>SMTZ1_10001375_pt2 | contig 51228 bp, 36 predicted proteins | sample DeeMarSWOR136_30_FD_25667 | JGI IMG/M metagenome (IMG submission 25667) | reverse complement strand
GTTTGGCGGAAGGTGACACCAACCAGTCGGGTGGTCCGGATCCGACGTGTGATGACATCACGATCAGTGACATATCGATCCTGATTGATTATCTATTCATCACGGGTCCGGAGAACGCGACTTTGAAGAACTGTTTGTAGTCGGGAATCGGTTGATCCGACCGGTTTTTTGACGACGGATAAGGCGGCCCTCCCCGGCGGGATGGCCGCCTTTCTCATTCGGCCGGGGCCTGTCGAACCGAGCGTCTCCGGACAAAAGCCCTTGCCAGATCTCGCTTTTGGGTTATTTTAGAGCATAGAGTAGCGACTGCCGAGTCGCTCTTGTCGGATAGCCGCAGAAAGGACCCGCAGGTGCTTCTCCCGATGCGCTGGACCACAAATATCGTCCTGCTACTGGCCGCGAGCTTCGTACCCGCTCGAGCCACGGTGATTGAAGTCGGCGGGACAATCTACAGTGATACGACCTGGGCCGGCCCTGATACCGTCCTGGTGACCGCCAGCGTCAGGGTCGATTTCGAGGCCAGGCTGACCATCGAACCCGGTACGGTGGTTCTGTTCCAGCCGGCACGAGGTCTGGCAGTCAACGGTGAGTTCCGTGTACAGGGCACGGAGACCGACCGCGTGCTCTTTTCCAGCAGCAGCGACACTGCCGGCGGATCGCCCCAGGCCGGTCAGTGGACCGGTCTGAACCTGATGGCGCCGAGCAGCGGATCGATAGACTACTGTGACATCAAATACCCTGCCGATGGAATTCTCACCTACGCTGGCTTTCTGGAAACCCGGCACTGCACGGTATCCAACTTCAGCGGTCGCGGATACTACGTGGTCGGCGCGACTGCGGTCCCCCAGGTAAGAGTAGTCATCGATCACTGCGTCATTACTCAGACTCAGCCGGCCGTCGTCGGCTTTGGTACCGGGGTGTTCGTCTTCCGCGGCTGCGATGTTACGATCCGTGACACGGATATCCTCAACTGCAGCCAGGGAGTCGAATTCTACGGCTACGGTACGGTCGATCTTGATTTTGATATCGTCAACTGCAGTCTCAGGCATCATTCGCTGCGTGGCATCTACGCCCACTCCGGCGGGTGAGGGTGCGTGGTCACGCCGGCGGGCTCGGTGAGAGGTTGTAATATCGTCGACTGCGGCAGCGCGGCTATCTATTTCGCCCCCCATAACAACTGGGACGCTTTCATTGACGCCACTTACAACTGGTGGGGAGCATTTGACTACAGCGGCATCGAGAGCCTGGTGGTGCACATCGCTGACTCCTCCCACCTGGGAACGGTGGATTTCACGCCGTTTCTCGCGGAGGAAATCGACTTCAACGAAGACGGGGCCTGCTGTCTTGCGGATGAGAGTTGTATGGTTCTGGAGCAGCTCTATTGCCCGTCGGCCGGCGGAACTCACCGGGGCGCGGGGAGTGTCTGTCCCGGCGATAACGACGGCGATGGCGTCGATGATCTCTGCGGCCGCTGCTGCCTGGGCCGGGTTGGTGACGCCAACGGTCAGGCCGGCGACGAGCCGACTATCGGGGATGTCGGCGCCGTGATCGATGCCAAGTTCATTTCCGGAACCTGCGGCGGCGTCATTCCCTGTTTGGCGGAAGCCGACGTTAATCAGTCCGGCGGACCCGATCCTAACTGCACCGATATCACGATAAGTGATATCTCAATCCTGATAGATTACCTCTTTATCTCCGGTCCGGAGAACGCGACGCTGCCGGACTGTCTGTAGCCGCGGCCACCGGTTCAGTAATCGAAGCCAATAATAGTCCCGAGATCGGTGGTGTCGCGTACCGGTATAGTCACCGAGTCGATTCTTATCAAGGCCAGCGTATCAAGAGTGCCGCCCCGCATCAGCCTGAACCCGACCGACCGAACCCCCGCCGGAACATGCCGGACCATGACCCGATGGGTGTAGCGGAGTGAGTCGGGAACGCTGCGGACCTCAAGGGCGCAGTAGCCGCCAACGGGCACAGCGGGTAGCTCCGGGGGAGCGAAATGGTAGTCAAGACTACCGCGCGGCTTTTCGTCCAGATCGATGTGAACCGTGTAGATGTAGGGCGGTGTCAGCCATCCGATCGGAAGGTAGTAGAAGAACGTCAGGTAACCGGTGCTGTCTACCGGTGGATCGGCCAGATCGAAGTCGATCAGGCGAAGTTGCTCCCGGAGGAAAGCGGGTGAAACCACGTCACCAGGAACCAGGATCGCGCTCTGAGTAATGCCCAAACCGGGCGCAAAGAAACAGGTCACCCCCTCACCCGGTCCCGGTGTCGGTTGCACATCATACCACTCGGACCAGAAACCACCCTGCTGGGACACTTCCGAGTACATGCTCACGTAGGGTCGCCAATTGATGGTGTACCGACCGTCCGGCGTCGTCCATTCCCAGATGTCACTCATGGGGTAGCGAAACAGCAGGTAGGGCTCCTCGCTCTTCGGCCATACCCACAGACCATCGGATCGATTGCTCCAGAGTTCGTCCGAAATGGCGCCCGTCACCGAATACCACCATTCACGATCAATGTAATATGCGCTTCGGATTCGGACAGTCACCGTGTCGATCGTGGCCTCGTCCAGCCAGGTCTCACGCCAGGTCCGCTCGTAGGTCCAGACGTTGCCCACGGCCAGAGCCATCACGCTGTTGTCGACCGGAGCGGTGACGCCTTCATGGTCGACCGGATTGGAACAACCCAGGACCAGGACAAGACAGCCGGGTATCACGGCTGCCTGCAAACAGGCTAAGGTCATTTTCTCGCGCAGAAACACAGAGATCACCTTGAAGCGGAGTTCGGTCTTTTTGTCTCGTTAGCGAAGGTATGAATACTCATGCTATAATGGCCGGGGGCAGTCCTGTCAACCCGTTTCCAGGCACCTGTTGAGCAGGATTCTCGATTGACAAATCAGGTCCGCCTGGTATCTTACTGAGAGCAAGATACTTCAAAGTACTATTCAATCGACTGGTCATAACCCTCTGTCCGGAGGTAATGACATGCTGATGTGCATTCGCGGTTGCCCGTTGCGGCCTGTCCCTCTTTTAGTCCTTGTCATTTTGTGGATGACCATCCCGGAAGTAGTAAGCGCGGCCAGCCAGACCGCGCCAGAGGACGGCGAACAAATCAAATGGCAGGTGATCGCGGCGGGAGGAACGATTGACGCGCTCTCGACCAATTATCGACTCAGCGGCACCGTGGCTCAAACTTCGATCGGTTTCGGCGAATCGGACAATTACGGTCTAAGCGGTGGTTTTTGGCAAGTCTTCGAGCCCGGTGGTGAAGGCTGTTGTGTCGGTCGGGTGGGTGACGCCAACGGCCAGAGCGGAGACGAGCCGACCATCAGTGATATCAGTGTGATGATCGACGCCAAGTTCATTACGGGAACCTGCGGCGGTGATCCGCCGAAGATAGCCTGCCTGGCCGAAGCTGACACGAACCAATCGGGCGGCGCCGACCCGACCTGCGACGACATCACGATCAGTGACATCTCGATTCTCATAGATTACCTGTTTATCACCGGTCCGGAGACCGCGACGCTACCGGATTGCCTGTAGACACGGGAGGCGAGACGTTCCGTGCTTTGTTGGGTGAATTGCAACGGCGCGGCCGGCAGAGAAAGGCCGCGCCCTGTGTCTACGGCTGATCAGTTAGACGGCGCAGGCGCGATTGAGCGTCATTTACGACCTTCAGGCCGGGGTCAGCCTCGGACCAGAGGTCCAGAAAGCGATGGTACTGCTCGGTGGCCTGGTCGACCTTCCCCTGTTCCTCAAGAGCAATCGCCAGATAGTAATGGTCCAGCGCCGACCATATGGGGAAATGTCGGCGAAACTGCCCGTACCTCGCTGATTCGACAGCGAGTATCGAGGCCGCCTCCTGGAACCGCCCGGCTTCTATCAGGGACCGTGACAGCATGTGTCGAGCCAGGTACGAGTCGGACAGTCCGGTCGCCTTTTCAAGATCAGCGATTGCCTTTTCCACCCGGCCCTCGCTGAGAGCAATGCACCCTTGTGCGTACCAATAGTAGGTCAGGTCGACCTGATGCTCTTCGAGGTACTCCCTCATATCCTCGGCGACCAGAAGCGCCGAGTCCACATCACCCGCCTCGGCGAGAATCTGGGCAAGCAAGTACCGATAGGTGTACCGGTCGTCCGGGAACGCTTCATTGTGAGTCTTGATGGTCAGGTACATGTGCTGCCGGGCCGAGTCGAAGTCCTCGGTCGCTTCATAGACGTGCGCTTTGAGGTAGTGCTTGAGGGCGCGGTCGCCGTGGGACCCCGAAGTGGCCTGCTCCAGACGATCAGCCGCGATGCCGTCGTCAAGGAGCCGCATCCCTTCGGCCAGTCTGCCTCGGTGAAGGGGTATCAGAGCCAGGCGGGTCCGGGCGCGCGAGCGGGCCGCTTTCTGGCCGGTTTCGACAACTTCCCGGAAGAGAGCTTCGGCTGCTCGATCGTGACCCTGGTATATGTACAGCTCGCCCAGCTTGCCCAGAGAATTGTAACTGCTGAAATCCCGCTTTATGCGTACGGCCCTCTGATATGACTCGATGGCATCATCAAGACGCCCTATGTCAGCATAAATGTCGCCCCGGGTGTCGTACGGGTTCGGCTCATCCGGCGCCAGGTCGATATAGTTGTTGATCGCCCCGATAGCGCTGTCCGGCTTGCCAAGCAAGGGGTAAAGATACGCGAGTCTATTGTAAGCCAACTTGTAGAACGGGTCGAGATCGATAGCCTGCCGGCAGAAGCGCACCGCGTCCTCGTACCTTGACTGGCCCGAGGCATACCGGCTGAGCAGATACCAGGCTTCCTTTTCATCCGGATACCGCTCCACAATCGCCTCAAGCACGGCGATCGAACCCGGGATGTCATGGTTGTAGGCGGCTTCAAGGCTCCTGATGTAAAGCTGCTCCTTGGGGGTGGCCCGCGTGGCGAAGCGGATCGCGGAAAGGGCGTACTCGCGGTTGTACAGGCGGGCTAAGTGATAGTAGGCCATGGCGAAGGTAGAATCAATCTCAACCGCTTTGCGGAAACTTGCCACCGCCTCCGTGGTGAAGTACTTCGAATATGCCTCCAGTCCTTCGAGGTAGTAGCGATAAGCCTCGGCCGAATTGGTCGTAACCTCGGCCACCGGCAGGTCGGCGTATCCCTGCGACCCCGACGGCAGTCCCAGGTCAATCCTGACGAGCGCGGTGAGGCTGTCCACCAGAGAGAAAACCGTCTGATCCTGACCGGCCTCCAGACGGTATGCGGCAAGCACGTCGCCCGATGCCGCCTCGGCCAACTGGGCCGTAAGGGCGAGGGCCGGGTCGATCTGCACCACGCAGCCCGACAGGATCCATTGGGCTCCCGTTTCACGGGCCGCCCGGGTCGCCAATTCTCCCGATACCGGGCCGGGTGTCTCCTGCCCGAGCCGCCTGAGAACATCACTCAGTCGCTGATCTGAGACGACCTGCAAAGTGGGGAACCCGGAAACATCAGCCACGATCAGATTGGCCGTGATGGCACCCAGGCGTTCGGGGTCATCGGGATCAATCAGGTTCTCGAAATGGAATACGACCAGCCGATTCTCGCTGGCGATCGCTACCTGGGTCGGGCGGAACTCCAGTTGCCACGGCTTAATCAGCAGCAGGACCACCACCACCGCCACCGCCACCGCGGTTCGGGCGACTCTGGTTCGATACCAGGCCGGCGTTATCGACCCGGTGTCGAGTTGAGCAACCACCGCCTTGATTTCGGCGTCTTCTCTGATGAGACGGGCTTCCTGCTTGAACGCCTGGGCCCGATCGTTGCAGAACTTACACTCCAGCAGATGCAGTTCGAATGCTTCGCGCTGAGTTTCGTCCAGCAATCCGGCCTCGTAGGCATAAAGCCGGTCGCCCATACGAGTATCGATACATTTGCCCATTAGACTCTCTCATCCTTCCCCAGGCAGAGCTCCAGCGCCCGCCTCGCCCGCGACAGCAACGCGTACAGGTTGTTCTCGGTGATGCCCAGCTTGCGGCAAATCTCCGGGGTCGCGAAGCCCTGGTAGTGCAGGTTGAGGATCCGGGCGTGACGATTATTCCGGCGGGCGAGTTTGCGAAAACAGTCGATCAGCCCGGATCGCAGTTCAGGGTCAGGCGTGACGGCCGCCCGCTCCTGGCTGTCCCGGTTCCACTGCTCGTCCAGCCGCCGACGGGTGCTCCGCTTCTTGACGCAGTCCATGATCTTGTTTTGCAGCACGCGGTAGGCCCAACCGACGAAACTGGATTCGATCTCAACGTCATGATACTTCGTGACTATTGTCAATAACGCGTCCTGTACCACTTCCTCGGTATCCGGTTCATTCCACAACCGGTGTTGGGTGAACAGGCGAAAACTTACGGTCAGGTGTTGCATCAACGTGTTCTCGGCGGCCCGGTCACCGGTGCGCGCGGCCTGAAACAAGCCGTTGAGATCAAAGCTGTTGGGACTATCCGAGGGCATCTGCTCACAATATAGGTAGGCGGCTCCGGGCAAGCAAACCGGACTTAACCGAAAATGTCAAACGCCGGCCGCCGGCCGTGTAAGTTGTTTGATCCTGGCTCAACATTGAGGCAAACAGACGACTGTCCAATCAGGAGACTTTGCCATGACTTCCAGAGCACTATTGCTGACGGTGGCTGCAATCATCGTCGCCCCGACGTTCTCGTCCGCCCAGAACCTGCTCGACGGCCCGGAGAGCATTGCTTTCGATCCCGACCACGATCGCTACCTGGTCTCGTGCTGGCGGAACGGAACCATCATTGAAATCGCCCTGGACCAGACAACGCAGACGCTGTACCACGAATTCAACTACCAGGTCCTCGGCAACTGTATTGCCGACGGGGTGTTCTATACGTCGCGGGGTTTCTCGCCGGGAGGCGTAGCAGCTTTCGACCTCAGTGGCGACACGCTTCTGTGGAACATCACCATTACCGGCAGCTTTGTGGTTGATGGCATGACCGCCGATACCTCAGGCTTCCTCTATGTGGTTAACGGGAATCCCGACCGTCTGTACCGGATCGATCTTTCGGATCAAAGCGACTCGATCTTCGCCAGCACCGGCCTTCCGGGCCGCCCGCAAGCCGTGACTTTTGATGAAGTCAACAACCGTTTGATTGTAGTGGGCTATGAGACGAGCTCGCCGATAGTGGCTGTCAGCCTGCCCGATGGAACGGTGTCAGACCTGGTGCCCTTTTCGCCCGGTGGTTTCGACGGCGTCACCCTGGACAATGATGGCAACATCTACGCCTCCGCGTACAACGCCGGGATCGTCTATTCGTGGAAGGCCGACGGCACTGGTTTCAGGCTGGTGTCGGCCGGGCACCAGGGAGGCCCCGCCGGGCTTGACTACAACCGACGCGACGAAATTCTGGCGGTTCCCTGCGTCAATGCTAACAGGATCGACTTCTTGTCAATGGCCGACGACGATAATGACAATCTGCCGAATTTCTCGGACAACTGCCCCGAGGTTTTCAATCCTTATCAGGAGGACTACGATCAGGATGGTGTCGGTGATTCCTGCGACGTCTGCACCGACTCCGATCAGGACGGCTTCGGCGATCCCGGCTTCCCGGCCAACACCTGCCCTCCGGATAACTGCCCGGAACAATGGAACGCTGATCAGTACGACCTGGATCAGGATGGCGTCGGCGACGAATGTGACAACTGCCTGTGGGTCTACAACCCCGATCAGCTGGACCTCAACGGGAACGATATCGGCGACGCCTGCGAAGGCTGCTGTCGGGGGAGAGTGGGTGATGCCAACAACAGCGGCGACGACGAACCGACGATCAGCGACATCAGCACCCTGATCGACGCCAAGTTTATTACCGGCACCTGTGAGGGAATCATCGAGTGTCTGACCGAGGCAGATATCAACCAATCAGGCGGTCTGTCAGCATCCTGCGACGACATCACGATCAGCGACATTTCGACGCTCATCGACTACCTGTTCATCACCGGTCCGGAGAACGCGACGCTGCCGGAGTGTTTGTGAATCGTGGAGGGCAGATTTGACTCAAACCCGACTGAGACTTTCTTGAGCGATCAAGGCGGGTTCGAAGACGGACCCGCCCTACAACCTGTCTGTGACGGGTTGAGCGGGCGCGGCTCCGGTCAAACAGAGCGCACCCGCCGGTATGACTCATTGCCTGATATTACTAGTTGGGCAGGCCCGAATAACGCCTGCCGCACCATAGACATAGCCTCTGACTCGTCGTGAGTTGGAGGCTTTCCCGTGGACTACATCGACCACTTCAGCGGCTCCCTTTCGTCGGCAGACGCAGTCCCCTTTCGGCCGACTCAGATATCCAATATGATCCATTAAGTAGTGTACAGCAAAATAGTGTTGGGATAATTTTCGGTTAGTTGTTAATTTATACAAGAGAGAAGTAAAATTGACTTGGCGTGGCTGGTTGCGACGTGTACCCTCGTCCGAGTTCTCGCCTTACCTCGATGTCTCGTAGTTCTCATCATCTTATTCCCGTGGATATTCCGGATGAACTGTTGGCGGCGTGGAGTCGCCTCTACCATGGCATATTTGTTCTATGGAAACATAGGTCTGATGTTACACACCTTTTTTGGTCTTACCGGGACAGGGAGTTACTGTATGAAGCGACTGTTCACGATTGGCGCGATAGTGCTGTGCGGGCATATCGCGGGGATGTCGTCGGCCTAGGCGGGCGACAATGGTTCCCACTCAGGGGAAATACCGAAAGGCAGAAGTATCGGGGAGTTTCTCACTCCTGACGGGCGCATCGATCTGGAAGCGACTCGGGAAGCAGGTTTTGAGGGTTCGCTTGAGCTGGAGGGGTTTGATGTCACGCTCGACCCGACCACCGGGGCACCGCTTATTTCGCCGGTATCCGCCACGGCCGCTCCCGACGATGAATACTGGCACGACCTGTCTGTGCCCGATCCCGGAATGAATGGCAGTGTCAGTGCCCTCACCGTCTATGACAACCAATTAATCGCCGGGGGACGCTTTACCACCGCGGGCGGGACGACGGTCAATCGTATCGCCGCCTGGGACGGCTCGTCCTGGTCGGAGCTGGGGTCAGGCATAGGTGGTTCCGCGGTCACGGCCCTCACCGTCTATGACGGTAAATTAATCGCCGGGGGATTCTTTTACACCGCGGGCGGGACGGCCGCCAATCGTGTAGCTCGCTGGGATGGTTCGACCTGGCAGCCTCTCGGCTCGGGGATGAATGCCTACGTCAATACCCTCACCGTCTATGACAACCAATTAATTGCCGGGGGGGACTTTACCACTGCGGGCGGGACGGCGGCGAATTATATCGCCGCCTGGAACAAACCGGCGCCGGACACTAATGCCGATGGTGACCCTGACTGGAATGACCCTGACGATGACAACGACGGCATCGCCGACGGCTCCGACGCCGACCCACTCGACTCCTCAATCTGCGAGGATGCCGACTCCGACGGCTGCGATGATTGTGCCGTTGGTGTTGATGGTTTTGGACCGTTGGCTGTCTATGACCCGAGCAACGACGGTCCCGATGCTGATGCCGACGGGATATGTGATGTCGGGGACCTGTGTACTGATACCGATGGTGATGGCTACGGCGATCCCGGGTTTCCTGCCGACACCTGTGCCACCGACAATTGCCCGCACCACTACAACGCTGCGCAGACAGATTCCGATGGTGACGGAAGAGGGAATCTTTGCGATAATTGTTGGTTGGTGGCGAACAGCGAGCAACTTGACACGGATGAAGACTGCCCGGCCCGACCTTATGAGGCAGACCCCCGTTGCGGCGATGCCTGCGAGACCTGTTGCGTCGGCCGCGTCGGGGACGCCAACGGCAGTGGAGAGGATGAACCGACGATCAGCGATATCAGCGTCATGATCGATGCCAAGTTCATTACCGGCACCTGTGATGGGAAAATCCAGTGCTTGGTCTGTCAGCGACCTGCGACGACATCACGATCAGCGACATTTCGACGCTCATCGACTACCTGTTCATCACCGGCCCGGAAACCGCCACTCTGCTTGATTGCCTGTAGGCGGCCTGGCGGCAGAACAGGTGGAACGCCTTCTCATCGCCGGGTGGGTGTTGCGAGGGCTAAAGAAAACGCTTGCTTTTACCGCACTTGGGTTGTAGTATACTAGCAGCCTGCAACTTAGGCTGACCAGTGGCATTGCACCAACCGACGAGCCACAGCGACGGAGGTTCAACTATGGTCTTGCGCGCACTCGGTCCGGGGAGAGTGCCGGCGGCTGTCGTTCTCGCGGCTATGTGCCTGCCTGTGTTTTCGCACGCGGCTGGCGAGGAGCCACCCGGGGACAGCACCGCCGCCTTCCGCTTGCCTTGTCACTATCCCCTGATACACGAAGACTCGGTTGATTTCGAGTGGGTGATCGACCGCTCAGCTTTCGATTTGAGTCCGAAGGCAGCCAAAAGGAGTTTTCCCATCCAGTTTGACTTGAGAGATGTTGACGGTGAGAATTGTGTGACTCCGGTGAAGCTCCAGCAGGGCGGCACTTGTTGGACACACGGCACGATGGCTTCGCTGGAGAGCCACATTCTGCTGAGTGGTCGCCCGTGGATCGCCTACCATCCCGCACAGGAATACCCTGATCTTGACGAGTATCACCTGGACTGGTGGAACGGCTTCAATCAACATTATAATGCTGACATCGCACCGACCACCGGTGAGGGACTGGAGGTTCACTACGGCGGGGATTACCTGGTAGCGGCCGCCTACCTTGCCCGTAACGACGGAGCTATAGATAGAAACCTCACGATACCGCTCTACTCCATTCCGTCGCCCTACGTGGATCCCAACTATGACTATTACTATCCCCGTGAGATCGAGTGGCTGACGGCCGGGCCGAACCTGGAGACCATAGATGTAATCAAAGAAGCCCTCCAGACCAAAGGCGCTGTAGCCACCGCTATCTGCTGGGACTGGGATTTCGTCTCACCAGAGGGGGCGTACCAAGGGCGACTGACGTTCTACCAACCACCGCTCAGTCCGTATCTACCTAGTCATTCCGTGGCCATTGTCGGCTGGGATGACACGCTTACCACCCAGGCGCCCCTGCCGGGAGCCTGGTTGTGCAAGAACAGTTGGGGTGACTATTTTGGTGAGGGCGGTTACTTCTGGATATCTTATCACGACAAGTATACCGGGCAGCACCCGGAGATGGGAGCGGTAACGTTCAGCGATTTCGAGATGGCCGGCCGCCGAACCGTTTACTGTCACGACTACCACGGCTGGCGTGACACGAAAGAAGACTGTCTGATAGCTATTAGTAGCTTCAGAACGTATGATGGCAGGATGCTGTCCGATGCCAGCTTTATTACGACTGCCGACGACGTCAGCTATGCGGTTGGGGTATACGACGATTTCGATGGGGTGGCGGTGTCGAACTTGCTGGCGTCCGTTCAGGGTACAGCCCCCCACATCGGACTGCATACGGTTGCTCTTGACTGTCATGTTAAGCTGCGCAAGGGGGACGATTTCCACGTACAGCTTGAGCTCTCCCACGGTGGCATGGCCTACGATCGAACCTCTCTGATTCCAGTGCTGCTGGGCGAAAATGACGACGGTGAGACACTGGTCAGGTCGACCGCGGCGCCGGAGCAGAGCTACTATTGGGAGGAGGGCGGGTGGAATGATCTGTACGACTACGATACTACCGGCAACTTCTGCATTAAGGCGATTGCCGACAAGCCCAGTCCAATAGTGGCGTCTGATACTATTGGTCGGTCGCCACTGCCGGTGGCCTTTTCGATCGAAGGGGAGGAGAAGGAGGTGCTCGCCTGTCATTGGGAGTTTGACGACGGCACCGTCTCTTCGGAACTGACCCCGATTCACGAATTCGACGAGATCGGCTTTCACAGTGTGGCGCTGGTGATGACCACTTCCGAGGGCGAGACTGAATACTTCCATAAGGACATACTGGCGGTTCAGGCTGACACGATGGCGGTTACTTCCGCCAGCTCCGACGATGCCGGCCGTGTTAAGGTACACGTCTACGTGCGTAACTTCCTTCCTCTGGAGGAAATCGTGATTCCCTTCAGTTGGGACGGCCCCCTGGATGTTCGGTATGACTCGTTTTCGGTTGCGGGATGCCGGATTGAGGGTATGGGGTTAGCATCATACGTTAGCCTTGTCCACTCGTGGTCAGCAGCCACGATCAGGTGGGAAGCCGCGCCATCCCGGGGTCTGGATCCGGGTCTCGGGCCGGTGTTTTCGCTTTATTTCACCATTACAGGGGCTTCACCCGGTGACACCAACCCAATTCGGATATTGAGTTACTTGCACTATCAGCCCAGTCTTGCTTGTTGCGGCTTGACCGACTACCTGCCAGCGCTGGTCGATGGGGAAGTGAAAGCCGGTTGCTGTGCTGGTCGCGTTGGCGACGCCAACGGTGAGGGTGGAGATGAGCCGACGATCAGCGACATCAGCACCCTGATCGACGCCAAGTTTATCACGGGGTCCTGCGACGGTATCATTGACTGCCTGACCGAGGCAGATATCAACCAATCCGGCGGTCGGTCTGTCAGCGACCTGCGACGACATCACGATCAGCGACATTTCGACGCTCATCGACTACCTGTTCATCACCGGCCCGGAAACCGCCACTCTGCCGGACTGTCTGTAGGCGATTCGCCGACGACTGGACACAGATAGTAGTCAACCGACGGAGTATGTTCTAAGGTCGTTGCCGCAGTCGGTCGAGGCGACGGCGGGCGTCCTGGATTGAAGCCGTGGCCTGATCGGCCTGGCTCCAGATATCCAGAAACAGAGCGTATGCTTCGGCCGCCTGGTCCGGCCGGTTTTCGGCCTCCAGAACCTGGCCGAGGTAGTAGTGCAGCTTAACCGATTCAACGCCGTTGTACGCTCTCGGAGATGTGTACGAGTCCAGCATATCGCGGAACAAGGTTTCGGCTTTATCGGTCCGACCGGCTGCCAGGTAGGCCTGACCCAGCGTGACGTGGCCGATATAGTTGTCCTGGCTCAGGACACCCTTTTCCAGCAGTTCGACGGCCGCATCGTATTCTCTCGAGTGAAGGGCGAGAATGCCGCGGAGATAATCGTAGAGCGGGTAATTCGACGGCTCAAGGGATACACCTTCGGCAATCCCGGATATCACTTGCTCGGCTGCCCTGGTGTTCCCGGCGTCCAGGACCAGTGCGACATAGAATCCCAGATCACGGGTGCTGTCCGCATGAGAACGACCGTCGAGTGAATCCAGGCAGCGGGTTGCTTCCGCAAGGGCGCCTTGGTTATTGCCCTGTTCCCTTAGAATGGTGGCCTTCAGGTGATGGAAGAGACTTGGGTAGCGCGGGGAGGCGCCATCGGTCAGTCCCGATTCACGAAGCGCAATGAGTTCGTCAAGCCGGCTTAGAGCCTGGCTAAACTGCCCTCGATAAACCAGGGGATAGACCGCATACAGTCTGGACGCCTGCCGCAAGCGGGGGTGACTCTGAAACGTCAGGCGCTCAAAAATGCTGTCAGCTCGTTCGTACTGGCGATCGAACGTATACATGAAGCCGAGATAGGCCCGACTGTGATAATAGTCCGGATTGATCTCAACGGCCTTTTCGAAGGCGGCAATCGCCTGTTTCAGCCGACCGTACCGGGCGAGAATCTCGCCCTGGGTGTCATACGGGTTGGCTTCGTCCGGTGCCAGTTCCACATACCGGGTGGCCGCCGCGATCGCCCGCTCTCCGTCGTCGCCGGCGTCATATAGGTAGGCCAACTGGTTATAGGCGCTCCTGAATGACGGGTCCAGTTCGACCGCCCGCTCGAAGTTGGCGATGGCCTCTTGAGACCTCCCCAGTTCTCTGGCATATTGTCCGAGTAGATACCAACCCTGCTTCTCATCGGGGTATTGCTCCACACTGGTTTCGAGTTCGCGGATCGCTTTCTCCAGATCCCCTCGGTAGGCTGCATCCTTGGCTATGATATACGCCTGCTCTCGCTTTCCCGCGCGGTCGAGATGCTGCATGGCCTGGGTGATCAAAGAACGATCCAGCAATTGGGCCAGATAGTAGTAGGCCATGGCCAGGCCCGGGTCGAGTTCCAGAGCGCGTTGAAAGCTCTTAACCGCCTGCTCGTAGTAGAGCTTTTGTACCTTGTCCACTCCGTCCAGATAGTGACCGTAGGCCTCAAGTGACGGCGACGTAACCTGCGCCAGCGGCTGACCGCTTCCGGTCCAGTCGAGCTGCCCCGCGAAATGACCGCTGATGTGTGAGCTCAGTCGGTCGACAATGGAGTAAAGGTCTTCATCCGCATGGCCGGTGACTTCGAAGGCGGTCTCGATTTCGCCCGTGGCCGCCTCGATCAATTGGGCGGTGATCACCGGAGCAGGAGGCGGGACCACAATGGTGCCCACCACTATCCAGCCTGCTCCTGCCTTCGAAGCCACCTGACTGGCCGTCGATCGGTCCAGAAGAGCCGGGTCCGGCTGTCCCAGCATGCGAGCGATGTCGTACATGCGCAGGGCTGACGCGACGTCAACCACACCACCCTGGGCGAGGTCTGCGATCAGAAGGTTGGTGACCACCGGAGCGAGCGAACCGCTGCCGTCGGGGTCAGACAGGTCTTCGAAATTCAGTACTACCAGCCGGCTGCCTGCGGCGACGGCCTCCTCTGTCGGCCGGATTTCGATTTGCCACGGTTTCAGCACCAGGAAGAGCAGTACCGCGGCCGCGGCCAGGGTAACCGGCGCCCAGGACCAGAGGCCGACCCGGCGGGCCCGGCGTTGCTCCGGCGACTCGTCCGCGCCTGCGCGGGCGGCCAGATTCCTGACCTCCCAATCCTGATTCAGGAGCCGAGAAGCTGCCTGGAATCGCCTGACCTGCTCGTAACAGGCATCACACTCCAGAAGATGAGCCTCGAATGCCCTGCGCCGATCATCATCGAGCATACCAAGTTCGTAGGCGTGCAGCAGGTCCCGGTAACGCTTGTCAGAGCATTCTTTCATGTCACATGGCCTTTCTTCTGGAGGCAGTCCCTCAACAGGCTCCGCGACCGTGTCAGCAGTACGTAGCAGTTATTCTCGGTAATGCCCAAACGGCGGCGGATTTCGGCCGTATCGAAACCCTGGTAATGAAGATTAAGTATCCTGGCATAGCGTCGGTTCCTTCTTGCCACTTCCTCGAGGCAACTCAGAAGTCGTCCCTTGAGCGCAGTGTCCTCGGGTTCGGCCGGCGGCTCCTGGCCTGGATCGACCGGCCCACCATCCCGTTTTCGCCTCGACTGCTTGATCTTGATGTAGGCCAGCAGTCGGTTCTCCAGTACCCGCTGAGCCCAGGCCGCAAAGCTGGTGTGAATATCGAGCGTTGGCAGAGACTGAACCACCACCGCCAGGGCTTCCTGGGCGACCTCTCGGGCGTCCTCTTTGTTCCAGACCTTCTGGTAGGCCAACACCTGGAATCTTTCACTCAGGACTTCGAAAAGCACTTTTTCGGCGTGGCGGTCGCCCGCCTTCGCGGCCTGCTGTAACGCGTTGAGATCCAATACGGTCAGAGAAACCCTGGCTTAAAAAACATGGCTGGTTTCAATATATAGCGGCAGGGTCAAAATCAAAAGCAGGATAAAACGTCGCCTGCCGATCTGTTTTCCGAATTCGGTCCCTATTGCGCTGTAAGGACGACGACCGCTTGGCACCAGCCATAGATGAAAAACATCTGCTCTGACAACCTGTGACGCGGAGGCAGGATCATGTTTGGCAACAAGTTTAGACTACTTTCCCTGGTCGGCATCGCATTACTCCTGATCGGTTTCCAAGGAGCCGATGGCGGAACCCTGTTGGGCTCGACCTTCTTTGGCGGGCTGAGTAAAGATGGCTTGCTGGAGACTCAGATGGCCATAGACGCTCAAGGGAACGTTTTTGTGGCCGGGCGTACCGGCTCATCCGACCTTCCGAGACTCCCGAACTGCTACGACACCACCTACAACGGCGGCACTTTCGATGTGTTTGTCGCCAAGTTCTCGCCGGATCTCACCACTCTTCAGGCGTTGACCTATCTGGGTGGAAGCGGCGACGAGGGTACCTGGCCCGGTGTGGCCCTGACCCTGGACGCCCAGGGGAATGTGTTTGTCGCCTTCAGAACCTTTTCGACCGATCTGGTTTACACCCATGGTACCCCGGGGGGCTTCACCGATATCTATATTGCCAAGTTCGACAACAACCTGCAAAACCTGCTGAGTTCTCGAATACTGGGTGGCTCCTCCGCGGAGTACTTCGTTCAACTCACGGTAGATGCTTCCGGTGACCTGCTGATCGCCGGTACCACCGCCTCCGCTACGACCTTTCCCATCTCACCCGATGCTTTCCAGACCGGTTACGGTGGGGGTGGAGACGGTCCTTATCCCGGCGATCTCTTCGTTTGCCGACTTACCGAGGATCTCTCGACCCTGCTCGGCTCGACTTTTGTAGGCGGCGTCAACTATGACTATTGCGAAGCCATTATGACCGGTGCGGACGGGAGTATTTACCTGTGCGGGTGGACCGGGTCGGCCAACTTTCCCACCACCGAGGGGGCCCTGAGTCGCGTCCACGGGGGCGGGACCTTCGACGCCTTTGTATCCAGACTGTCTGGCGACCTGACGGCCATGATTGGATCGACCCTCCTTGGCGGTAGTGGGTGGGACTTTGGCTACGGCATGACGCTTGACGCGGACGGGAATCCCTACGTAACCGGTCACACGGCGTCCGCCAATTTCCCCACCACACTAGGAACCTTTAGCCCGTTCTATAACGGCTCCGACCCACCGGTTCCTGATGGTGACGACGACGCGTTCATAACCAAGCTGCATAGTTCTATGGAGTTCCTGCTCGCATCCACGTACCTTGGTTCGCCCGGTTGGGAGATCGGTGCCTATTTCGCATGGCAGGAATCCGGCGGCCTTCTGGTCTCAGGCTGGACTCGATCGACGCTCTTTCCCGTTTCGCTCCACAATTACGACCCGGCGTTCAACGGACACTGGGACATCTTTGTCGCGTCGGTCAGCAGTGATCTCTCGGCTTATCATACAGGGACATATCTGGGTGGAAGCCAATACGATGTCCCCTGCGGTATGATCGTCACGGCTCAGGGCGACCTGTGCCTGTCGGCGACTACGAACTCGACGACCTACCCGACCCTGAGTACTTCTTATGACGACTCGTATAACGGATCGGGCGGTTCCTGGGGGGAAAACGACGGAGATTCGTGGGGCGGCGATGTGGCTCTTACCATCCTCCCCGGCTACTACTTTGCCGATGTCGATCAGGACGGCCTCCTGGCCGACAACTGTCCCGAGACCTTCAATCCAGACCAGGAGGATCACGATTGGGATGGAATCGGTGATTCCTGCGACGTCTGCACCGATACCGATCAGGACGGGTTCGGTGACCCCGGCTTCCCGGCCAACACCTGCCCTCTGGACAACTGCCCGGAACAATGGAACGCGGATCAGTTCGACCTGGATCAGGACGATGTGGGCGATGAATGTGACAACTGCCTGTGGGTCTACAACCCTGATCAACTGGACCTCAACGGGAACGGTATCGGCGACGCCTGCGAAGGCTGCTGCCGGGGGAGAGTAGGTGATGCCAACAACAGCGGCGAAGACGAGCCGACGATCAGCGATGTCAGCATCATGATTGACGCCAAGTTCATTGCCGGCACCTGCGAGGGCAAGATAGACTGTCTGGAAGAGGCCGACATCAATCAGTCGGGCGGCCCGTCCGCCACCTGTGACGATATCACGATCAGCGACATCTCGACGCTCATCGACTACCTGTTCATCACCGGCCCGGAGACCGCCACGATTCCGGATTGCCTGTAGAGAGTACACGTCGTTTGACAGAGGTGGTCGTCAACTCTGGGGCCGAGACGGACCGCCTCCGACGATTGTGGCGGTGTAAGGACACGGGCTGCATGAAACCAGCCTCGGTTGTCAGACAATGGCTTTGACGAACCCTAACGCAGAGGCAGAAAGATGTTTTGTAACAAGTTGAACCGATTTCTCATGGCAACCCTCGTCTTAACCTTGGTGGGTCATCAGGCGGCAGACAGCGGAACCCTGCTGGGTTCGACCTTCCTGGGCGGCAGTGGAAAAGACGGCATAATGGAAACGCAACTGGCGGTCGATGCCGAGGGTAACCTGTTTATAGCCGGCCGCACTACGTCTGCCGACTTTCCCTATATCGCCGGGTGCTATGATCCCAGCTATAACGACGGGATCTACGACCTCTTTGTAGCCAAGTTCTCGCCCGACCTGTCCACGCTCCTGGCCTCCACGTACCTGGGAGGGTCCCTCGGCGATGGCCAGTGGCCCGGGGTATCTTTGGCGCTCGATGACCAGGGCAACGTCTTTGTAGCAGCAAGAACGTATTCGATGGAACTGGATTACATGTATGGTAATTTGGGCGGTGTCCCCGACATCTATATAGTCAAGATGGACAACGACCTACAAGACATCCTGAGTTCGCGAATGCTCGGCGGGGCCTCGGGGGAGTGCTTCGTTCAGCTTGCGATCGATAGTGACGGCACCCTGCTCGTCGCCGGGACCACGGCATCAAGCGGCACCTTTCCTACCACTCCCGGAGCCTTTCAGACGACTTATGGCGGCGGCGGCGGCGGTCCTTATCCGGGTGATGTGTTCGTTTGCAGGTTCACCAACGACCTCTCTTCTATGCTGGCGTCGACCCTCCTGGGCGGCGGCAATAATGAGTATTGCGAAGCGCTTTTGGTCGCGGACGACGGCACTGTCTGTCTGGGCGGCTGGACCGCGTCGGCCAACTTCCCCAGAACTGTGGGTCCGTTCTACCGCGGTGGAATGTATGACTCGTTCGTCTCCAGACTCTCAGGCGATCTGACTTCGCTGGTGGCCTCTACTTTCCTGGGGGGCAGCGGGTGGGACTTCGTTTATGGCATGGCTCTCGGCGCCGACGGCAGCGTCATTGTCACCGGCCACACGGCGTCGGCCAATTTCCCGACCACTCTTGGCGCCTTCGATCGCACTTACGGGGGCTCAGACCCGCCGAACCCGGGTACCGATGATGATGCCTTTGTATGCAAATTCGATGCATCCCTCGCGACCATTCTGGCCTCGACCTTCATAGGCGGCGTGGGCTGGGAAGACGGCTTGTACCTGCATGAGCTCGGGTCGGGAGATATTCTCCTGGCCGGCCACACCCGATCGTCGACTTTCCCGAGCTTCCAGGGAAGCTACGATCCTTCGTTCAACGGCACCGAGGACATTTTCGTTGCGCGGCTCGCGGGCGGACTGGACGGGCTCGTTATTTCAACTTTCCTCGGTGGAAGCCTGCATGATCTTCCATGCGGCCTGCACGTCGATGCGTCCGGCGATGTGTATGTTTCGGGCATCACCAATTCGGCCGACTACCCGACCTTGCCGGAGTCATATGATCCTTCGTTCAACGGGGCCGGCGGCTCCTGGTCTTACAACAACGGCGATTCGTACGGCGGCGACGTGACCCTATCGATCCTTCCGCGGTACTACTTTGTCGATGTTGACCAGGACGGACTTGTCGGGGACAACTGCCCCAGGACCTATAACCCGGACCAGGCCGACGCTGATGGCGACGGGATTGGCGATGCTTGTGACTGCTGCGAAGGGCGCGTCGGTGACGCCAACGGCCAGAGCGGCGACGAACCGACGATCAGTGACATCAGCACGCTGATTGATGCCAGGTTCATCACCGGCACGTGTGACGGGATAATTGAATGCTTGGGCGAGGCCGACATCAACCAATCAGGCGGAATTGATCCGACGTGCGACAACGTTACGATCAGCGACGTCTCGATGCTGATTGACTACCTGTTCATTACCGGCCCGGAAACCGCGACCCTGCTGAATTGCCTGTAGCGGACAGCTTCGGGATCGAAAAGGCGGCCGTCCAGCCCTGGACCGAAAGCAGCCGCCTCCTCTTACGAAGTGCCCAACGCGCCTACCTTGTGTCCGATCCCAAATCAGCTGCCCGGCCGAGCGGCGATCGGACCTGACGCTTGATCGGTATCGTGTATCTGCTACCCGACCGATCTCCCAGTTGAATCGTGATCGACTTCTCGAATGACTGTTCCACGGCGGCTTCCACGAGGCGGACGGTTGCGCCGACGCTGGCGTTGGCCCCGATGCTCTCTGGGATTTCGACCGTCATGAGGTCATCAGGAAAGTAAGCCAAGGTGACCGCCAGACTTGTGTCCGAGACATTCGCCAGCGTGAACTTCATTTGATCCCGCACGGTGGTGCCGAACTGTGACAGGTCGAGCTTGTATGGCTTGACTTGCAACGGGTACGTCGAATCGGGTCGCGTGACCACGTTGGCGTAAATGGGCACGTACCTGGGTTGTGACGCTTCGTTGGTCTCGATTCTGGGTCGCTTGGTTACCCTTCCGCTGTAGGTCCGGGTGCTGAAGATGATCTCCAGTTCGGTGTCTTCACCGGGGGCCAGCGTCGACTTCTGCAGCGGCGTTTTGGTACATCCGCAGCCGGGCACGACCGTGGTGATAGTCAGGGTGTCGTCACCGTCGTTGCGAAGCCGGAACACCCGGCTTATTGCGGAGTTCTGGGGAACATAGCCGAAGTTGAACTCCGCCGGATCAACCGTCAGGGCCGGTTCCGCCTGAACCGGAACGCACCAGACGGCCAGACCGATGGTCAGAACTGACAGGCATACTACTCTTGTGGTCATAGTTGAATCCTCCTGGGCTTGCCTGTGGAGGCGGAGCCCCTGGTTGCAGATTGATCATGCCGGGTGGCCGGCCCGGACTATCTGGGACAGTACTATCGCTCGAATTTCAAGACGGGTCGCGCCTGAGCAAGTCGTTGGCCTGCTCCAGCAGGCTTTGCGACGACTTGGCACGAATCGGTACAATGCTCGATGTCAGATCGGTCTCGCTCAGGCGGGCGATCGCGCCTGCTACCATTTGCGCTTCACTCTCTGTTTTCAGATCAAAAATGGCCAGGCTGCACGTCGTGTCGCATCCTTTCAGATCGACACCGGCCTCGATCAAACCCAGGCGGGCCAAAAGCTCGCAAATGTGTTCATCGTTCTGCCCCAGCTCCAGGCTGACGTTATGAAGGTTGAGGTCATAGCCGACGGTGCGGTAGTGAGTAAACGGCACGAACGCCACAACCACCAGAACAACGGCCACTGCCGCGGCCCCCAGCCGCCAGGCCGGACGCGCGAGGATTGGCCTCGGTCTCACTCGCTCAAGGCGGGCCTCAACTTCACGTCGTTGCTGTTCGATCGGTTTGACGCTTGCAGAATCGTCGGTCCGGGCTGCTGCTAATGTGCTGCTCAACGCCTCGCTCAGGCGCGCATACTCGCGGCAGTCCGGGCATGCCTCCAGGTGCTTCTGCATTTCGGGGTCCATGCCCCGGCCGTCCGAACCCCCGCCTTGGGAGTCTATTCGATCCCTGATTTCACGGCAGTGCATGCTTTCCTCACTTGGCGCATCTGCGCCGAATTCTCCGTTCGTTCCAAACGGGCCTGCTTCAACAGGGCCATTTTCATTTTGCGACGGGCCCGAAAAAGCTGGGCCTTGATTGCACCTTCGGTCTTATCCAAAAGCTGCGACAATTCGATTACCGGCCAGCCTTCGAGTTCGTGCAGCGTCACGAGCGCCCGGTCCTCGGTCGACACCGCTTCAAACGCCCGGTCCAACCAGCGTCGGGCCGCCAGCACGGCGGTCGGGTCCTGACCGGCCAGGTTCACTTCCATTTGGGGCGTCAGCGGCTTTTTCCGCCGCCACCAGGGGCGGCGCACCGTGCTTCTGAAAGTGGTGACGATGACCCGGTACAGCCACGGGCGAAACGAGGCTTCGTTCCGAAGACCGCTCAACCGCGTACAGGCAATCACCAGAGCGTCCTGGAACAGGTCGTCGCCTCGCTCCCGGTCGCCTGTGAGCTTGCGACAGAACATCATGCTGCGGTGATACTCCGGTTCCAGCAGCTTCCAGAAGCGATCCCGCTCAGCCTTCATTCGATCCTATGATGCCTTTCACGGTCCTGTGGTTACCGGCAATCTTGGCCGGATTACCGGCCCGGTCAACGTTTATTATCTTGTTACCCCTAAAGTCGGAATTAGAGGCCACTTTTCTGCTTGACACGGTCTCTGCGCTATAGTAACGTTAACTCTAAGGGTTCATGTCTGTTGGCTCGTCAGCCTTGAGGGAAATACTGGTGGTTCGGGGCGTCCCATTGTGACTCTGCAGATGCGGTTTTACGAATGGGCCGCTCGCGGCGTCTATTGTATAAGAGTATAGGAGGGAGTTATGGGAAAGCACTTTGTAATCGCTTGTCTTGCTGCCGGGCTGGCCGCAGTTTTTGCGGGTCAGGCTATGAGTTCACAGCCCAAGCATCGGGAGTACTTCGACTACAAACTGGAGCCGGTTGTCTTGCCGGAAAAGGGCGGCCCGGCGGAGTTGATCTTCAGCTTCAAGATGAAGCCGGGCTATGAGTGTGACTCGGTGCTGGTGGAGGTTATCACTTGGAAGAGACTGACATACGAAGGTTCTTCGAGTTTTGCAGTGTCTCTCGCCAAGACGGGTGACTTCTCAGCGAATCTTGCGTTTACTATTCCGTCTAACGATACATCTGCAATAAATATCCGCCTGAGTTGTCCGAATTGCGTTCAGGGCATAAACCGAACCTTCATAACCACCGGTGACACGATTCAAGTGCTTGATTATATACCGACTCCGCTCGGCCGGAAAAGGGCGGCCCGGCGGAGCTGCTCTTCAGCTTCAAGATGAAGCCGGAGTATGAGTGTGACTCGGTGCTGGTGGAGGTTATCCCTTGGAAACAACTGACCTTCAAGGGGACCTCGAAGTTCAAAGTGTCTCTTGGCAATACCGCCGAATTCTCCATGACTCTTGCGCTCACTATTCCTCCTAATGACACCTCGGCCATATTCCTTCGCCTCGGTTGTCCGGGTTGCATTCAAGTCTTGAACAGTACTTTTATAACCACCGGTGACACGATTCAAGTGCTTGATTATATACCGACTCCGCTCGGCCCGGAGCCTCCCCGCGAGCAGCGCATCATTACCCATTACGGCCCGGACAGCCTTCGCCCGCCCAAAGAGATAGATCTGCGCAAGGGGCCGGACAGCGCGTCGATGTGGCATGAGCCGACCGAAGAAGAAATACGGCAGAAGACTCGTGAAGCCAGACTGCGACAGATGCACGAGATGGAGAAGCAACCGCTGACTCATCTGGAGGCGCAGATTTTCACGATCGACAGCGTGGATTACATTCGTCGTCGGGGTGAGACCAGGTTCCACGTGGCTGAGCCGGTCAAAGACCCATGGGAATTCTCACGTCATCTTGCCGACTCGGTCGCGGCCCTACCGCCGGAAACGGAGTGCGACGTCGTCCTGTATCTCCACGAAGCCGAACTGCTGGAACTTGCCCGGGAACTCACGGACAGCTTGGTTCCGTCGAATCGAGCCGATTACTATCTTACGCGAACGACCCGTGGGGTCATCAAGCGCCTGTCTGAGGCAGGCGCCAGGGTGACATTTCTTGACAAGACACCCGAGGGTACGTTCAAACCCGCAGCCGATACCAGCGAGACCGCTGAGTAGAACACGCACAGTTCGCCGGTGGCTCACCCTTCATGGTGGGGTAATATCTGTAACGGCAGCCGCGATCAGGCTGGCCGGATACTCGCCATCAGCAAGACCACGCGGTGACGAAAACCGCGGTAAGAACGCGACCCCCACGTCCGTCAATAGTCATAAAACAGGCTCGCACTATTACAGTAAATGGCCTGGACACAACGCCGTTTCATAGGCGGTCGCGAACGAGCCTGTTCCGATAGGGTCTCTTATCAGGGCTGACAGCGAGCGTATGCCCGGAAACGGCTTCAAGAAGACTGGTGACGGAAAAACGACCCCCGACACCGCCGTATTCACGGATGCGGATGGTGCCTACAAGGCCTATGTGCGGGGCACCCGGCAAACCGTCGTCGCGGTGGCCAATCTAAGCTATGGGAATAGTGATGTTGCCGCCTGGGATTTTTCTGGTCAGGTGCAGCAGACCTTGGTTGATTCCAGCAGGAGTCTGGTGTTGTTGGATTTGACCCCTAACGAGGCGGTAGATATCTCCGGATCAGACGGTTGGCCGAGTCATTTTCGGGATGAGATGTTTACGGCAGGCGCGAACGCCAGAACCGCCTTTTACCAACACCGTGACTTTATGCAGTCCCACTGGTCATCGGGTTGGGAGTTCGATGGCACTCAGAATTTCCTGATTGATCCTGATTTCGATCACGCCAGCACGAATTCAACAACCTATGATATCCACATGAAATCCTGGTTCGGCGATCCCGTGCCGCCTCTCTCTGACATCCGTTTTCTGCAGCATGAACTGGCCCATGTAGCGTGGTTGCAGGCTCGGTCGGACATTGTTCTTCATAGCGGTGGACTTCACTTTTATTGTGAACCGATCGATATGGATCTCGCCATGGCGGAAGGCTGGGCCGACGCGGTTTGTGCTCTTATTCCGGACCAGGACCCGACCAAGTTCGCTGGCAGGTCAGATCAGTATTGCGGAGCGGGGACTATAGAAACCAACGATTGGTGGTATGATGTGTTCAACCCCGATCCCTACTACGGTATGTACTACGAGGCCGCCGTTGCCACCCTGTTGTACGATTGCCTCGACACGTACGCCGGGGATGATGACCCTCTTGAAGTGCCATTCCGCGACATGTTCGCGGCCTACCTAAATATCGAGTTGCCACCCGACGATTGGCTGTCGATCCTCTGGTATGTAGATGCCATGGCAGCGCTGGAGGTTATTCCCGCGGTGGAAGAGCAGCGCGCCTGGTTTTGCGCCGATCTTGATCTGCTCCATATTCGGCGAGACTGGCCGAGAATGCAGGACTTCTGCGTCCCCAACCCGAATGATGTAAATGACGGAGAAACGGAGGCTGAGCAACTTCCCACGTCCTTTGAGGTGCGGCAGAACTATCCGAACCCATTCAACGGCAGCACCGTACTTACGGTGGCGGTGCCAGGGGTGGGCGATCTTGCCGTCCACGTGTACAATATTCTCGGGCAGGTTGTTTCCGCCCAGGTCCGCGGAAATATGAAACCGGGCCGGTATCTACTGAATCTCGACTTGTCTGAGCGGGCGAGCGGAGTTTACTTTGTTCGGGTCGCTCTGAATAATGAATTCAGGACCATTAAGGCCCTGTATATCAAGTGATGGGAGAGCATATGATCACCTTAACCAAGTACACATTCCGGGTTGCGCTGCTCTGTCTTGTGGCGACCTCGTGGGCTCAGGCGTTTGAGAACCCCATCTACGTTCTGGGTTCGAAACGCCCGGACAGGGCCCCCGACACGTTGGCCATCGTTACTTATCTGTCTGAGCCGGCGTACCTGAAGCCGTTTGAACTGGAGATGGCCTGGATAGTGGGCTACGAAGTGAAAGATAGTCTGCGAGTGTACGCGAGTGCCGGGCAGATTTGCAACTTCGAATTTGATCGGCGGTCACACACCTGGTACGGTGACTTCCAACCGGGCGATACGCTGCGATGCAGCTTCACTCTAACTCCGCTGGTGGTCGGGAAGTCCTCTGTCGCCTTCAGGGTGGATCTTGGACCGGGGACATGGATAGGTGTGCAGGTACAGTTCACGCTTGATGAGACCGGAGCGCTGGTTCCTGTGGAGGCGAAGAAGCTATATGGCACTCTGGGCCTGGAGCCGGGGCACATGGGGGATACGATTTACATGTTCAGCTATCCGTGCTATGAGGATCGCGTGGGCAAAGCCGATGAGAAGCTGACGTTTAAGGTCATGCTTTCACCGGTTCCCGGACCGGACACTTACTCTGACTTGACTGTGGTGGTTCGATCCGTGAGCGATTTGGAATATGGCGCCTATTACTATGTTGGCTTTAACGATGTTCTGGACGTGCAGTTGCCGGAGAACACCGACTGGCTCCGGGCGGTGCCGTCGGGCGAGGAGTTGGTGATCCGTGCCAAAGTCAGGCCAGTCCGGTCAGGGATCGGCTCCTTGACCTGGCACGTGGCAGGATATCGCCCGGAGCATGAGCCGACGATAAAGGGTGGGATAGACCGAGGCGGCTTGATACGAGAGAGCTTTGGTATTTACATGGCTTTTGACGAGGATCTTCGCCTGCTGGCGTACAGCAGGTCTCTCTTTCTGCCCGAGCCGGGGCCGGGCCCCCGCTCCGTCGGTCGGAACGATGCCTACCGGATGCCGGCTATCGAGGCGCTCACGGTTGGAGGTGAACGCCGAGTACTGTACAGCGCCAGTTACGATGGCCGCCAGAAGGAGTTGTTCGACCAGTACAATCCGCAGAAGCGTAAGGATCAGGAACGGAGGGACTAATGAAAACGCTGTGTGCTGTTGCTATGGTATTCAGTTTCGCCCTTGAGGGCTGGAGCGCGCCGATCGCCCCGAGCGATTCGATACCGTGTGTGATAATTACCGACTCGAGCATGCTCTCGGCGTTCCAGGGCTATGCCTTGTGGAAAACAAAGAAAGGCATGAACACTGAGGTCATCACGGTCGACGAGATCAATGCTCAATACGCCGGACCTACCGTACCGGTTAGGATTCGCGCATATCTCCGAACGCGGTTCGAGAACAATCACATGGAGTACCTCTTGATCGGCGGCGACCTGGACGTTGTCCCCGGCTACTATGTCAATTGGTATTTGGGGCCGATCCTGACCGACATGTACTACTCATGTCTAAATGGGGACTGGAATCAGGACGGTGACACGTTGGTTGCAGAACCACCCAGCTACGGTGACACGGTTGACTACGAGCAACAGGTTGCGGTCGGCAGGATACCATGCAACAGCGCATCCGAAGCGGAGGCCGTTATCAACAAGATCCTTGATTACGAGACAGACACGAGCCAGCCGGGCTACCGGACGCAGGCTCTGATCACCAGTAGTCTGCTCAAAGAAGAGGGTGACGGGGATGGCCGAATCATCGTGAACAACAGCCACGCTCAGTGGCACGAGAGTTTTCTCACCTATTTCATACCCGGCCCGCCTAACGGCTCCACTCGCCGGTCGATAATCAGGCAGGATATCGATACTCTAAGGAATACCAACCGTTACGGTATATTCTTCAACTTTACCTGCTACAACAACCTGCTCGACGAACCGGGCGCGCTGAGTCGGCACTTCATTCTCAACCCTTTGGGTGGCGGAGTAGGATATGTCGGATCGACCTATCATGAGTTCTCGCTATATATGGAGGACTTCCACATGCAGATCTTCCGTGCGGTCTTCGACAGTAGCCTGGTACAAGTAGGCTCGGCACTAATGGCTGCCAAGAAAGGTATAGCACCTCAGTGGAGGCTTGAATGGGGTTACACCTGGCTGCTGTTTTACTCGATGCTGTACCTGGGTGACCCCCAGATGGAGATCTGGACTGCAGAGCCACAAGTTGTGGCCGTCGATTGCCCGAACTCCGCTCCGCTCGGACCTCAGACGGTTACGGCTACGGTTTCGCAATACGGCAACCCTATCGACTCCGCTCTTGTATGCCTTTTTAAGGAGGACGATGTCTATTTAATTGGAAGAACCAACGCCGAAGGTGTCACTACATTCAACGACGTGATCTTCTCCACGGTCGGTGAGGCTTCCATCGTTGTTACCAAACACAACTACTTCCCGGTTGAAGAAACCGTTACAATCTCCTCCTCCTGCTGCGTCCTTCGCACGGGTGATGCCAACTGTCAGGACGGTGACGAGCCAACGATCAGCGATGTTGCAGTGCTCATTGACTTCCTGTTCATCAGCGGGAATCCGCCCTGCTGCATCCCGGAGGCGGACGTTAACCAGTCAGGTGGGGCGAATCCGACCTTGGAGGATGTTACGATCTCGGATTGCTCGTACCTTCAGGATTATCTCTTTATAACCGGGCCGTCGCTGGGTTTGCCCGACTGCTTGTGAGCGGAGTGTTAAATGGCCGGCTTTGATATGGGGCGCCTCTTATGACTGGTATGGCGCCCTCCGGACTTCGGTCGGTTCGTCGTCACCAACGCGGTCCAGTTCGGCGCGCACGGCTGAGGCCAGGACCTGGCGCGTGTACGGTTTCCGGACATACTGACCCGCCCCCAGTCTCTGCATCTCCAGCACTCTCTCCGTGGACGAATAGCCGCTGACGACAATCGCCTTCTGCTCCGGGCGAAGCTTGAGCATTTCGCGATAGGTGTCAAGTCCGTCGAAATCGCGTTCCATGATCATGTCAAGGATGACAATATCCACCGATTGTCGGCCGAGGTAAGCGACCGCAGCCCGTCCGTTTTCGGCCGTGTCGACCCGGTATCCCAGGGTGGAAAGCAGTTCGACCGCCATCTCCCGCTGGTTGCGGTCATCGTCCACCACCAGGATCGACTCCTGTCCTTTCAGATTGCTCGTCGCCAGTTCAGGCGTCCTGGAGTCCACGACGGTCGCCGGGAAATAGAGGACAAACTTGGTGCCGCGGCCGACTTCCGAGAAAACGTCGTAGTAACCCTTGTGGTCCTTGACGACTCCGTAAACTACCGAGAGACCCAGCCCGCTGCCGCTCAGCCCCAGTGTCTTCTTGGAATAGTACGGTTCAAATATCTTGTCGATATCGGCCGGTTCGATGCCGGTGCCGGTATCCTGTACGCTCAGCACGATGTAGTCGCCGGGCCGGATGGCTTCAAAGCCGCCCATGAGTTTTTCCAGGTGGTGTTGCGACGTGGCTATCTTCATCTCGCCCGTGTCCGACATGGCGTCGAAAGCGTTCACGACCAGATTCATGATTACTTTGGACAGATGCGGCGGCGATCCCATGGTCTTTCCGATGGTGCGGTCGAGCGACGTGGTTATTGAGATGCCCGGCTTTGACTCAGCAATCTGGGCGAAACCCGGGGTATCGAGGTAGCCCTCGACGATGGTATTGAGATCGGTCGGCGCCATTTCGTAGCGACCGCGACGGGCCAGGGTGAGCAGATCCTGGACTACGTCGGCCGCCTCTCGGGCGGCGTTGCCGATACGGACAACCTGTTTTCGAATCGAGCTGTCCTCGGGCAGTTTCGTAAGAATCAGTTCGGGATACCCGACCAGCGGCCCGAGCATGTTGTTCAGATCGTGAGCCACCCCGCCGGCCAGGACCGCCAGCGATTTCATTCTCTCGGCTCGTTCCAGTTCCTCCTTGAGATGTCGCTGCTGGTCCTCAGCGTGCAGGCGCTCGATCACGCGGGCAATCGGATCGGCGATCGACATCAGCCAGTCGACATCCGCCTGAGTATAAACCCCGGCATCGTGGTAGTTCTGGACGACCAGAACGCCGATAGTGCCTGTGGCGGTCCGCAAGGGTACGCCCAGCCAGATGGGGGATGGAGTCCCGATCATCCTGGCCTCGCCCCTGGCCACTAGTTGGCGATGGATCGCGTCGTCGACGAGGAGCGGTTCGCCCAGCCGGCGCACATAGTCAGTCAGACTTCCAAAGAGCGGTTGGGGCGAGAAATCCTCGTCGTCATGCTCATCAACCCCGTAGGGGAAAGTATACAGGTCATCATCGGCATCATACAGGGCCACGTAGAAGTTCTTGGTATCAATCAGAAAGCCGAGCTGCTGCTGGGCGATTCTCAGGAGTTCCTCGAGACTGCCGACATGGTTGGCGGCCTCGGATACGCGCAGCAGAACAGCCTGGGCCTGTTCGACCCTCCGCCGCTCGGTGACGTCGCGGGCAAAGGCGCAATTGTAAGCCTGACCCTCGAACTCCACGTAATTCAGGGAAATCTCGACCGGGAATTCCTCACCGTTCTTCTTGCGCAGCGTGGATTGCATGGTGATGTTGCCCCTCTCCTTCAACTGCCGCCAGAGAACGGACCAGGCCTCAAGGGGGAAGTTGGGATCGAGGTCGTGCATGGTCATCTCAAGCAACTCCTGGCGTCCGTATTGAAGGATCCGGCAGGCCGCTTCGTTGACATAAAACAGGCCGGCATCCTCGGTCATCCAGAAGGCCGGGTCGGCGGCATGGTCAACCGAGAACTGAGTGAAGCGCAGTTTCTCGGTAGCTCTGATCCGCTCCGTGATGTCGCGGAAGCTCCAGACGCGTCCGCTCACGACACCGTCTTTTTCCAGCGGGCAGGAATACCGCTCGAAGACCCGTCCGTCCTTGAAGAACAGGGTATCCGTATCCTCGTCCCGCGACCCGTACAGCCGCCGTACCTTGGCGAGAAAGGCCTCGGGGTCCACCAGTTGATCGAGGACATGGTCCAGCAGAGCGCTGTCATCATGGGTCTGCATAAGGTTGGCCGAGATCCGCCACATCTCGGCGAACCGGGCGTTGGCGTGAGTGGCCTGCCCCCGGGAGTTTACCACCAGGATGCCGTCGGCGGTGGATTCCAGGGTGGCGCGAAGCAGTTCCTGGCCCGCCTGTAACTCCGATTCGGCTCTGCGTCGCTCGGCCAGTTCCTTTCGCAACTCGCTGGTTCTCTGCTCGACCTGGGTCTCCAATTCGTCGCGTGACTTGTTGAGTTCATGAAACGCCTGATGCAGGGCCTCGGACATTTGATTGAAGGTCGCACCCAGGGGAACGAAATCACGATGTAGCTGCGATAGCTCGATAGTGGATATCATGTCGCCCAGGCCGATCCTGGTGGCGGCCTGCTCAAAAGTCCTGATCGGACTGACCAGCCGCTGGGATAAGACGGTCCCCATAATCACAGCCAGGCCCAGAAGGAAAACGGCTACCGCGACGGTAATGGCTAAGCTCTCGCGCACGCGGGCACCCAACGACACATGAGAGACTTCCATTTGCAGATACCCGACCGTCCGGCCGTCAGATTGAACCGACTGCCAGACGACCGCTATGTCATCCTCGTGTTCGATGCCCGCCGTGTAAGAGTCCGGACGGAACTCGGTAGCGATGAGAGGCTCCGCGTCAGGCGGGAACTGGCAGAACAATCGATGCCTTTCGTCGAACACCCTGATCATCGAGATGTCGGCGTCCTGGCCAGCGTCGTGGACAAGGCTGGCGACGTAGGCGGTATCACCAGAAAGCAAGCCGAGCCTCAAGCCGGTAGCCAGCAGAGCCGTGACGCTGGTTACCTTCTGTCTGAGACCATCATGCAGTTTGCCGTTGATCTGGCCGACGGTCAGAAGGGTCAGCGATACAGCTACCAGTGTCACGACTGATAGCATGAGCAGCAGGATCTGTCGCTTGAGCGACCAATTTATCATCGACTACGGTCTCTCTTGGTCCGTTGCGGGATCCAGAGCGAGGTAGGCTCAGATCGCTCACCGGTCCGGTTCATCGGCAGCCGATTCTCGACTCCCGCCGCGTTCAGCCCGTGAGCGTGACCGTCGCGGTCGAAGAACGGAACCCCCGAAAGGTCCTCGCGTGGACCCGGTTACCCGGTAGTATCGGCATTCGCCATGGAAAGCTGATAACAGTAAGCCGTTGGAAGGTTGAAAGTTGACCCGGGTTGAATACGGCCCCGGGATGGTGGCTGCTGGACCGCCGGTGATAACTGTCAGCACTGTCTTCGCCCGAGCTGAGGCGCGACTATGGGCTCATGGTCAGTGCCCCATTGACGAGCATAACCAGCCGGTCGAACGAGGAGGCCGGGAACGCGATAAGCACGCTGCCGCTGATGCGAGTCTCGGCGATGTCGAAATGAGCGACTGCATACAAGATTCGGGCGTCGCTGGGAATCCGCTCCGACGCATCGATCGGTGGCATGAGAAGCTCGTCGAGCGAACCTTCCCGGTAGACCGGGACCTCGTACTCGAACCGATGGCCCAGAACGTTGGACATCGTGCCGAGGACACTGTTAAGCAGGATGTTACCGACTTCGGTCAGTGCTTCGGTCCGCTCCGCCTCCATCGACGTGATATCCGAACCGTCTCCTATCAAACGCACCGCCAGGGTATCGCCGCTGCTTTGTGACAGCAGCAATAGCGCTTTGCCCTCCAGCGAGCCGTGGAATCGTTGGCGGACTGAGGCCAACCTGGAGGCCTCTTCTATCTCCAGATAATCCGGTATTTCGATAAGGCCGGTAACCCCGATCCCCGGGACGTGAAGATCAACTCTGGAACCGACCATTTCACTCAGCACCGAACCGGCGCGGCCGACCCCAGCGTTTATGATTTCGGTGAGAACATGGGATTGAGACTCGGTCAGCATCCGAACTTCTCTCCGCCTCTCGGGTCGAGCGCCTGGCCGATGGCGGTTTCGAGATCGGCTGTGGTGATCGGCTTGGTCAGGAAGGCTCGAGCCCCCAGTTGCAGACATTCCTCCCGGGTGGCCTGCTGGATGTCGGCCGAAGCTACGATGGCCGGCGTCGCCAGGCCGCGCTTCTTTAGCCCCCGAAGCAGGCTGAGGCCGTCCATTACCGGCATCAACAGGTCGGTGATGATCAGATCGGGTTTCTTTGATTCCGCCAGATGCAACCCGGCCTCCCCGTTTTCCGCCTCGGCCACGTCGTGTCCTAAATCGGATAGCAGACGGCAAACACTTTTTCTCTGGAAGCTGGAATCATCTACCAGCAGGATTGTCGCCATGTCGGTGGTCCTTGTGCTCTCGGCAATCTGTTTACCGGTTTGTTGTATATACCCCCTTTGTGAACCTTATCGGCGTCGGAGGTTAGTATGATTAGCCTGCAAGCGAAGGGAAAGACCTGTTGCGCTCGCCCGACAATAGAGCTTGTCGCGGCCGTCCGACCGGTCTAACTTCCGGCGACCGAGCGTCGGGACAATAGCATGAATGTCAGGAGCTTCCTCAGAGCCAATCCTCTTCTTGGGGTGCTGTTCGCGGCCGCGGCGATCAGGGCCCTGGCGGTCGTCTGGTCGCAGGGGTTCATCCATTCGGACGATCACTTCGATACTATCGCCGTGGCCTGGGACTGGCTCCAGGGGGGCCTGTGGGGGGAAGACGGCTATCTCCGCTGGAAGCACCAGCTCTCCCATACCATTGGCCGTTTTCCGCTGTATACCCTGTTCCTGTGGGCTGAGATGAAGCTCTGTCAGTGGGCGGGGGTCACCTCCCTCAACTCCATCATGTATGTCATTCGATCGTCTCATGCCCTGATCTCGCTGCTGCCCGTGTGGGCATCGTACCGGATTGTGGCGGTGTCGACCCGTTCCGCTCACTGGGCCGTGGCCGCCGGGCTGGTTACCGCGTTTCATTTCGCCTTTCCGTTTCTCGGGGTCCGGAATCTCATTGAAGTTGTGGGGGGGAGCCTGTGGCTGGTGGCGCTCTGGTATCTGTATCGGCATCTGCAGGAAAAGCAGATCGGCTGGCTTTATCTGGCCGGCCTGATGACCGGCCTGGCCTGGATGATCCGGTTCCAGATCGCCTTTGCAGTCTTGCCGGTTCCGTTTCTTCTGTGGTGGGAGAGCCGGCGTATCAGTGCCGCGGTCCACTATGCTGCCGGGGTCGCTATGTCGCTACTGCTTTCGGGGCTGACGGACTGGCTCCTGCTGGGGCGGTTCGCCGGGTCAACTATCACCAACCTGACCATGAACACCGGGCTGGACGCCCTTTATAGTACTATCCCGCTGCTCTATCCGGTTTTGCTGCTGCTGCTTATGGTACCGCCGGTATCGCTGGTTCTGCCATTCCTTATTCTGCGGCCCGGGTTCGTCCGGAATCATCGTCTGATCTTCTGGTCGTCGCTTTCTTTTGTCGGGTTCCACTCGATACAAGCAAATCAGCAGGAGCGATTCATATTCCCGATCGTTTTCGCCTTCGTAGTCCTGGCTGTCCTCGCGGTCTGGCAGTACGTCCGTGATCGAAGACCGTTAGGGGATTTCCCGAAGTGGCTGAAACTGACTACAGGAGCATCGCTTCTGGTGAACCTGGTTCTGCTGGGCTTTTTCACTTTCGCATACGGTCACAAGGGGATGATCGAGCCGCTCAAGTCGTTCGAAGACAACGCCCCGACGGCGAGGGTGATGTTTCTGCAGCCCGAGGTGAAGCGGTGGGTCCCGTTTGAATACGCCGGCCCGGCGCTCCGCCAGGTGTTTATCCGAAAGTGGGAGGACTTGGGACGTTGGCCGCCAAACCGACCACCAGCGACGACCTTCGACTTCTTTGTGGTGTACCCCGGGAGGGAAGAGAGGCTGAGTGCCTGCCTCGATTCTCTAAGCTGCCGTTTTGGCCCTCTGGAGCCGGTGTTCGAAGTCCGGCCGTCATACTATGACCAGACCCTCTACCGGCTAAACCCGGGGCACAACGACAATTATGCGGCCTTCGTGTTTCGCCCTCGGTCGCCCGGGGATAACGCGCAGAGTGGTAACGAGTTGACTCCAAAAGAAAACCAGCCACGCCTGGTGGCTGGTCGGCAGTCAATCCGCGCCGGTTCCGACTCAGTTGTTGATGTACTTGCCGAGAATCCGGCTCATCCGGCTGGTCATTTTCGTGTTGGTCAGTACTTCAGTCGCCCCCGCCTTCATGGCGGCCTCCATCTGATCGGCCATGACATGGGGCGAATAGCAGACGATCGGAATCTGCTCGGTCGCTTTGTAAGACCTCAGCTTGTTAATCAGCGACGGGGCCTCAATGCCGTTCAGATTCAGGTCCATGATGATCAAGTCGGGCTGAATCTCCTGAGCCTTGGTGAAGATATCTTCGGACCTGATCGCTTTTATGCCCTCGGCCTCCAGATTGTCGAGCACCGACATAATCTTGGAAGTGAAGATCATGTTGTTAACAGCGAGGATTACCTTTCTGGTCATACCCATCCCTCCCTTGGAACGTATCCAAGTAGGTTAACGCACTCCATGCAGCCGGTAATATAACCAATTCTACAAGGAAAATCAATGAATGTCCCAAAAAAGTAGTTGCGTCTGGCTTTGAGCCGAGTAAGGCACTAAATAACAACAACTTAACATCCGGACTACCCCTACCGGAGTCTACCAAAGGCTTGTGTCGCTTCGGACTTTTTGTTGCTTTTGGCCCGCAGATAAGGCGTTTTTGCCAGTCACGAAGGGTTCGAGATTGCTCAAAAGAGCCGGCCATGGTCCTGTCATATGACACAATATATTGTCTCCCAAGAACATAACCCTCAGACTCCGAGTCCGATCTATTCCGGAATAGGTCTGGTAGTGGCCATCGCGGCCGCTCTCGTGGTGTCTTTTCAGCCGGTCGCGGCTCAGAAGGGTCAGGCCAAGCAGATAAGCCTGACCTTCGACGAACTCCCCGTCGCTCGTGAATTCGGCGATGTCGACCGCCAGGCGATCAACTACCTGATTCTGGACGCCCTGAAGCGACACGAAGTCAAGGCGACCGGCTTTGTGGTGGGTGAGCAGATTGACGATTCCTTCGACATTCTCGGTGAGTGGCTCAACCAGGGCCATGCCCTGGGCAACCTGGGCTGGGCGGGCCAGGACTACAACCAGCTCGGTCCGGAGCAGTTCATAGGTGACATCCGCAGAGGCGCCAAGGCGTTGGAGCCGATGCTGTCCGGGTTCGGTCAGAAGCAGCGGTACTTCCGGTTTCCTTATCTGCACTACGGCGATACTTTTGAGCGACGGCGCGCGGTCGATCTCTTTGTTGAGCAGCAGGGCTGGATCCTTTGTCCCGCCACGGTGATACCGGAAGATTATCTGTACAACCTGAATCTGACCAAGCTGGGCAAGATGCCCGACTCGGTCAGGTTCGAGCAGTTGCTCAACGATTACATCAACCATGTGCTCGACGAACTGGAGCGCGTGGAGCGCCTGGCCAAGGGTCTGATCGGACGTCCGGTCAAACACATTGTCCTTCTCCGGGCCAATCGGCTCAACGCCGTCTATCTGGATGAACTGCTGATGGCGCTGGAGAGCGCCGGGTACCGTTTCATCACCCTGGATGAGGCGCTCAAAGACGAGGTCTACGAAAGCGCCGAGGCCTACTACGGCCTCAAGGGGCTCGGCTACCTTGACATGATGGATCAGTCCAATCCTGACCTCATTCCGGCCGAGTAGACTCACCATGTTCGGCCGCAGGCCACCTGATCGCCGAAACCAATTCCCCGGCCAACAGGTCTGAACATATAATCATTACGGGTGATGCAGCACCAACCGGTATGGTACCTTCTGCGGTGACTCGCCCTTCAGCCGCCCGGGCTCGCGCGCGGCAATGGCAGGCTCGCCAATCCAGCCCACGGTGACCGGGGCCGACCGGCCTTCCCGCAGCTTGTTGTAGCAATGACAGAATCTCACTAAACAAATCGCCGGCTGACACGTATTTACATGCGAGCGGCATGGGGCCCAGGGGGACAGGCGATAACAGAGGCACCGATCTCACAGGGTACATCGCCCCGGCTGAACTGCGGGGCACAACAGGAACCTGGGGGTCACAGACCCCATGCAACGAGGACCAGAACTATGACAACCCGCAATGCCCGTCTTTCGATCAAGCCGATCACCCTTGCGGCGGTGGGGACATGCCTTCTTCTATCAGCCGTGACGTTGGCTAACCCAACGTTCGAGCCGGTGTTTAATCCCAGGCTGGATATATCCCGGGCCGTGAGCGAGATAAAGATCGATGGCAAGGTTGACGACGCCGCCTGGCAAAGCGCCGCCCGCGCGGGCAACTTCGTCGAGCGCTTCCCCGGCGACAATATCGAGCCGCAAGTCAGGACCGAGGCCATGGTTACCTATAACGATGACCACCTCTACGTGGCTTTCGTCTGTGTCGATGACCCTTCGAGCATCCGCGCCACCATGTGCCAACGTGACGTGTACTCCGGCGACGATGAGGTGATCTTCTTGCTTGATACCTACGGCGAAGCGGCCTGGGCCTACGAATTCCAGGTCAACCCTTACGGCGTTCAGAAGGACTACCTGTGGACCAAGACTAGAGGAGACGATCGGGGCTTTGACCTCATCTGGGAGTCGGCGGCTCATATCAGCGATTCGGGCTATACGGTGGAAATGGCGATTCCGTTTTCCAGTATGCGATTTCCCAGCAATGACGTGCAGACGTGGCGGATGGACTTCATGCGTGCCCATCCACGCGAATCGTATCGCCAGTACTCCTGGTCGCCCAACACCCACGACGAGCAGTGCTGGCCCTGCCAGTGGGGTACGGTGACCGGCATAGCCGGGGTCAGTCCCGGTAAGGGTGTTGAAGTCCTGCCCGCTTTTGTGAGCAGTCAGGCCGGCGAGTGGCAGTCTGATTCTGCCGGATTCGTCAACGACGACGTCATGGGGGAACCGTCGGTGGGTGCCAAGTACTCGGTTTCTTCCGACGTTACCGCCGAAGTGACGCTCAACCCGGATTTCAGTCAGATTGAGGCGGATGCCGCCCAGATCGACGTGAATTCCACGGTGGCGTTGTTCTATCCCGAACGGCGACCGTTCTTCCAGGAAGGCTCCGATCTCTTTATCACGTTGTTCAATTCCTTCTATACCAGGATGGTGAACGACCCGACCTTTGCCGCGAAGACGACCGCGCGCTGGAACAAATTCAGCGTGGTTTATACGCTGGCCCGTGACGAGAACTCGCCGTACTCGATCCCGGTCGAGGAGCAGGGGTGGACGCCGATTATCGGCAACAGCACGGTTAACGTGGTGCGCGGCCTGGGCAACATCGGCAGTGGCTCGACTGCCGGATTTCTCCTGTCCCATCGCGACTATCAGTATGATGGCTCCGGGTCGATTCTGGCCGTCGACGGCGAGTTGCGCCTCAATCGCAACTACAGCCTGGTGGGCCAGGCCATTGCCAGTCACACCAGGGAGCCGGTTATCATGGATTCAGCCCTTGTAGACAAGTACGGTCTGCCCAGTGGCACCTTTGACGACGGCGATTACACCGTCGATCTTGACGGCGAAGCATACTGGGGCACTGCCTTTATCACCGAGTTCCGCCGTCGTGCGCGCCACTGGAATTTTACGATTGACTACAACCAGTTGACGCCCACCTATCGTACCCAGGTCGGTTACGATCCCTGGAACGACCAAAAGGAGATCTTTGCTTTCACGGCCTACAATTTCCGGCCGGAATCCGGTCTGTTTGAACGGATTGCGCCGCAGATCGGTATTGACCGCCGCTGGAGCTTCGGCGCTGGCGACTCTGAGGTGATCCGAAAGTGGGCGCACTGGCAGGCCAACGTGGGGGCGAACCTGCGCTGGGCCCAGACCTTTGTCGGGATCCGCTATCAGCACGGATCGGAGCGATGGTTCGGATCCGAGTACGAGGGCCTCTGGACGGCCAATTTCGACTGGTTCAGTGATCCGTTCGACAAGCTGGGGTACAATTTTTCATTGAGTTTCGGAGAAGGTACGGCGGTCTTCGCCGACGCGGTGGGCAAGGAATTGAACGTCAGCGGCGGCTTGGATTTGAAGCCCATTGACCGCCTGATCATAGAGCCGAGTCTCAATTACTCGCGGAGCAAGCACGTCGACACCGACGCCGAGCTCTACCGGGAACTGATCGGCCGGGCCCGGTTCAGACTCCAGGTCAATCCTCGCTTCTCGGTGCGCCTGGTGGTGCAATATGACGACTATGATGTCAACATTTTCGTGGGCGAGCCGGATTATTACCATGTCAGTGGCCGGACCTGGGAATTCGATCCACTCCTGACCTACCGGATCAACTCGTTCTCGATGCTCTACTTCGGGTCAACCCACGACCTGACCGATTTCGGTGTGCCCACCGGCGGTTTCAACCTGCCGGACAGCGCGCCGTCGAAATGGCGTCAGAGCGAGCGCCACTTCTTCATGAAGTTGCAGTATTTGTTCCAGATTTAAGGGGATTTAAAGGCTGGAGCACAGACCCCGCCCGCGAGGGTGGGGTTTTTTTCTCGCGGGGCCATGCCCCCGTGGCCCTGGGCATTGGAAGATCGGTCTGTAAATGGAGACGGACCTGCAAAACCCCTTGCATAATCGCCCGAATCGCCTATTCTTAGTTGTATACATCCTTCACTGCTGTGGTGAAAGGGGCAACGCGTGCGGACGTCTCCACGGTTCATGGTAGCTGCCACTCTGATCTGTTGGCTCAGTCTCTGTTCGAGCAACTTCGCTCAACCAATCGAGCCTATCTGGGACACGATTTACACCGGTCCTCCCGGTGACCCGTTTGTGGCCTTGGCAGTCTCCAATTTCGGCGAAGTCGGTCAGGCCGGGAAGGGCGGGGTCAACATGGATTTCACTGCTTGCGGCCTGGAATGTGGAACCCGCCATGCCGACAGCGTTTGTCTTTACAGCGCCTCGCCGTTCCTCCTTGAAGCCGACGATTCTTATTCGGATATTACCCTTACTTGCTCGTATGCCCAGGCCTCGGAACTGAAACCGTATTCCTGGGTGCCGGTCGAACTTGACTGGGCCCAAGTACAGGCCGGGTTTCGGTGCTATATCGAGAATGTCCTTTCCCACGGGAAATTCGTCAGCAGTGACGGCCACTTTGCGGCAGAGCTCTATCACGTCACACCCGTCTACGCATGGAAGGCACCGACCGCCGTGACTTTTCTGACAAGAGTGTATGCAGCCGACGGTCAATCCCATCCGCATGTTACGCTTGGCTGGGTGGTGGACTGGAATATACCGTCGGATAAAGCCGACAGCAACTTGAGCAGTTTTTACAATTGGGGCAGCTACCTGTACTGTCAAGGGACGGATTCAGCCGACGGCCAGGCATGCCTCCCAGGAGACGCACGGCTGGCCGCGGCGGGTCTGTCGGCGGGATTCAAGGGGCCGATTGGCCAGGGTGACCTTTGTGGCGGCATACAGGACTGGGGCACTGTGGTTGGTCTGGCCAGCTTGCTCGATGACATTCCTGATCCGGACCATGTATATTCTCCTCGGCCGAACGCGGTAGCCTGGTGGGACCTCATCGGATCACAGCGCGGACTCCATCTCGCCGACAGCACAGGTGATTTGGCAACCTGGCTGACCTTGGTCCATGACTACACTATTAATGCCTGGGACACGATTTACTTCTGGACTACTCTTATAACGGTGTACGACGGTGATATGAGTGATCTGGGGCCTGTGTCCGGCTGGGCTCTCTTACATCAGGCAATTGACTGCACCTATGACTGCCCCTGGGGCAGAGTGGGCGATGTCAACGGCCGGGGAGGTGAAAACCCAACCCTTGGCGATATCAGCACCCTGATTGACGCCAAGTTCATTACCGGTACTTGCAGTGGCGTAATCGTCTGTTTGGGTGAGGCTGATATCAACCGGTCCGGAGACTACGATACTACTTGCGAGGACATTACTATCAGTGATATCGCCATGCTGGTAGACTACCTATTCATCACCGGGCCTGCCAATATGGAGTTGCCCTGTTGTTCTGATATTCCGTAATGTGATTGCGTCGCCGCCGCGCACCGATATATTAGATACGGCCGGCCGCCCTTAGATCGGCTGAAGGTACCGTCGAAAATGTCTGAGGTCGAAACCACGACGGTTTCGAAGCGTTATCAGGAATAGCCATGGCCATGTGGACCAGAAAAGATATACCGCTGACCGATAACGCCCGCACCGTGCTGCAAAGGCGTTATCTCAGGAAAGACCACGAAGGTCGCGTGATCGAGACCGAGCGGGAGCTGTTTGTCCGCGTGGCGAGATTCATCGCGGAGGCCGATCGCAACTACGGCGCCGACGACACCCGGGTGGACCAGACCGCGGCCGGCTTTTTCGAGATCATGGCCTCGCTCGAATTCCTGCCCAACTCACCGGCCCTCATGAACGCCGGGCGCGAGTTGGGCCAGCTCTCGGCCTGTTTTGTCCTGCCGGTGGAAGATTCGATGGAGGGCATATTCGAGACCAACAAGCACGCCGCGCTGATTCACAAATCGGGCGGCGGCACCGGGTTCTCGTTCTCGCGCCTGCGGCCGCGCAACTCGGTCGTAGCGTCAACATCGGGGGTAGCCTCCGGGCCGGTGTCGTTCATGAAGGTTTACGACGCCTCCACCGACGCCGTCAAACAGGGGGGCACGCGGCGCGGCGCCAACATGGGCATTCTCCGGGTCGACCATCCCGACATCATGGAATTCATTTCCTGCAAGGACGACATAGGCGAGATTACCAATTTCAATATCTCGGTGGCGATCACCGACGCGTTCATGGCCGCTCTCGAAAAGGGCGAGAAATACCCGCTCATCGACCCACGCACCGGGAAGGCCTATGTTCTGGATGGTCTGGAGCAACACCTCGACGCTCGTGAGGTGTTTGGTTCGATCGTCAAGCACGCCTGGAAGACCGGCGAGCCGGGAGTGATTTTCATCGACCGCATGAACCGTCTCAACCCGACTTACCCGGCCGAGCAGATCGAAGCCACCAACCCCTGCGGCGAGCAGCCCTTACCGGCCTACGATTCGTGCAATCTCGGTTCGATCAACCTGGGTCGGTTCGTCAGGGAACCGCTGCCGGATAACTACTCCACCGGCTCGTCGCAGGACGGGGTCGACTGGGAGCGGCTGGGTGAAGTCGTTCGCAAGGGTGTGCATTTCCTCGATAACGTCATCGACCAGAACCGCTACCCGATTCCGCAGATCGAAGCGCAGACTCTCAGGAACCGCCGGATCGGACTCGGCGTCATGGGCTGGGCCGACATGCTTATCAGATTGCGGCTCCCGTACGATTCGCCCGAGGCGCTCGAGCTGGGGGAGAAGGTGATGGCGTCCATCCAGTCCGAGGCCAGGAACCATTCGTCGGAACTGGCCAAGGTGCGGGGCAAGTTCCCCAACTGGGAGAACTCGGTGTTCGGGCGCGACAACGTGGCGATGCGCAACGCCACGGTCACGACTATCGCCCCGACCGGCACGATCTCGATTATCGCCGGCTGTTCTTCCGGAATAGAACCATACTACTCGCTGGCGTACGAGCGCAATGTTCTCGACGGCACCCGCCTTATCGAAATCAGCCCGCTGTTCGAGAGAGCGGCCCGCGACGGTGGTTTCTACAGCGACGAGCTCACGGCCAAAGTGGCCGCGCGCCGGACGATCGGCGATCTCGAGGAGATACCCGAATCGGTGCGAGCCCTATTTCTCACTGCGGCCGATGTAACCCCGGAGAATCATGTGCGCATGCAGGCGGTGTTTCAAAGCAACTGCGATTCATCGGTATCCAAGACGATTAACCTCTCGGAGTCGGCCACGCGCGAGAGCATCCGCGCATCATTCCTGCTGGCGTACCAGCTCGGCTGCAAGGGGGTGACGGTCTACCGCGACCGCTCGCGGCCTGACCAGGTGCTGGCGCCCATATCTGTAACCGAGACCTCGGTGCCGAGCGAGGCCGAGACGGCGCGGGCACGGGCCGTGGCCAAACGGCCCCAGGTGCTGCAGGGGATCACCGAGAAAATCAGGACTGGCTACGGCAACCTGTACGTCACGGTGAATGTCCGCGACGGCCGTCCCTTTGAGGTGTTCGCCCACATCGGCAAATCCGGCTACACCACCATGGCCGACACCGAGGCGATCTGCCGGCTGGTCTCGCTGATCCTGCGGTCAGGGGTTTCGGTCGACCAGGTCATCCGGCAACTGCGCGGTATCGGTGGCTCCAGTCCGGTCTTCTCCAACGGAGCAAAAGTCTCGTCCATCCCGGACGCCATCGCCCAGGTGCTGGATCGCCATTTCGGCTCCGAGCGCTCGCAGACGGCATCGGAAAAGGCCGAAAATCCGCCCGGTTTGCCGCCCGACATCTGCCCCTCCTGCGCGTCGGCCATGAGTTTCGACAGCGGCTGCTACTTCTGCCGCTCGTGCGGCTATTCCACCTGTTAAGTTTGCCGATATTGAAAAGATAGGGACCAGACCGTTGTTCCCAGGTTAAACTATGGCTATGGCTGACCTTATACCGACCGGGCGAACGTCGCTGGTGAAGCATAACACCACCGCGTTACATGTGCAGACCGAGTATGCCCACCGGCCGGTACCCCGGATCACCACCACCGTGCAGCGATCGGGGCAGGTCATCCAGAAAATCGAGCACAACCTTGACCAGCCGATCGCCAATATAGAAGAAAAGGACCGGGTCGAAGCGACCATCCGCAAGCAGCACGCTGAAGTTGTGGACATCATTCAGCGCGGCAGCCAGCGGATTCAGATTCCGCCTGAGTTTCTGGATCAACCCCCGCCGCAATCGAGCACACCCGGGCCCCAGGCCAGCGAACCCAAACCGTATCCGCAGCCCGATCCTGCTCTGACCTTGTTAGAGCGCCTGAACCGCCTGCCCGGGCAGCACCGCGTGTTCCGGCTCGACACCGAAGGGAATTTCCCTGACGCCAACGTTTCCGACGAATTCCGCAAGATGTTCAAGGCGGTGTTCAAAAACCTGCATGAACTTATAACAGTATTTGCGTCCGTGCCCGGAATCGGCCTGACCCGTGAGACCGGTGTCTGCGAGATCGAGCGCGACGGACTCTATCTCATCTCGGCTGGCACCGAGTTCTATCTGTTCGCGCTCGAACGCCCCGACTACTCCATCGAATACGAACGCGAAATCCGCGCTTTGCTCAAGTAAGCCTGACACCTGACCCGTCATTGGGCAGAAGTGCCCGACCGCAGCTTCAGGTCCTGTCCGCACTATTGGTCATGCGCGCACCCCCTAATTGTCATGACCTGCTCTTTTGTCATCCTCGCTTCCTTCCTGTCATCCTCGCTTCCTTCCTGTCATCCTCGCGCAAGCGGGGACCCAGTTAAGCCGTTTGATCACTGAAACTATGCCTTAACCTCACATCGCAATTGCAGTTAGAGAACGAGCGGAAGTGCATCAGCCACCACAACTGGTTCCCTGCTTTCGCAGGGATGACGGGGAGGGGAGCGCGGGGTCAGCCGGCGAAACTACATACTTGCACTGTCATGCCCAATTTAGTCGGGCATCCATGTCCACTAACGATGGCCGGTCAGACAGAATTCTGCAGGGGAAAAGTGATGATGAGGACAACGGCGCGGAGTGCAGCACCGGGTCATTGTCTTCTGACCATCGCGCTTGATTACCCCATAGGCCCCCGCATGCGCGGGGGTGACAAAAAAGGGCGGGGGTGACAACAAAGGGCGGGGGTGACGGAAAAAGGCGCGGTGACAATCAAGGATAAGGAAAACAAGATAACCGGATCGACATAGGAATGTCTTATTAGGAATGTCCTGTCATTTACCCGTCAAGCCTTATATTCTTTCCTTGACAAAATTGTCCTTGAACTCGATATTATGACTGCAAGGAGCATTCGGGAAGATGACTTTGAAAAGCGGGGTGTGACCATGTGTAATCTGGGTAAATTGAGTTGTCTTTTGATCAGTGCTTTGTTATGTGCAGGCAACTCCACAGCTGATCCGGCGACGGCACAGGAGACCAGTCCGGAGGTTGGGACGGTGATTCAGAGTCAGCCGATCGGTGCCAATCTAAGTACAGGTACCCGTGGCGATTTGAACCTCGATGGTATTTCTTTCTCCATCGCCGATTGGGTAATGACGAGCACGATTGGCGCCTGCATCTGTGATCCCGATCCCTGTCCGCCTTATGAAGTCGAGGAGCAAGTAGACTGGAATTGTGACGGCGTCGGTCTAACTGGTGAGGCGGATCGATTGCGGCCAGTGTTACTAGGAGAAGACCCACCCTATGACTGCCCCACAAGTCGTTCGTCAGATACTGTCAGACCGGTCCGGCACCAGTCGGTGGCGGCCTCGGAAGCCTACATAGTTGAAATACGCGATCGGTTAGTGGCCGGGGTAGATACCGGATGGATAGAGGTGGTGCTCCTGGAGGCTCCTGAGCCGATGACCGGTTTTCAATTCAACATCGAGTATGATTCCGATCGCCTGGAGTTTGTGGATGCCATGCTCGGCGATCAACTGGAGGAATGGTTTTTTGATCCCGAGTACTTTACGTACGTCGACAATACAGCGCCGGGTAGGTCATGTCTGAGAATTGTCGGGAGTTACTGCTCCGCCGGCCAGTACTGTCCGGACCCCGCCTTTTTGCCTGACCTGCCGGCGACGCTTGCAAAGCTCGAGTTCCGTATTCGCTCGCCGGAAGGGGACTTTGTGGCAGACCTGAACTTTGCCTGGGATTACTGCTATGATAACGGCATATCGGTCGGCCCGGAATCCAATCAATGCGGCCTATGGCCCTACCACCTGGCGGTGTCGCAGAATGTCTACAACGCATCCGGCGACGACATTACTGGTTCTGGCGATCGTTACGGCGGTGCCGGAGATGACTGCCTGGGGGGAGGTTCACGGGATATCCCGATACGCCAGATTGATTTTCATTCCGGTACGCTCAGCTACCAGCAGAGCTGCTGTGTGGGTAGAGTAGGGGACGCTAATCGTGAGAGCGGCGACGAACCGACGATCAGTGACGTCAGTATGCTCATTGATGCCAAGTTCATCAGCGGCACCTGTGAAGGGGTTGTTGGTTGCCTTGCGGAGGCCGATGTCAACCAGTCCGGGGGCGCAGTGCCAGGTTGTGATGACATTACGATAAGCGACATCTCAATACTGATCGATTACCTGTTTATCACCGGGCCAGAAACAGCGACGCTCCTAGAGTGTTTGTAGGGACGGGGGCCGGCATTAGTCCTTTACGCACCGAACCGCCCGAGGCGGTTTGGTTCCGACCTATAGGAGGTTGCCTCATATCCCCAGCGCGGTCTTCACGCTCGCGGTCAGGCTCTCGCCGCGGAGGTCTTCGCCCCACGCCACCAACGAGCCGTCCTTGCCGATCAGGAACGGCGCGGGGATACTTCCCACGAAGAACCGTTTGACCAGCGGGGTGTTCCAACCCTCGCCGTCGTAGATGTGCCGCCAGGTCATCCCGGCCGAGTCGATCCACTTCTGATAGGCCTCGGTGGGTGTATCATCGGCGTAATCCAGCGAGATTGACACAATCTCGAGACCTTTAGGGTTGTACTCCTTATAGATCTCCACTAGGTTCGGCAACTCGGTGCGGCAGGGCGGGCACCAGATCGCCCAGAAATCGATCAGCAACGCCTTGCCCTGATACCCGTCAAGAGAAACAGCTTTGTTCTCGAGGTCGGCCTGATCGAGGGGAAGCGGCCAGAGGAAACGGGCGGCCGCGTTTTCAGTCTGTGTGGAGACCGCGCGGAATAGTTTTTGATCGTCGGGATACTGCTCGATTATCGCCTTTAGTTGCGTCCCAAGCACGGCTTCGTCGGCGTTGGGCGCCCGTAGCTGGTTAATGACCTTGAGCCCCTGCGCCGCCGCGTAGTACTCGGTACCTTCGGCTACTTTGTTCAAATAGGAGTCGGCGGCCGTGTAACCGGTCATACGGTTGGCGTCGTCTTTGGCATACTTCAACGACATCGCCAGTCCGGTCAGATAGTTCGCCTCGCTCTGGCCGTCGCTGGTGGCCGCGGCCAGATAGCCGTCCGCTTCATGCTTCACCAGGTCGCTGATCGCACCCCATCCGGTTTCATACGGTGACTTTAGACGAACGGCAGCCTGCACCCGTTCCAGACCATAGTCGAATTCGGGGTCGTCAGCCTTGAGAACTCTCAACGCCGATAACCGTCTAGCGGCGAAATCCATGCGGGCCGCGATGTAGTCCGACGATTTCCAGAAACGGCTTTGCTGCCTGAGGGCGCGAGTCTGCTGGTCCGCCCAGTTGTCCAGTTCTTCTTCGGTGGCGAACGTCAGGGGCGGGGTCGCGTACTCCGGTAAACCGTCCGCAAAGGCGGCGGCCGCCGTTTCAAAGTTGGCTTTGGCTCGACTCAGAAGCTGGTCGAAGCGGGTATCATCGCGGAGGACTTCAAAATCGGAATCGTACCTGAGATTGTCCGGCTCGTCAAACCCGTTGTCAACCATGCGGGTTAGAAACACAAAGGCTTGCTCTTTGTCACCCGTGCGAGCATACGCGCAGGCAGTGTGGTATTCATCGGCCAGTCCGCCGGGAATAAGCTCGCCGATCTGGGCGAAGGCCGCCACCGCGCCTTCGAGGTTGTTGCTGTCAAGCAGGTCATACCCGTGGGCGACGAGTTCGCCGGCCTGGGTGAGGACTTCTTCGGCGATGAAAGTCGGCGGCTGGACGTTGGTCGTCTCGGTCCTGGAGCATGAGAGGGCGCCCCCTATCAGTACCAAGGCTGTTGTCGGGACCAGCAAGCATTGAACTCGGTTCAAGGTCATGTCTGTCTCCTTATAGCATCATAAACGGACCTTTGTTGTCTCTAACAGGCTCGCGTTTGGTGCGGAGTGTACGGCGAAAAGTGGGACGGGTCAAGGCAAATGAGTACCTGGTTCGCGATGAAGCAAGAGGCTGCAGAGAAGAAGCATCCCCGGTCTGTGGTGGGATTCCAGAAACAAAAAACCACCCTTACGGGTGGTTCTCAATTTGGGGGAGAGAGCGACGAATTTGAAAAAACCTCCACAGTACCGTACGGTAAAGGGTTTTTACAGCCACTCCTCGCATTCTGTTTTCGCTACCGGCAATCCGGCCGGGTCACGGCGGTCACGCGGCGACGAAGAGACGACCTTCATGTGTGGATTGTTAGAAGTTTTCAAATGGCAGCTCTCTCCAAATTTCCTTCTCTGCTGTAATATACGCTCGTACACAAACATCAAACAAGACTTTTTTGGTCGTTGCCCGTCCCGGGCCGATTGCGTATGTTCGCCCTGACACGATGGTACGAGAACTGAACCGATGGCCGACTCGATAGGTATCGACATTGCCGAAGTCGCTCGCTTTCAGCGGCTTCTCGATCGGTACGGCGACCGCCTGGTCGCCCGGGTGTTGAGTTCCGATGAAGCTCAGATGCTGGCCCGACGGCGTGACCGAGCCGTGTTTCTGGCGGGTCGCTTCGCGGCGAAAGAGGCGATTATTAAAGCCCTCGGGAAATATCTGTCGGCGCGACCATCGATGATCAGCATCGCGATCCTGAACGACGCGAGCGGTCGACCGCGCGTCCGACTTCCCGACACCCTGGCGGCCGAGTTGGCGCGGGTGCAGATCGAAGTATCCATCAGTCACGAGCGAAGCCATGCGGTCAGCCTGGCCGTCTGCACGGAGAAGTCATGAACGAACAAGAGATTCTGAAGCTGTTCGCCGATTCGGGCGCCCTGTTGCGCGGTCATTTCAAACTGACATCCGGTCGTCACTCGGATGTGTACTATGAGAAATTCACCCTGCTGAAAAACCCGAGTCTGGCTACCAGGCTGTGCCGCACCATGGCTGACCGGCTGTCTCCGCTCGGTGCGCAGACCGTGGTCGGCCCGACCACCGGCGGGATAATCATCGCCTACGACGTCGCCCGCTATCTCGGGATCGAGTCGATCTACGCCGAGCCGGGGGAAACCGGGCGTATCTTCAAACGCGGCTTCTCGCTCGAGCCCGGACGCAAAGTCGTAATCGTGGACGATGTCCTGACCACCGGGCGGTCGATCTTCGAGGTGATTGATCTGGTGAAAAGTTACAAAGCCGAGATCGTTGGTATCGGTGAACTGCTCGATCGTTCCAAGGGGACCGCCAAATTCGACTATCCGTTCTATCCCCTGGCGAGCGTCAGCGCCGACAGCTGGGAGTCGGATAAGTGTCCGCTTTGCGCCAGAGGTGAGCCGCTGACCCAGCGCGGCAGCCGGAAATTCTGAGTCCCTGGGCTGATTGATGGTGAGGTATCCGGACAGGGCTGTCGGCTCAGCGGACCGTGGCCGGTTCGGTGGTCTCAACGAGCATCGGAAAAGTGATCGCGATACGGGTGCCCTTGCCGGGCGCGGATTCGACGTCCAGTTCTCCCCCGTGCTTATCGATAATACGCCGACAGACCATCAGGCCGAAACCATGGCCGGATTCCTTGGTCGTGAACTGGTGCTGAAACGCCTTGCCGAGAGTATCGGGATCAAAACCGATCCCGGTGTCGGCTATGGTCACCGTGAACCGGTCGCCCTCGGGATAGTCCGAGATGCTGACCGTTATCTCACGTCGAGGGCAGCTGATCGTGGCGTCAGCCGCGTTATGGAACAAATTGTAAAGAAGCTGCTGGAGTTGTATGGTATCGCCCGTCAGGGTGACCGGTCCCATTTCGTCCGGCATGATAATGGATACATCCTGGAAGCGCTTCTGAGGCCGGAGATACTCGACCACCTCGTGGAGCAGACGGTCGAACCTGACCGGTTCTTGCTTTGACGAGATCGACTGAAGCTCCGTCAGGTTGTCGGTGAACGACTTGATCTTGCCGAGCGTAGCCGATACCGCCTCTACATACTTGTCGAGTTTATCATAGTGACCGTGATCCAGGTGGTGCTTCAGCATGTCAACGTTGCCGATCACCACGCCGAGGAAATTGTTCAGTTCGTGGCCGATCTCGGCTGACATGACGCCGCGCGTGGCCATCTTCTCCAGTTCAATAGTCTCGTCCTGCAGGTTTTTCAGGCGGCTGTAGGCCTGCTGAGCCTCTTCCAGCAACAGCAGGTTCTCCAGTGTGATGGCCAGCTGACTGGCCGTGATGGCCATGAACGTGAGATCGGTCTGCTTGATCCGGATGGTATCATCGTTGTGAGCGAGCATCATCATCCCGTGGAAGGTCGCCGCCCGCGTCACCGGCACGGTAATCAACTGATCCTGGTCGGTCATCCACGGCGGAACGAGAAAGCGGCGGAGTTCCGGCCTCGGTGTCCTCTGGTAGACGGGGTGATCCTCGAGGGCGGCGGTCAGGACCGGTTCCTGGAAATCGAGCAGCAGACCGTCGGTCACCAGGCCGTGAAGGGGATCCCGCCCGATGACTTCCTCTTTCGCATCGCCGGCCCACTCGGACAGCATGACGTACTGTCCGTGGTCGGCGTCATAGTACAGGATTGAGCCGCGTTCGCACTTGAGGTGCATCATCGCGAATTTGAGCGATGACGTCACCAGAGATTTCCGGTCACCGGCGGCGAACAGGACGTTGCTGAGATCGCTCAGCGAGGACAACTGTTCGTGTGAAGCCGCGGCCGCTGCGCTGTACAGTTTCTCGATGCCGTTACGGACCGCCTGACGGATCTCCGAGAGCTCGAACGGCTTCATGATGTAATCCAGAGCGCCCCGCTTGATGGCATCCTTGGCCGAGGTGAGAGAAGCGTAGCCGGTCATGAAAATGATGCCGATGGAGGGCTGGAGAGATCGAGCCTGCTCGATCAGATCGGTGCCGCTCATATTCGGCATGCGGATGTCGGTAAGCAAAATATCGATCTGCTGTGATCTCAGTATGTCCATGGCATCGGCGCCGCAGGCGGCGGTCAGGACCTCATATCCTTCCTCTTCGAGGGCGTCGCGCACCAGGGACTGGACGATCTCCTCGTCATCAACCGCCAGTATACGGCATGGCTTTGACCTCGACTCCGTCATTTGACTCCGGACCCGTCAAGCGTCCGCTCCAATATGGTGCGGAGTTGTTCCAGGTCGAACGGCTTGCGCAGGCAGATGAAGCCGGTCGAACTCTGGATCCGTTCATACAGCTCATCGGGCATGGAATCAGTGAAGACAAACTGCATGCGACCACGATCGTCGCCCAGTTCAATCAGCAACTGGTAGCCGTTCTTCCTGGGCAGATGCAGGTCACAGATACACAGGTCGTAAGCCCCGTCCCGCGCTTTCCGTAACCCCTCGACGCCGTCCGCGGCTATGTCTACCTGGTGGTCCAGCTCTCCGAGATACTCAGTCAGTAGTTCGCGGATCACGGCTGAGTCGTCCACAATGAGAATCCTAGCCATGGATACCTCCCTGCTCTTCCAGGGCGGTGGCGACCGTCTGCATCAGTTCCTTGATGCTGAACGGCTTGGACAGGAAAGCACAGGCTCCGTGGCTGACCGATTGACTCACCGTGTGCAGGCTGGAGTAGCCTGAGATGACGATGACTCTGGCTTCGGGGCGCAACTCGCGGGCCGCCCTGACGACCTCCTGGCCGGGGACCTTCGGCATCCGCAGGTCAGTGATAATCAGGTCGAACGGACGCTCCTTCAGCCGCTCGATGGCCTCGTCGCCGTCGCAGGCCAGGGTGATATCATATTCCTCGAGGACCTCCGAGAGGAAATCCCGGATGATTTCTTCATCGTCCACGATGAGGATGGATTGATGCTCGGTAGCTCCCATTGCCGTCAGCGCGTATTAGGCCGTTTGTCCGCTATCCGTTTCTTTAGCTATATCGGCTGACGACTCCTGTTTCTGTACCGGGATAATGACCGTGAAGGTGGCGCCCCGCCCGGCTTCAGACTCGACCGTGATTTCGCCGCCATGCTCCTTCACGATACCGTAGCTCACCGAGAGGCCGAGGCCGGTGCCTTTGCCGACCTCCTTGGTGGTGAAGAAGGGCTCAAAGATCTTCTTGAGATTCTCCCGGGCTATGCCG
>SMTZ1_10000239_pt1 | contig 51353 bp, 63 predicted proteins | sample DeeMarSWOR136_30_FD_25667 | JGI IMG/M metagenome (IMG submission 25667) | reverse complement strand
ATCATTAACGATGTGTATGTTAACAGGTACGCCAGGTGGGAAACCGCTGCCAGTTACATAGATGTTTTCGCTTGTGAGGAAATCTTCTCTAATATGGTTGCTAATATCAACTGTTTGTGCCGAAAGTATATTACAATCTATTTCTAGAACGGGTCTAGAATCAATATCATAGTAAGTGCTTGATGCAAATTGTTGCCAATAATTAGTACCTGATTCGTCAGTCAATTTTATTAAAAATCCAAAATTGTTTTCACCAGATTCAATCCAAGCTTTCACGATTTGAGTTACATCCCAGCTTATTGGTCCGCTACTTACAGCTGTCTGCGTAACAGAGCCCGTTGTCGTCCATGTGCCTCCAGCAGAAGGAGACCATGCCGTACTTGTCATTCGATCATTCCAAGTTGCCTGCATCTCAACCCAGTCCTCAGTAACTCGATAAACAGTCAAGGTCTGGTCAGTAATAGGGGTCCAATATCCTGAAGCGTGCAATCTGAGGGTTGCTTTGGTAATGATCGTGCCACTGGGTATGCTTGATAGATCGAACTTCAACAAAGTTCTTTGTTTGTAAACCAGCGTCGATCCCCCCTCCACATTTATGGTTGAGCTACCTCCATAATTTTGATTAGAATTGTATGTGTCTAGGTAAGTATCTGCGGTCGGTGGTGTTAGAGTTACTGTTGCGGCATTAACATCTGACAGAGGTATTAACGAAATAATTAAAATGGAAAATAAAAATATGAAAATAAGATCAAATTTATGCTTCATTAAGATCTTCTCATTTTAACAGACGCACTAAATATTCAATCATAATTGTTATAATTAAGATTTTACATTTCATGATTTTAGCATTTGTAATGAATATACGCTTACTTAAGGTAAAAATAATTCAGGCTATGCCTCCGACAATCCCAGCAATAATTCCAGCTATTAATCCAGCTAATGCACCGATTTTCCAACTTTTCATAATTTAATTCACTTTGTAGGTTTGTAGAGATGGCCAAGAACGATACCGAATGTAATAAATGCGCAGATTTCGGGTAATATCCACTGCCAAAAAGTGGCAATATCTCCATAAGCCAATGTATAGATTGAATAGCGCATACCCGTTATTAGAAGGATAATCAAACCATAATATAGACCTTTAACTTTTCCTTTTCTAGGAACCAGGTTATAGACCTTTGCAAATACGGCCCCGAATATCACACCCCAAAGCATGTGCATACCTGAATGAACTATGAATTGACTCGTTAAAAATGGAACATCGGTTAAATAATCCAGCCAGTTTTCATACTCAGGAGTCAACATCGTCATAAGCCTCAATATGCTGCCTATTACTACCGAGATAAACGCTGGTATGCCACCAATAAATCCAGCAATACCCCCAGGTAAAATACCGCTTTTCATATTATACTGAATAATTTTCTTTTTTTCCTTAGGGACCTCGTATATAGTGTGCAATGATTCATAGAGAAAGCCAAGTACTAAACCGAATGAAATCCATGGAATGATACCTTGGATGACATACAAAAATGCCCAATAGTAATAGGCATACGGTATTATCCATATTGCTGTTCTTACGTGTGTAATAAAATAAAGAAATAGACCGAACACCAAGCCTTTAAGAATGGCTTTACCTGGAATCACATGGTAAGCCTTTGAGTAAATTATTCCAAAAATAATACCCCAGATAATACCAAATATGATTTCTATTGTAGTTATTTTTGATAAATAATGAATAGACAAAAAGAATGCGAGTTCAATTGTTGCAAGAATGTTTTCAGTAATAATTAAAAATATTCCATAGATTAATCCAGCTATAAGACCAGCAATAATCCCAATTTTCAAAGTGTTCATTTTCTAAATCAATAGATATGTATAGTCAGTATGTTGTAATTAAAAATTAACTTAGATGTTTATAACATAGTTTCTCCTATATACAATATAGATGTGTGTATTGAGTTGACTAACGAAGGTTTAGGAAGTATATTCAAGAGGAAGGATGGAAAGCACTTCGTATACGTGCCATTGCCAGTAGCTGAGGATACAAGTTTCCCGATTCCATTCACAAAATCAAGAAAAGTCAAGGTCAGCTTCAAGCGTGGAGAAAAAAGAATAGTAGTTGAGGAAATCTAGCAAGCAGTATTGATGGGAATAGATTATTCCTTATAAAAACCTCCGAGTACAAGACCATAGACTATCAAACTGAAAAACATAATAAATACATTCCCGATTGCGAATAAAGTCATTCCCAAACATAATGCAATATATGCCCCGCGCGCAGACGTGATGGCGGGTCTGCTGCCCGCCTCTGCTTTAACGAGCTTTCTAGTGCTGCTTGTTATCTTATGGATACTGGTCCCGCTCTATGTGAAACGAATCAAGTGGAGCTATATAGTTGGAATCCAAGCGCGCGCGCTTATCTGTTTGCTTTCGCCTTCATATATTTTAGTTATAAATCCTACAAGGAACTCAAATAGGAAAATATCGTATAGTCATCAACTTCAAGATTTTAGATGATTGACAATATCGCAAGCATATAAAAAAAATTAGATCGGGGGTGAAAAATTTATGGAGAAACCTTGGGCCAAACCTTTCAAAAGTCGTAAAGAGCTGGAAGATGCCCTAGATCCGATGGGTTTCGGTTTTCACGTTACCAGCTGGCTTGGAATAATTTTCGCAATATTGGGAGTCATCAGTGATGCTGTGAATATTACACTCGTTCTAGAGCCTATAATCTGGTTACTTCTTTCAATTGCAACTTTCCTAGCTGGTATACCTATGTTGGTTACCTGGGCAGTTGCTCAGTATCTGCTAGGTTTGAAGGTAAAATAACAGCTTCTTTTGCATTTCAGTTTTTGATGCGCTAGCTACAAACTCGTTTAGTGTAAACCAAAACAATCTTTAAATTTAACAACGTTATAATATAAGATGTTCATTGGGAAAGCGGAATCTTGATTTTCGCTTCCAATATTCTAAGGCGTTTTTCTCAATCTCCAGCTAATAACTGCTAGTTTCTCTACCGAATACGATTCCGCCCCAAAAATAACTATCATCATGGGAAAAATATGGTTACGGCTTTTATATTCATAAGTACTGAATTGGGAGAAGAAGAAAATCTACTCAAACAGATAAGAAGCATCAGCAATGTAAAGGAAGCTCACATAGTTTACGGCGTATATGATATTGTGGTCAAGGTCGAAGCTGAAAATATGGACAAGTTGAAGGAAATAGTAACTCGTAATATTCGAAGTCTAAGTGAGGTAAGAAGCACTATAACAATGACCGTTGCTGAAGGAATTTAGGAACACTTGGTCATAGATTGGACTTGAGTTGGTAAGCCAAAGTCAAGGCGCATGCTCAAGACAAAAGCGCACACGCTGATAAAGTAAATACGCCAATATTTGTGCGCATTTAGCGTTTATCTATCGGAACAAATTCCTTTCCGTATTTGCCTATGTATCTTGATGTAGGGCGTATGAGAATCCTTTGACCCAATTCTTCGATTATATGAGCAACCCATCCGGTTACTCGGCTGGCCGCAAAAAATGTTGTGCTATACACAGCAGGGATCCCTAAGGCATCTAGGATTGTAGAGGCATAGAAATCGACATTTGGACGTAGATTCTTCTTATTAAGAACCACATATACGATCTCCTGGGCTTTCTTGAATAGATCCAACTTGTTCTCGCGTTTGCATAGATCATCGCACAACTCTCGAAGATGTTTCGTTCTTGGGTCCTCCGCTTCATAGATTCTATGACCAAATCCCATTATCCTCTTTTTGGCATCAAGCCTCTTCTGTATATACGCCTCCACTCCTTCAACGCTTTCTATTTCATCCAGCATTCCCCTGACCCTTTCACTGGCCCCGCCGTGGAATTTTCCCTTAAGCGTTCCTATTGCAGAGGTGACACCTGAGTACATATCTGACTGTGTGCTCACGGTTGCACGTGCTGCAAAAGTCGATGCGGCGAGTCCATGGTCCAGATGGAGGTACATGTATCTGTTGATGACCTCTGTTTCTAATTCATCAGGTTTTTTTCCCAGAAACATGTGAAGAAAATTTGAAGCAAAATCGAGTTTCTTATCCGGAGTGATCAAAGGTTCGTTATTTCGAATCCTATTGAGACTGGCAATGATCGTAGGAACTTTAGCAACTATCCTTATGGCTTTTCTTCTATTAGCGGCTTCCGAATTATCATTATAGTCTGGATCATACATTCCAAGATGGGGGATCTCGGTTTGTAAAACATCCATTGGATGACTCTCCGAAGGATAGGATCTTAGCCTTTCAATTATCGCATCGGGTAGCGTCATCTCAGATATTAATGCTGTCTCAAAATCTGCCAATTCCTTACGGTTGGGTAGTGCATCGAACCATGCAAGATAAATCGCTTCTGCGTGTCGGATGCGTCCCACTAGCACATCTATATTATACCCTGCAAGGTAAAGTTGGCCGTTGGGATCTACAAAACTGACACGAGTCTCACATGCAGCAACATCCTTAAGGCCGCGTTTTATTTCATTTTGATTATTCTCCATTTCTATCCTACGAGCACTTATTCTTATTGCAATATAAGTGTATAGAGTGCAATATTACATCTAATCTTGCAAGCATTATCGAGAGCTATGGATTATTTCTTATAGAGGCAGCCAATTACAAGTCCATATATTGATTAGATTATAATCCACCAGCGACCAGGAAAAGACCATACAATAAATTGAGAGGGAAGAAACGAGATGAATTTATTAAATTCACTTTTTACCTTTACCTTCCAAAGCCCATATAATTACGCCCGCTGCCCATGCAATTATGCTTACTGCCCCAGATATAGTAACGAAGATTGATAACAAATACCAAGACATCGTCGACAAGACAATCATTGTATTCGTAACTTCGCTAACAACCCCAATTATTGCGAATATTATACCAATAAACCAACAAATGCGACCACCCCAACCATGCCCACCAAGGCCATACATTACTCGTTCTCTTTCCTTTTTCCATTGTGTTGCCATTTTATTTTTCACCTCCATATTGATTTGCAAAAGATTGGTGTTAAAAAATTAGTGCAATAAATATGTATAGTCAGTATGTTGTAATTAAGAATTAACTTAGATGTTTATAACATCGTTTTTCCAATATACAATATAGTTATGTGTATTGATTAGCGCGCTCGTGCTAAGTGCTTCCACATGCCTTGCATTTATTCATGTTTTTCAACCTATAGAGTTCCTTCATCTTTAACAAATTTCTCTTTGAATCTAATTTGAAGGTCTATATAATTGAGACTTATTTGGCCATTCAGATTCAGGCAATTTATTTTACAGAAAATTTATCGCGTTTTGCGTTTTTTTACGCCCATTTAAGCGCGCGCGCGCTTTTATGTCCCTTTTGAAAAACGCACCCTTGACCTAATTATGATAAAAATATTGTTGAATCCAGATGAAGTGGCGGGCCCGACGGGATTTGAACCCGCGACCTTCGGGTTAAGAGCTTCAACCCCTCAAACTGTTTGAAGGTCCGCTGCTCTTCCTGACTGAGCATCTCGGCCAGAGAATATTATCCCCCGGCTTACGGGCCCAGTTGCCCACCGATTAAAGCCTTAGTTGAAATTAAATTTAATAATTCTTTCGTTTTCTATTAGAGTGCATAGTATATGAACATAAAATAATTCTCACAAACTAAACTTATCTTGAGGATAAAGACATGGCAAGTCTATTGTTTATTGGACTAGGATTAAATAACGAAAATGGGATTTCAATTCAAGGTATGGAGATTGCTAAAAAAGCTGATATTGTAATGATTGAGCTTTACACCAATTTAATGCCAGAACTTGATCTAGAGAATCTTTCCAAGCTCCTAGAAAAAGAAGTCAAGGTTCTAAAAAGGAGTGATTTGGAAGAGAATGCAGAAGATGTGATACTGAAAAATGCCTATAAGAACAATATAGTTTTATTGGTACCCGGTGATCCCATGGTAGCTACAACTCATGTTGCTTTAAGAATTCAAGCAGAGAATGCGGGCATAAGAACAAGAGTAATTCATTCAGCATCGATCATCTCTGCAGTTGCTGGCGCAACTGGATTACAAGTATATAAATTTGGAAGAACGGTTACGATCCCGTTTAATAGCTCAGCTCCTATACCCGAATCGCTTTATTCATTTATCAGTGAAAATGAAAAGAGCGGCTCACATACATTAGCCCTTTTGGATATAGACACTGAAAAAGATAGATGTATGAAGATTGACGAAGCTATCGAAAAATTATTACAAATGGAAAAACTAATGAAAGGCAAAATAATTGATAAGGAAAGATTGGCGATAGGCTTATCGAATATAGGATCAGAAAAAGCGATAATTAAGGCTGCTAAAATTAAGGAACTTTTGAGATATAGGTTTGATTCTCCCCCTTTCTCCATAGTTCTGCCTGGAAAATTACATTTCATGGAAAAAGAGGCTTTAATTACGCTATGTAATGCTAGCAAAGAAGATTTGGAGGGCTAAATCTGACCAAAGATGCTGAAATTAAAGCAGAAAAATATATTTCAAATATCGAAAACGCTCTAAAAAGCATCAAGCAACCTTATACTTTAAAAATTAATTCAAAAGAAGTAGAATCGGTTATTCAATATGTCCGCGATTATCTTTCAGATTCAAAATTCTATTTAAGAGAAAAGAAAGATATTACAAATTCTTTAATATCTTCATCTTATGCTGAAGGTTTACTTGATGCAATGAGGTTAATGAAGATTATTGAATTTAGCTGGAAAAAAGAAAAGGAGGACGCTTAATTAGTAATGGGTAATATAGTTCTCGCTACCGGTGCTTTTGATTTACTGCACTACGGGCATCTAAGATTCTTAGAAGAGTCTAAAAAAGCTGGAGGAAAAAGTTCTAAGCTAATTGTAGTTGTAGCAAGAGATAAGACTGTTGAAGAAAGGAAAGGCAAAAAGCCCGTTATGCCAGAAAATCAAAGAAGAGCTTTAGTCGAAGCTTTGAAGCCAGTTGACAAAGCCATTCTTGGAAGCGAGGATATGAGTATAGAGGACGTTATTGTAAAAGTAAAACCGGATATTATAACAGTTGGATACGATCAAGATGACATTCAGCAGATGGTTGAGGAAGCCATTAAAAATCCAGATTTCAATTTCAAATTAATTAGAATTAGAAAATTTGGTCCAAAACATCTCAATAGCTCTTCAAAGATAAAGAAGAAGATTAAAAGTTCAAAATAATTATCTTTACTTTATCTCCATCTTTCAATCCTAATTTTTCTCTAAGATTATGGGACGAGATAATCTCAACCACATCGTCTCCATAATGCGTTCTCAATGCGAATACAATAGCCCCATCAATTTCATCATTTATTAAAGCCTTACAACACTTGACTGTTCCAAAGCTTCGCGAACCATTACTAAATCCATTAATTGTTATTAATTGGCTCGCCTCGATCATTTTTTTCTTATTCAGTTCTTCTCCAGATAACCTTAGATTCAATGTCCCAGGAAAAGGTTCAAAACCCAGCTTCTTAAAAAATTCCTTTTTATAACCAGCATGAGAAATGTAATACGCTCCTTCTCCGAATCCAGAGAAAAGGATGCCCGATATAGCGACCTTTTGTTTAGTTTCTTCAAGAATTCTCTGTAAGTTAATATACATATCTCTGAGCATATCCATGCCATCATTAGTTATTTTTATAGTCTCCTTTCTTCCACGCCTTATCCTTCTTATTAGACCCATATCTTCTAATTCAATCAAATGTCTGGATGCGGTCTGCTGAGAAAACTCTAATTTCTCTCCAATTTCGCTTGTAGTAAGTTCTATCTCGCCAGGATACGCACCTATTTCAGCTAATTTATAAAGAGTAAAAAGTAAATTCTCTTTCATCGTAAGATACCAAAATCTTCCTATTTTTACTATAATGCTTTAATATGTTTGTTTATTGAAATTCAAATTAATTTGTTATGCAATCAACTAATCGCATCTAGAAAGGTTGATTCTATTAATGACTATTATTACTTTGCTATCTGATTTTGGCCTAAAGGATCCTTATGTTGCTGAAATGAAAGCTGTGATTCTTTCAATATGCCCTAATGAAACAATCATTGATGTTACCCACGAAGTTGATAAATTCGATATAAATATGGGTATGTTTATTCTAGCTTCCGTTGCACCTTATTTTCCTAAAGGAACGATTCATGTTGCTGTTATTGATCCTGGGGTCGGAGGTGCAAGAAGATCTATACTTGTTGAAGGGAGAAGAAATTACTACATCGGGCCTGATAATGGCGTTCTAATTATGGCTGCAAAAAATGAAGGGATCAAACATGTTTATAATATAACAAACAAAAAGTCAATCAGCCGTTTTGTTTCAAGCACATTTCACGGGAGAGACATATTCGCTTATATCGCAGCTTACATCGCAAAAGGACTTGATCCAAGAGAAGTAGGTAAAGAGATAGATGATTATGTAATCCCTAAGTTTAGAGAAGCTAGAATCAAAGATAAAAAGACCAATTGTGAGATAATATATGCTGACGAATTTGGAAATCTAGTAACTAATATTCATTCAAAGGATCTATCTAGATTGGGACTAAAATTAGGTAGAAATATTATGCTCGAAGTTGGAGAAAATAAATTCAATACTAAACTTAAGAGAACATATTCTGAAGTAGCTAAAAAGGAATTGTTAGCATTGATTGGTAGTCATAATTATCTGGAAATAGCAGTCAATCAAGGTAGTGCGAAAGAAATGCTGAAAATAAACAAAGGGGATGAGCTAAAGCTCATTCTTCTTGATTGATGGATTATCAGTTCTTACCAATTCTATTATTCTTTCAATCCCATCAATTTCTCTTACATATTTACTAACACTTTTCGGAATTAAGGACTCCCAGTCTTCATTTGAGATCATTCTCTTTCTAATTTCTGTGGATGAGTAGACATTTCTTTTGAAAAAGGGGATGCTCTCCACAGCGATCTCATTCTCCTTGAATAACCTTGAAGTAAGAGGTTCGTTTGAAAATGCGATATCAAATTTTGGTGTAAGAGATTTGATATGCGCTACCCATAATGCATGGATATTTATATCTGCTACAGGGACTATCTGATATTTTGACGATTCAATTTTTGCTTCATCTAAACCTTTCCTAATCATAGTCATTCTTTCACCTGCTGTGAATGGATTATTTAGTGTAAAGCTATACTGTGCACTTCCTATTACTATGATTAATTCATCTACCTTACTAAGAGCATGTTTTATCGCTTCGATGTGCCCCATATGAAACGGCTGAAATCGTCCGACGTAGAGTCCGACTTTTTTCAATAATATCCCTCCCTAGTGCAAACATAAAAGCCATAGGGATTTTATCATATCTTATTGATTGAAATAGAATTAAAAACTTTCATTAGATTAAACTCAGCAGAGTTCTTTTGGAGAGGAAATCTTGGAAATGATCGAAATATCCGGAGATATGCTTGAGGGCGGAGGTCAAATTCTAAGAAATTCAATTTCACTAGCTACAGTCGCTAATAAATCAATAAGAATTTTCAATATTAGAGCAAAACGCTCAAAGCCAGGTTTAAGAGCTCAACATATGAACGCTGTAAAAGCTATAGCCAAACTTGCTGATGCAAAGGTAAGCGGTTTAACCCTAGGTTCAAATGAGATATTTTTTAATCCTAAATCAATAAAGGGCGGATCTTTTAGGATAGATATAGGTACTGCTGGTTCTTCCAGTTTAGTTTTGCAGGCTCTAATGCCTGTTGTAGTTTATTCATCTAACACTGTCGACATCGAAATCAAAGGAGGAACCAATACGATCAATGCTCCTCCAATCGAGTATATGCAAAAAGTACTGTTGCCTATGATTTCAAAAATGGGTTTTAAAGGATTCATTAATCTTAAGCGTCGAGGATTCTATCCAAAAGGCCAAGGATTTATAAATGCTAGATTTGAGCCTGTGAAAGCAATAAAACCTATCCAATTAACAGAATTTGGAAAAGTTGAAACAATATATGGTATCTCGCATAGCTCAAATTTACCCTCTCATATAGCAGAGCGTATGGCTAAAAGTGCTTCCGCGGCTTTGGCTGAAAAAGGCTATAGCAGTGTAAACATCAAGACTGAAGTATTGAGATCCGGAGATCCAAAATGCGCTTTGGATCCTGGATGCGAATTAGTCCTGTTAGCCGAGTTAAGTTCCAGATCTATAATTGGTACTAATTCATTGGGCAAGATCGGTAAATCTGCTGAAAGAGTTGGTATGGAAGCCGCTGAAAATTTATTAGTACAACTCAATAAAGCCGCTCCAGTTGATAAGCATTTGGCTGATCAATTAATCCCCTACATGAGCATTGCGGATGGAAGGTCGAAAATAATGACTACTGAATTAACACTGCATACTTTAACTTGCATGGAAGTTAGTAAAAGAATTTTGCACATTGATTTTAAAGTAAAAGGAGAACTAGGAGAGCCTGCTTCAATAGAATGTGATGGAATTGGATTGAAGAATCCAACTTAATTAGACTTTTTTCCAGATAATGTTTCCTGTTTCTATATTTCTTACAATTAGAACTCTGTGAAACGGGATAGTGGTTTCTGTTACATTATCAGTATAAATAAAGGTAGATTTTTCGACTTTTTTGATGGAATTCATATGAATAGTCTTACGGTCATTTATTGCGCCTCTATGGATATAAATTATTTCGTAATCTTCTTTCCTTTCCTTGTTATCCCAAATTATTCTATTGAATATGACTCTCAAAGGATGCATAATCAATTACGATTTAGTTTATACTTAATATGCGTAATATATTTAGCGCATTTAATCTCTAATAGAAAAATCTCAAGATGATATTTGTGAGGAATGAAAATGAAAGTTCTAATAACAGCACCAGGATTTGAGGATATATCAAGGATCTTAGAGGATATCGCTGATGTTGAACTTACTTATCATAAGATGGGTCGCTTATATACTGAAGTAGAATTGACTGAAGCTTTGGAAGGTTACGATGCAGTTATTGTCTGGATTGATCCTTTGAAAGAGAAAGGGATCGAAGCTAATAAAAATCATTTAAAGGTAATTGGCGTTCCAAGAGCCGGATATGATAATGTGAATATAGAATCAGCCTCTAAAAATAAAATACCTATAATCTATGCAATTGGGGCTAACGCAGAAGCTGTTGCAGATTTTGTTATCGCATCTATCTATAATCTATCAAGGAATATATCAAAAACAAATTTTCTACTTAGAACAAATCAGTGGAAAGAAAGATGGGCATGGTCGATTGGATTTGGATTACGAGGTAGAACTTTGGGAATAATTGGTTTAGGAAATATAGGTTGTAGAGTTGCACTACAAGCAAGTTCTTTGGGATTAAAAATACTAGGATTTGATCACCATGCTACAGATGATACAATTACGCCTCTTGGAATGTTCCCAAAAGAAATGTCGATTGAACTTACAGACTTGGAAACTCTTTTAATAAATTCAGATTACTTATCTGTACATGTACCGTTAACTAAGGATACTCTTGGACTGATCGGTTATAATCAATTTAACAAAATGAAAAGAACCGCTTTTCTGATAAACACATCAAGAGGAGGTATTGTTAATGAGGGAGCATTATACGATGCTGTTAAGAATAAGAAAATTGCAGGGGCTGCTATTGATGTGTTTGAGAAAGAGCCTCCTGATATGAATAATCCACTATTCAAGCTTGATAATATTGTGGCGACACCACATATCGCTTGGTGTACTGAAAATTCAATAAAACGTGTTAATACCATTATAGCTAAAGAAGTAAGAAAGATTCTAGAAGGCAAGAAACCAAATCTGAGATATATTGCTAATCCTTACGTTTTTGACAAATAGGGCATTAATATTAATAATCCGCCAGAGAATTTACCTCTATTTAATATTGAGAATAGTTTTTCTAATTAATCAACTAAATTCAGTAAAAGGTAGATAAAAAAAGATGCCTGCATGCGGAGAATGCATTCATTTCAGCAAAGGATATTGTCAGAAGGGGATGGTTCAGGGGCAAATACCACCAAGACACTCTTCTTGCAGGAAGTTCGAACAGACCTATAGAAGCATAGCTGACAAAGTTGAATACTCAAAGAAAAAAGCATCTGATGATTTAGGTATTTGTATTTACGGTCTAAAAGAAGCGAATCCTTCCATATGCTCTCGATGCGAACGTTATACTATGAGATTGGGAGCTTGTACCCTAATTGAAAAAGCTATACGAAAGTAGAATTCTAAATGGCTCATGCAATGCGATAGTTTATACTTATGTTGGTATTAAATCACAAAAAAAGAAACGGTTGTCCCTTCTCACAATTCTACCTTTTTTAAAGGAAATTTCTTTTTCAAAAATTGGTCCAGCATATACAAAAGAATGGAACTCCCCTTTTTCACCGCAAGGATCGACATCTGTTGGTAATTCTGATAGGAAGGTCTTATCGAATTCTCTCCCAACAAATTTTTTATCTAAAAATTTTGAATCGATACAGGTGATGATTGCCTTAAATCCTAGATCTATGAATTCTGTTGCTAAATCAGAAGTATCAGATCCCCATAATGGGAAAACAGCTTTCATGTCGATTCTTGAAAGATTTTCTTCACGATATTTTCTTACATCTTCTAAATAGACATCTCCAAAAACCACGGAAGTAACTCCGTTTTTTTTGAATTTATTTAGCACCGATCTCATCTTGGACTCGTACTCTTCATTTGATGAATTTCTTGGGATGTATATGGTTTCCAAGGGTAAACCTAAAGACTCTGCCTGTTTTTCAAGCAATACCTGTCTGATACCATGCATGCTTATTATATTGTAATCTTCTGTCAAACTAGTCAATATAGCAACGAATCTGAAGTTTTTATCATTTGTAATTCTAATTAGTGCAAGAGCACTATCTTTACCCCCGCTCCATGAAAGAAGTGATTTTTCTTCTCTAGGCATGCAATTCCTTCGCTCTTTTCTATTCCTTCTAAGGATTCTTTTATATACAGAATCATCTAACAGGAAGATAAAAAGCTAAAATTGGTACATCAATATGAAACCAAGAGTTTTAGTGACCTATCCAATACCGCAGGAAGCAATTGAAAAGCTCAAGAATTATGCCGACGTCAAGCTAAAATTTTCAATGTCTAAAGATCAATTAAAAGAGGAAGTAGCCGATATCGAGGGTGTGGTACTTGGTCTTGAAGAATTTGATAGTAAAGTTATGGAACAGGCCCCGAATCTCAAAATAATAGCAAGATTTGGAGTCGGTTATGATAACATTCAATTAAAAGCTGCAACCGATCGTAATATATTTGTGACATACACTCCAAATGTGCTTTCAGATGCTGTGGCTGACTTAACTATGGCCTTCATTTTAACGCTCTCCAGAAGAATAACAGAAGCAGATCATTTCGTTAAATCAAAGGATTGGAGTAGGGGTAATAAATTTCCATTAGGTTTTGATCTTGCTGATAAAACACTTGGAATTGTCGGTTTGGGAAGAATCGGTATGAAGGTGCTTGAACGGTCTATAGCCTTCAAAATGAATGTGATATATAACAGTAGAACTCATAAAATGGAAGCCGAAAGAAAGTATGGAATTAAGTTTGTAGAATTAGATGAGTTATTTAGGATTTCAGATTACATATCCATACACGTTCCTTCAGCAAGAAATACCCAAGGATTAGTAGGAAAGAAAGAACTTGAACTAATGAAAAAGACCTCATTCTTAATAAATACCTCTAGAGGATCCCTCGTCCATCAGAGGGATTTGTATGAAGCCTTAAGAGATAAGAAAATCGCAGGAGCGGCTTTAGATGTTTTTGAGGAAGAACCCATACCGCAGGATGATCCTTTATTGAAACTTGAAAATGTAGTTTTAACTCCGCACATAGGTTCTGGGACATATGAAACCAGACTATCGATGGCCATGATGGCAATTGATGATGTTATCAAAGTTTTTGAAGGCAAAGAACCTAACAATCTTATCAATACGGAACTTTATGAATCCACCTTCAAGCAATAGATAATACATCAAATTAATAAATAACAAGTCTTAAGAAATATTAATTTCGAAATATGATAATTGAAAATTGTCCGATATCTTTATAACAATGTTATGGAATTTAATAGGACTAGGTGTTAAAAATTGGTATCTCAAGGTAAAGGAAGCATATTTAGAAGAAAAGACGATAAATACTTTATTTATTTACCTAAAGCTCTAGTAGAAGATACTGCCTTCCCTTTTTCATTAGAATCGTCAACCAAAGTCAAGGTCAAATTTATGCCTGGAGCTAAAAAAATAATCATAGAGTAATTATTAGTATTCGTGTTGAATTGAAAAAGCGTACATATTCTAATTTATTTGATGTAAAATTTACATTTACTCAACGCGCTGTTTATTAAAAAGCATATTTATTAGCATTAGATTGATTGAGGAGATAAAATTGAGTAATGATAAATTATTCTACAGAGTTGTTGCATTAGCAATATTGGCTTTAATCGCTACTAATGTAATTCTTGTTTACAGAGCAGAGACGACTGGTCAACAAAAGTCTACACCTATCTATGTTTCATCTCAAGACGGCTCAAACAATTTGAATGTAATTAAAGTCACAGGTACTGGAAGAGTCTATGCATTACCTGATATTGCGGTGTTAACTATCGGAGTTGAAACGCGCTCTGAGGACGCTCAAAATGCTCAACAGAGAAATGCTGATAAGATGAATAATGTGATTGAGGCTTTGAAGAAGGACGGCATCTCAGAAGACAATATTAAGACAATCAGTTATAGACTTGAACCTGTAATCAGATATGAAGATGGGACAAACATAATCATAGGATATGTAGCAGAAAATAAGATGCAGGTGAAACTAGGTGATATCAGTGACGCGGGAAGAGTCATTGATTTGGCAGTTGCGGCCGGAGCGAATGAAATAAGCTTCATAGAGTTCAGCCTCTCTGAAGATAGTATGGAGAGTTATAGAGATGAAGCTATGGATGCTGCGGTTCAGAATGCCAATCTTAGAGCAGAAACAATCAGTAAGAGCATGGGTGTGCAATTGATAGGACCTTTGGAGGTTAATCTCATACCTTCATATGAGCCAATTACGAGGATTTATGAGGCACAAGCGGCTGTCACTCCTATAACACCAGGTGATTTAGAGATCCTATCAACAGTCGAAATTACTTATCAATTTCAATGATGAATCCCATTTTTCGCAAGCATTAAAATCAAGTATTAATCAGTTTTCCCACTAGACATAAAATCAAAAATCTTTACTCCAGCTCGACTTAGAGAAGGTACACCAACAACATCTTGTATGATCAATAGGAATCTGGCTAAAAGTGCAAATACTATGCCTACATCAGGACTGACACCTAGGAGATACAGAACACCAACAATTGCACCTTCTTGGAAGCCTATTCCCGACGGTGTTATCGGTACAAAGCTTAATGCTGTAATTAATGGATGAAGAAGAAAGAAACCTAAAAAGGATACTTGATCAATATTCAAAGACAATCCTATGAAGTACCATTCTAAGCCTTTAAAGATCCAAGATAATATTGTAAGTAATAATATCGGCATGATCACGCTTCGAATATTTCGAGCTTCTTTCTGGAACCTTAGGATTTTTGGAGTTATAAATCCAACGATTCTATTAATGACTGGAAACCTCTCAAAAAATTTTAGAAGATCGACCGCATTCTTCCACCACATAGCAAGGAAAATTATTACTGCTCCAATGAACATTAGAGTAACACCTATGGTCGAAAGCAAGAATAGATCCATGCTGAGATTTACCATTGAGATAAGATATACAATCGCTAGTATTCCACCAACCATCTTAATTAGGAACTCGATCGATTGTATTCCAAGTATCGAGGATAATCCAACAGTTACTGGTATATTTTCAGAAGTTAACATCACTGGCACAACAAAATATCCTGATCTAGCAGGAGTGAAATCACTTGCTAACATTCCCCCATATTGGATTGGCAATATCTTCTTCAAGCTTACTCTATATCTTGAGGCTTTGACTACGTGTCTTAATCTAATAGAAAATAATAGATTCACAATAAAATAAGCAATTGAAGCATAAATCAGAAAAATTCCATTTATACTAAAAATTACTTGACTTATATCATGTAATCCTATATACCACACTATCGCTACAATTAATGACAATCCTAAGGCTATCTGAATCACTAATGCCAATTTCGATTTCTCAGACATTAACCTTGCACTTCGAATGAATTTGGAATAAATAAATTTACTTAGCAAGTATTAAAATTAAACTTGTAGAACAAACCTTGGATTAATAATTATATTCTTGAACATAACTTTGAATTTTAAGAACTTCATAAAGTTTATATTATTATCGTCAAATTATTAGAACAAAACCTTTAGAGTTTTTAAGCTAATTAATTAAATCTCAAACTTGATGTTCAATGTCACAATTTCAAATGTTACCAGGCGCAACAACTATAGGTGTAGTATGCAAGGATGGTGTTATTCTAGCATCTGAAAGAAGACTGTCATATGGATCCTTTGTAATGAGTAAATCTGCAAAAAAAGTATTCAGAATAACTGATAGTATTGGAGCTGCATGTGCAGGTCTTGTAGGAGATATGCAGGTACTTATGCGTGAAGCTTCAGTGTATGCTACTTTATACTCTTATCAGCGAGAACGAAGTGCTTCCGTAAAGACTGCAGCAAAAGTTATCGGGAATCTTCTTTTTCAACGAAGGTTTGTCCCCTATATTACACAGACAATCATCGGTGGAGTTGATGAAGACGGTCCTAGCATATACATATTGGATCTTTTGGGATCCGTAATCAAAGACAAACATGCTTCAGTGGGGACGGGGGCGGAAATTGCGACTGGAGTTCTGGAGAATGAATATAAGGATGGTATATCGATAGAAGAAGGAAAAGAAATCGTAAATAGAGCTTTGAAAGCAGCCTTGGCAAGAGATTCAGCAAGTGGCGACGGCGTTGATATTCTAATAATTACTAAGGAAGGTATTAAGGAAGAATCTACAAAATTTTAGACAACTTCTTTTAGACTATATCCAAGTATAGCGTAATTCTTTAGACTCAATTGTATAGATTTTTTTTATTTTATGTGGAAATAAATGCATAAAGTACTACCTGAGGCCATAATAAGAACCCTAAAAAGACAAAAATATCAGCTTGTGGGCTCTCATTCAGGTGTAAAAAAGTGTAAATGGTTACACCAGAGCCTTGTGAATAATCGTGGGTGCTATAAGTCAAAATTCTATGGAATCCAATCGCATCGTTGTTTGCAGATGACTCCCGCGGTAGCTTTTTGCAATATGCAATGCATGTTTTGTTGGCGGGTTCAGTCAGATGAAATTGGTGTAAAATGGAATGAGCTTAAATCATCAGTTTGGGATGAACCTGAAGATATAGTTGAGGGTTCTATAAACGCTCAGAAGAGAATGTTAATAGGATATAACGCACAAATTAACGATGGTAAAATAGACCCAAAGAAATTATATGAGGCATTACACCCAAAGCATGTTGCCATAAGTCTATCTGGAGAACCGACTATCTATCCTAACTTAGATGAGTTGATATTTGAATTTAATAAAAGAGGCTTTTCTAGTTTTCTTGTGACAAATGGCATGTGCCCAGAAGTTTTGGAAAATCTCACGTCTACTCCCTCGCAAATATACATCTCCCTATGCGCTCCAAATGAAGATATTTTCAAGAGATTGTGTCGTCCTAGAATTTCCAAAGCTTGGGAAAGATTAATGAACTCATTATCTTTACTTCATTCTTTCAATTGTCCGACAGCCATACGAATAACCTCTGTAGAAGGATTGAATATGAAAGAGGTAGAAGAATATTCTAGAATAATTCAAAGAGTCTCGCCAACATACATAGAAGTCAAAGCCTACATGTATATTGGTTACTCAAGAAGAAGATTGAACTTTGAAAATATGGCTAATCACTCAGGAATTCGAAGATTTGGAAAAGAATTATCTGAAATAACGGGTTATAATATTATTGATGAATCAGCAGATAGCCGTGTAGTTCTTCTATCGGAAATGGAGAAACCAATTCAAATATCGAAAAATAAGTAAAAATTATGAAAATATCGATCTTCGGTTGAATTATAATGATTTCTGAAAAAGATAAGAAACTCCTTGAAGGCATCCTTGCAAAAAAAGATGATGCTAGAGAGAAAGTATTGAAGATTTCAAGAAACATTATCAGAAAATGTTCGCTGACTATTATCGAAACTCATAGAGGAGAGTTTAAGAAAGCTATGAATAATTTGAAAATTATTGAACGCGATATAAAACAGATGGAAAAAAACTTCTCTTCTAATCAAGAACTTGAATATGGTGGCAATGTTCTTACCGCTTATCAAGAGTATGCTGAGGCTATGTTGTTGTATTATCTAATTACAAAAGAGAAATTACTCTCTATAAAAGAATCAAAAGTAGAACCAATACCGTATCTTCTAGGTTTACTTGATTTTGTAGGGGAACTTCGAAGAATCTGTTTAGTTTATCTGATCAAAAGAGATCTAGATAAAGCAACGGAGGTATTCAACCTGATGGAGAGGATATATGAGGATGCTTTTTCCATAAATCATACATCAATAGTTCCTGGTTTTAGAAGAAAACTTGATAACACTAGAAGGATTGTTGAATCAACCAGGGGAGATATAGCTACTGATACTAGAAGAATATCATTGGAGAGAACTATCAAGGAGTTAGAAGAAGGTCTACCTAATAAACCAAAAAAGTCAACTAGAACCTAGACTCTAGGATCTCCCTTCTTTTTTGCTTAGCAAATATGTGAGCAGCATGCAAAGGATTTGGAAGTTTATTGTTTTTTAAGAATTTTTTTACTATTACTAAGGCACTCTCTAGAGTAATTAGATGGCCTGGTGATACGATAATGGGTTTACATCCCTTTTTAGATTTTAAGACCGCACCCATTATTTGATTTTTATTTTCAAGCGGAACCCAATCTCCAACATTTAGGGATTTACTTTTGTAGTTTCCATATAAAATATCGTTAGCCACTCCTATTGTGGTTTTTTTTGTAATCACGCCTATATGGGATGCGCATCCATACTTCCTTGGATGTGCTATTCCATGCGCATTAACCATAATAATATCTGAATCGAAGTCCAATTTTTTTATGGTCTTTATTATGATGGTTCCTTCCCTAAACCCAAAAAATCCGGGAATATATGGAAAAGAAACATCCTCAATTGAAATAATATTGTCGATAAATTCTTTATTTTCATAATTGAATACCGCTATAGATACTATTGCTTGTTCATTTAAGTAAGCTACATCGATTCCTGAAACTGATCTTATAGGTCTCTTGAAGTAATCCTTGATTATTACTTTTTCTGAGAGTTTATCTTGACAAATTTTTAATTTATCTAAATCAATCATATATCAAGCTCTCAATGATTGCTTCACATCATGTGCTAATAATATAGTAAAAGTTATTACGAGTTCCATTAATTAATTTAGTTGCTAAAATAAGGTCAGGGAGGATCATGAATGGCTATTAAGAAAGGAGACTTTCTATTATTCGATTACACTTGTAAGGTCAAAGAGAATAATGAAGTTATTGATACAACAATCAAAGAAGTTGCAGAAAAAAATTCTTTAGATAAAGATAAAAACGCGTCTTATGAACCCCTATTCGCTGTGGTTGGCGAAAGATGGCTTGTAGAGGGGCTTGATGAAGGGTTAAAGGGTTTAGAAATAGGAAAACAAAAAACGATTGAAATCTCTCCAGATAAAGCATACGGTGTAAGAGATCCATCAAAGATTAGACTCATTCCATTAAGAAAGTTTAGAAAAGATGGTATCGATCCAATTCCAGGAATGCCTGTTACGATAGATAAAAAGACTGCTTATGTGAGGTCTGTTGGTGCAGGAAGGGTTCAGGTTGATTTTAACCATCCGTTGGCTGGCAAGACTCTTATCTATGATATTAAACCTGAAAAGTTGATTAATGCAGACGATGAAAAAATAAGAGCCATAATTTGCAAACAAATTCCATCAGTGAAAAAAGAAAATTTTCTAGTGAATATTAATGGAAGCATTCTTGGGGTTGAGATCCCTGTTGAAGCATTCTATATAGAAGGTATACAGTACATTAAAAGAGCACTTTCCACAGAAATTACAAAATATTTACCAAACATTTCAAAAGTAATGTTCATCGAGAGTTTTGAAAGACCTAAAACAGAAAAGACAAAAACTGAAGAAGAACCAGGAAAAACCAAAACCACTCAAAAAGATAAACAAGAACCTTCTAAAGAAACTAAGCCTGCAAAGGTCGCCTCTGAAGAAGAACCGAAGAAATCTCAAAGCCCTTAGGGCAATCAATAACGTCCATTATTTTGATTACTTTACATTTATCCCCATCAAAAAGACCTAATGGATTGCACTTAATTCTATTCTCACATTCTAAAGTGTCACATTCTAATGAATTGAAGTTTATCAAAGCATCCTGTATTGCCACATGTTTCTCAAGTGCGGCTTTAATTGAATCCTCAACAACTTCTACTACCTTGCCTTGACCTCCATGTAATTCACAAGGCAATTTTTTATTTTTAACCTTCTTAATAGAATATATCCTTCCCTCATCGAGATTATCCAAACAAGCATTATGATATTTACATGCCTTACATGTGTCTGAGAACCCTTGGTAAAGAAATCTAAAACCAATCCTTGCTTGTTTAGGTCCAATAATTGTAATAATATTTTTATCTCCCAAAAGAGACCTCTCGAAACATTTTTAAGGTATCAAGCACAGTCAAATAGCAATAGCTAAGTCCTCCACAGATAGAGCCTTCTGTGACAATAAAAACTTTATTGGGAGGTCTTTACTTATCATGCATTCCTTGCCAGAGAAATATTCAAACATTCTAAAAGGTACTACGACTATAGGCATTGTATGTAGTGATGGCATAGTCTTAGCTACTGATACGCGTGCTACGATGGGTTTCTTTGTAGCTCATAAAAGAGCGAAAAAGGTTTTTTCCATAGACAAACATTTAGCAATGACTATAGCCGGTGGTGTTGCGGACGCACAAGCTATGGTTGATATGTTAAAGGCTAATGCACAACTGTACAGATACGAAAATGATGAACCAATGCCTGTAGCCTCTGCTGCTCGTTTACTCGGTAATGTATTGTTCTCCTCTAGGCTTGCACCTTTTATTTTACAAGCTATAGTGGCTGGAGTAGATGAATCCGGGTCAAAAATCTTTACTCTTGATCCTCTAGGGAGCGTAACTGAAGAAAAATTTGTTTCAACTGGATCTGGATCACCTATAGCTTATGGTGTTCTGGAATCTCAATTAAAGGAAAAGATGGAAATCAAAGAGACTCTACCTATTATAGTAAAAGCAATAAATTCAGCAATTAAGAGAGATGCTGCAACTGGAGACAGTTTTGATATTGTTACTGTAACCAAAGAAGGTTATAGAGAACTTAATGAAGATGAAAAGAAAGCATTACAGTCCGTAGATTAAGATTTCTGGGAATACAATAATTTTCGCTAATTCAGTTTTAGGAAGAAAGCAACATTGGCCAAGTCTATTATTAATAATTCTCACACTAAGATAAGATCATGCATAATTGAGAATATGCCTAAGGAAGCTGAAATAACCCGTATTGAATACGAAGGACCCCGAGTCGCCATATATGTTAAAAATGTTACCCTCTTGTTGGAGCAAAGTTATATAGTCACTGATATAGTGAATCTACTGCATAAGAGAATTGTCATTCGTTCGGACCCCTTAATAAGGCTACCCGAGAAAGAAGCGGAAGTAACAATTCGTAAGCTTCTACCAAAAGAAGCTGAAATTACCTCAATATACTTTGATCCCACAGTAGGCGAGACTATTATTGAAACAAAGAAGCCAGGAATTGCTATAGGGAAGGAGGGTACTGTACTTCAGGAAATAATAAGAGAGACACGTTGGCGTCCACTGATACTGAGAGCTCAAATTCCTCCATCAAAAATAACAGCAAGTATGAGACATATTATCTATTCTGAAAATGAAGAAAGGAGCAGGGTTCTCCGGGATGTTGGTGAACGAATCTTTAGACCTACAGTTCATAGAACAAGTAATGTACGTCTTACGACCTTAGGGTCATTTCATGAAGTTGGCAGATCATGCTTATTAATAAAAACAAACGAAAGCAACATTCTTCTGGATTGCGGTATAAATCCGGGGTCACAAGAACCCTCAAGAGCTTTCCCTGGGTTAGACAGCGAAGAATTCAATCTAGAGAAACTGGACGCAGTGGTAATCACTCACGCTCATCTAGATCATTGTGGATTAACTCCAATATTATACAAATACGGATACGATGGACCTGTTTACTGCTCTGAACCAACTTCAGTATTGATGACATTATTACAGCTAGACTATCTTGATGTTGCAAGCAGGGAAGGAAAATATGCGCCCTATGATCAAAAACATGTTCGGGATCAGGTAATGCATACAATACCAGTAAAGCATGGATCTGTAACTGATGTAGCTCCCGAGATTAAATTGACGTTAAACAACGCTGGCCATATATTAGGATCTTCAATGGCCCATTTGCATATCGGAGAAGGGTTACATAATGTAGTATATACAGGGGATTTCAAGTATGGGACTACAAAACTATTATCGTCAGCGTCAACATCATTTCCAAGGGTTGAGACATTGATAATCGAGAGTACATATGGCGGAGAAGGTGATATCATGCCAAGGAGAGATCAAGTAGATAGACAATTTTCCGAAATTATTAACAACACACTAAAAAATGGAGGAAAAGTCTTGATACCTGTTCCTGCTGTTGGAAGGGCTCAAGAAATAATGATCGTCTTAAACGATCAGATGAAATCTAAAAAAATAATGGAGACTCCGCTTTATCTGGATGGCATGATCTCTGAAGCCACTTCAATACATACCGGTTATCCAGACCACTTATCTAGAGAAATAAAGAATATGATTTTACATCATGATGTGAATCCATTCTTATCAGATTATTTTGTAAATGTAAAACATCCTAGTGAGAGAGAAGAAATAATATCGGGTCCTCCATCGATAATACTAGCAACATCAGGTATGTTGGAAGGAGGACCTTCTTTAGAATATTTAAAACGATTGGCGAACGATGAAAAAAATACCATGATATTCGTGAGCTATCAGATCGAAGGTACTTTAGGTAGTAGGATAAGAAACGGATTGAAAGAAGTTTCCATGGTCAACGAAAAAGGAAAATTAGAGGCCGTAAAAGTTAAGATGAGGATAGAGCCAGTAGAAGGTTTTTCAGGACACTCTGATAGAAATCAAATAATGGATTTCATAAGGAGGATAAATCCGAAGCCGTCTCAAATCATAATTGATCATGGCGAACGGAAAAAATGCGACTCTTTGGCATCAAATATCTCAAATACACTAAGATTGAAAGCAATAGCTCCTGAAAATCTTGAAACAATCAGGCTTAAATGATTAACTTTTAGCTTTATTTTTAACTACAAGTTCCCAAAATATGTCTCCAACATAATGAACGTTCTCTATCACTTTACCCTTCTTTATTGATTTAAGTTCCTGCATATCATATATCGATAGTCCCAGTGCTATGCTTTTATTATATTTTTCTTCTTTAACAACAATTGTAGAAGCTTTCATAAACTCTCCATTGATTTCTCGAATACCAGGAGCCATGACATCGGCCCCATTACATATATGACCAATTGCACCAATGTCTACAATAACATGCGGTAGCTTAGCCAAGAACTCTTCAAAAATAAGTGTTGGGAATAGACCTTTTTCAGTTCTTAATAAATTAGGGCGTTCATCGATGAAGTATATTCTACTTTTATCAATATCTATACAATCTACTTTATTTCTTGATTTTGCGAAATATTCACTTGGGTCTTCAACTTTGTAAAATTCAATAAAATCTTTGATTAGCTTCCTAACTTCTTTATTTTTAAGACTATATTTGCGCATATGCTTATTTATTGAAAATTTCTAAAAATTTAAATGATTTGTAGTTTCCTTAAGATGTGTGTCTAGGAATATTTAATGAGGTTTAGAGATGTCAGATATTACACAAAAAATATTCAAGGAGAGCGTAGATAAGATAGTTCTAGTTCAACTTAAAGGAGGAAAAACAGTTCGAGGAAAACTTTGTAGTTTCGATCAGCATATGAATCTTGTACTAGAGGATGCTGAAGATGTGACAGTAGCGGATAATACCAAGAAGCTAGGTACTTTAATAGTCAGAGGGGATAACATAGTTATTTTAAGCCCACCACCAAGTCATTAAAATATGATCAAATAAATGGATGGAATTTAGTCGGATAATCTTAAAATAGAGTATACAGGGTGATGAAAATATGGGAAAAGGTACGCCCTCATTTGGTAAGAAAGGGCGTTCAAAATCACATATAATGTGTAGATCGGCTACGGGATACCTATAGTCGAGCACAAAAGGTGTGGACGCCACTCTTATAGCATTCATGAGAGAAGATGCGCTGCATGTGGATACGGGATATCCTCTAAAATAAGGAGATATTCGTGGCAAAATAAAAAGACAAATAAAACTCGTATCGTATAGTTATCTATTTCAACTTAAAAATACATTGTAACTTTTTATGGGCCGGTCGTCTAGTCTGGTTAGGATATCTGCCTGACAATAAAGACACATCAGGAGACGCAGATTCGCTCTAATTCAAGCGATGCAAGGTCCCCGGTTCAAATCCGGGCCGGCCCACTTAATCAAAATGGACTTGCAGGACAAGCTAATCTATTTTTAGTCTTTTCTTAGCTTCCTTTTTCTGCAACTCAACGGTAAGTAGGCCATCTTTAAAACTAGCTTTAGCTTTCTCAGGAACTATTTTTTCTGGTAATTTAACAAATTTATGAAATGACTTGAAATCACACTCTCTCTGTACTGTTCCCCAGCCCTCATATTTTATACATCTATTGAGTTCAGCCTCGACTTCCAGAGAATTCTCGCTTACATTCAATTCTATATTCTCTTTTGTGACATATGGGAGGTCAAATGATACTATTATTTTATTATTCTCTTCGGATACATTTGCTAATGGTTCTAAGGTTCCTTTTTGTACATCCCACATTGGACGCCACTCAAAAACCTCCTCAATAGCCTGATCGATCTCTTCTTCAAGATTTTCTATGGAGGATTGAATGATGTCAATTAATCTTCTCTTTCTCAAATAGATTCTGCCCCCAATTAACCATACATAACCGGTAATTCCTGTTCCTGAACCTTTTCCATTCCTTTCAATGATTTAGCGGTTCTTTGCATCAGTTCCCTTGTCTTTAGTCTTATCTCTTCTGCCTGTTCTAGTAATTTATTTACATCCACATTCAGATCTAATAATTTGTTAATTGAATTTACGGTTGCAGCCGCTGCACCAGGATCAGGATATTGAGGGTGGGACTGAGCTAATAAAGTTAAATTATTGACTTTTTTGGCAATGCATTCTTTTAAGATAAGTGCATGAGGTCCCACCATGAAGCCTTCTTCTAACAACTTAATTTCTGCTTTATCCAGCAATTTTTTATTATTATCAAATGTAGTAACTCCATAAACTAATGGATTTTTTATTTCCATTCTATTTTGAACTGCAATTCCGCTTGTCGAAATCAGTAATTCTACACCTTTAGACTTGACCCAATTTACAATGCTTTTTGTCAATGGATACATGCTGGTCATGTTTAGTGGAGTTTCTGATGTGATCGCAGCTAAATCTTTATTTCCAAAAATTCTTATTGGCTGTTTGGGGATTCCTTTGTGTACCACAATAACCGGAGGAAGAAGATTGGAATCAATATAACCGATCTCATCTAATGACAACGAGCTAATTAAATGAGTTACCCCTATCATACCGGTTAGACCAGTATCAGGCATACCAATAATACAATTCTTAATATTGGAAATCTTTTTGGTCTCAATTATCTGTAATTCATCAGAGCTCATAGATTCGAACCTCTTTATTAAGGAAGAAAATTTGCAGAGTGATTAATCTTTCTATGATTTTTAACTTTTATAAGTTAGGTAATTAATTGAGAATTCGATTTGAAATTATAAAAGATAATTATAATCCTAACAACTGGTTTCTCAGTTGTTGATACGGTCAAAATCATTTCATCGAATTATTACGGATGGAGTAATCTATTTGAAAGCTGTAGGCCTATTTTCGGGCGGGTTGGACAGCATTCTTGCTGTAAAGGTCATGCTGGATCAAGGAATTGAGGTTGTAGCTTTAAATTTTACAATACCTTTCCATCAACCAAGTTCTGATAAAAATAATCAAGCTATCAAAGGTGCAAGAGTCTTAAAAACACCGATTAAAACTTTCGATATAGGTCTTGAATATATTAAAATCATCAGAAATGCAAAATATGGTTTCGGCTCTGGGATGAATCCTTGTATTGATTGTAAGATCTACATGATAAAGAAAGCAAAATTATATGCAAAAAGAATTGGGGCAAAATTTCTTTTCACAGGTGAAGTTCTGGGAGAAAGACCGATGTCTCAGAATATCAGGGCTTTAAAAATTATAGAAAAGGAAACGGGGCTTGAAGGTAAAATTGTAAGACCGCTATCAGCAAAGGTTTTGCCAGAGACAGAAGCTGAGAAAAATGGATGGGTGAATAGGAATCAATTATTCGATATTAAGGGCAGATCTAGAAAAATGCAAATAATGCTAGCTAAAAAATATGGCATAACTGATTATCCAACACCAGCAGGTGGCTGTTTACTTACTTACAAAGAATACGCTAGTAAAATAGAGGATTTAATTCAAAATAAAAGGAGAATAACGTTAAATGACTTACAATTGCTCAGAATTGGCAGACATTTCAGATATAAAAAAAATAAAATCATTGTAGGCAGAGATGAAGAAGAAAACAAAAAATTGCTCGGATTAAAAAACAAAGGTGATTATTATTTTGAAGCATCTGATATCGGTAGTCCAATAACCATATTACAAGGAATAAAAAATAATCACGCAATAAATCTGGCGGCTCAATTAACAGCCAGATACTCTGATGCTGAAGAGGAGCAAATTCCTGTTAAATATTATCTTGGCAGCTCGGAGCATTTGATACAAGTAAAAAATATTGATGAAAATAAATTGAATGAATTGAAAATTTGAGCGTGAGCTAATTATGAATCATTGGGATTGGCGCCGGGAGTGGGATTTGAACCCACGCGACCCTGAAGGGTCACAGGCTACCTCGCTCTTAGGTTCAAGGCTTACGCATTCTATTCTGCGCCTCTGAACTCCATCGAGAGATTAGTCCGCTCGGCCATCCCGGCATCATGATCTATTGGAAATCTGTTATCTAATATTAAAAATTTGTATGCTATAACCTTGACCTCTATAAGTTTGTGTTTTCATATTTCCATGAATAATTTGAGGAATATTTATGTAAATTGTTCTTGGTAGTTTATTGAATACTCAATCTAAAATTATTTGAAAAATGATGAAAATGACAGATGAGCGAGATTCTGAGAAAAAGGGTTTTAAATTCTTAGAGCATACAGCGGACGTTTTTATTGAAGCTTATGGTAAAAATCTGGAAGAAGTTTATGAGAATGCTGCTCTAGCTTTGTTCGAAGTTATGACAGATACTTCAAAAATTGATCAGACATTGAGTGAGATAGTTGAAGTACGCGCTACAGATAATTTTGAATTATTATATAACTGGCTGGAACAGTTTTTGATAAAATTTGAGGTGGAGAATAAGATCTATTCAAAGTTTGAAGTAGAAGCTATTAAGAAAATAAACTCAGAATTATTTCTAAGCGCAAAGATCTTTGGGGAACCTTTTGATCATGAAAAGCACCCCTCAAAAGTAGGAGTAAAAGCAATTACTTATCATGATATGAATATTGAGGAGAATAATGGTCTTTTTAAAGCAAAATTTCTTCTTGATATTTAAAAAGAGTGATTTTAAATCCTGTAATTATAAATAATGAAAGATAAAGTTGTAACGAGAGTGTATCGCTTGGCAAATTATGATAAGAATAGAAGTTCTGTACCGTTAAATCAAGTTGATAAGAATATATGGGAAATACCAAAATCTTTCAAAAAAACCATGCGAGTTCCTGGAAGGATTTACGCGGATGAAGTCTTAATAGAAAAGATGAAACTGGATAGGACTCTGGGGCAATGTGTTAACGTGACGCATCTTCCAGGTGTTCAGAAATTCGCCATAACATTACCTGATGGTCATGAAGGTTATGGATTTCCTATTGGCGGAGTTGCAGCTACAGATTATGAAGAAGGTGTAATTAGTCCAGGTGGAGTGGGATACGATATTAATTGCGGTGTAAGACTTCTTAGAACAAATCTTGATGAAGGTGATGTAAAACCTATTCTTCCTCAATTACTTGATACATTGTTCAATTATATCCCCTCTGGTTTGGGAAGCCGCGGGAAAGTAAGTATTAGCGTAACCGAGCTTAATAAAGTCCTTTCAGATGGAGTAGAATGGGCCGTCGACCGTGGATATGCTTGGCCTGAGGACGTTGAAGCTTGTGAAGAAAGAGGATGCATGGATGGAGCAGATCCAACAAAAGTCTCTGACATAGCAAAGAAGCGTGGAACCTCTCAGTTGGGGAGTCTGGGCAGCGGTAATCATTTTCTTGAGATAGAGAAAGTTGATAAGATATTAAATGAAAACGCTGCAAAGTGTTTTGGAATAGAGAGGGTCGGTCAAGTTTTAGTTCTTATTCATACAGGAAGTCGTGGTCTAGGTCATCAAGTATGCAGTGATTATCTTAAAGTAATGGAGAAAGCCGTGCATAAATACAAGATTGAATTACCCGATAGGGAGCTTGCATGCGCACCTGGAAAAAGTCCTGAAGCAGAAAGTTATTTTGCTGCAATGTCAGCAGCTTGCAATTTTGCTTGGTCAAATAGACAGATGATAGCTCATTGGACAAGAGAAGCTTTTGAAAAGGCCTTTCAAAAATCGGCTGATGGCTTGGATCTTCACTTAATTTATGATGTAGCTCACAATATTGCCAAAATTGAAGAACATAAAATAAATGATAAGAAGGATAAGGTTTACGTACATAGAAAAGGAGCAACAAGAGCATTTCCACCAGAACACCCAGATGTACCTTCAAATTATCGACAATTTGGTCAACCTGTACTCATTCCTGGAAGTATGGGTACTGGCTCATGGGTTTTAGCTGGAACTGATAAGGCAATGGATCTAAGTTTTGGCTCTACTGCTCACGGAGCTGGAAGGAATTTGAGTAGAGCAGCAGCAAAAAGACAATTCTGGGGAAAAGACGTAAAGAGAAGTCTCGAGCAAAAAGGAATTCTTGTAAGGGCCGCAAGTATGGCCGTTGTAAGTGAGGAAGCACCGGGGGCCTATAAGGATGTGGACAGAGTAGCTGAAGTAAGCCATCAAGTTGGTATCGCTGAGAAAGTAGCAAGATTGGTACCAATCGGAGTAAGCAAAGGTTGAATGAGGTAGAAAAAAACATCCAAAAAAAAATCATCAAAGACGTAAGGCCATGGGGTTTTTTTATACAATACGCTCATAATGAAATATGCAATGTTAAAATTATTACTGTAAACTCAAATCAAGTTCTTAGTAAACAGGTACATCAAAAAAGGGATGAGCTTTGGGTAGTTCTTGATGATGGGCTTAGGGCTGAATTGGATGACAGAATAATTGATCTAAAAGCCGGTGATGAAATAGTGGTCCCAAGAAAAACCAAACATCGACTCTCTTCAACCGGAAAAATCGGGAGGATTCTTGAAGTATCATTTGGACATTTCGATGAAGAGGATATTGAGAGATTGGATGATGTTTACGGTCGAAAATGATACAAGATATTTCTTATAATAAACACGCGTTCGCATCAGCTCAATGCACATTTAAAACGAGCCTAAAGAGGATAAAAAATGAGTAGATATACTGCGGTATTTTGTAGACGCAGATCCAATAAAATTTCTGTAGCCATACCCGCCTCTCTTGTTAGAGACGTACCTCACCTTCGTGAAAAAACATCCAAAATAGGCATGATTGGAAGAGCAGCTTCCATCTTTCGTATAGATGAGATTATAATCTATTTTGATAGTATGGATATCAATCAACGAAAAGAGGGGCGCTTAATAAATTTAATATTAAATTATCTGGAAACACCACAATACCTTAGAAAACATCTATTCAAGCTTAATCCTGATCTCAAATATGTCGGTATACTCCCTCCTCTTAGAACTCCGCATCACCTTGTTGCTAGGAATGTTGAAGAAGTAAGGTCTGGTGATATTCGCGATGGTGTGATTATAAAAACTGATTCTAAATCTTCACTTGCGGACGTTGGTTTGAGTAAATTAGTAACAGTTAGGGCTAGCTTGAATAAAGGCTCAAGAACTCCCCTAAAAATTCAAAAAGTAGATAAGAAAATCTTTGCTGAGCCTATTAGAAAGGAAGCGATAGAATTATATTGGGGATATCGTGTTATTTTTCCGAAACTTACCCTTAGAAAAGTTATTGAAAGTGTGGATTACGACTTGGTCATAGCTACATCTAAGTATGGGGAAAATGTTAATAAAGTCCTAGATGAGATTAGGAATAAATGGTCAGAATCCCACAAAGCATTGATCATTTTTGGCTCTCCCACTCAAGGTATAGATGAGATACTTGCTCAGGAGAATGTTAATACAGAAGAGATAACTAATTTCAGAATTAATACAATTCAAGATCAAGGTGTGGAGACAATTAGAACTGAGGAGGCTATTTTCGCTTCTCTATCTATTTTGAATTTATTCAATTAAAATGAAGGATGACTTGGAATAATTGAAAACTACCTCTATCAAAATATATGATTTGGAAGGAAAAAGCACTAGTAAAAGCATTGATCTTCCTAGCATTTTTAGCGCTCCTTTAAGACCTGATGTCATTAGGAGAGCAGTTGTCGCGATAGATACTCACAAGCTTCAACCTCAGGGCAGGAATCCTATGGCTGGAAAACGAACTACGGCCGAATCATTAGGCGTGGGTAGAGGGCTTTCAAGAGTTCCAAGAGTTAAAGGAGAACGTTATGCAAAGGCAGGATCAGCTGCTTTCGCTCCTAGTACAGTTGGAGGTAGGCTCACTCATCCGCCTAGGGTCGAAAAGAATATCAAAAAGAAAATAAATAAAAAAGAGAAGAAAATCGCTCTTACCTCTGCAATAGCTGCTACAGCTTCAAAGGAGATAGTTACCCAAAGAGGCCATAGAATAGAGAAATTACGTTCATTCCCATTGATTGTTAAAGATGATTTACAGGAACTAACTAAAACTAGTGAAGTTAAGGATGCTCTATCAAAATTAGGTGCTTGGCTGGACGTCGAAAGGGTATTGGATAGCATCAAAGTTAGATCGAAGGGAAAAAGTGCAAGGGGAAAAGCCAAAAGGCATGGTGTTGGCCCGCTTTTGGTTGTAGCGGAAAATAAGGGAGTCATTAAAGCAGCTAATAATATAACTGGTGTAGAAGCAGTTGAAGTAAACAATCTCAATGTAAGTCAATTGGCTCCGGGAACCCATCCAGGAAGACTGACAATATGGACAGAATCGGCGATAAAGAATTTAGAGAATTTAACTATCTAGGAGAGCGGTACCGATATTGAACAAATTAGAACCACATGAAGTAATAAAATTCCCACTTATAACAGAGGACACAGTCTCTTTGATAGAAAAAGAAAATAAGATAACCTTTATTGTAGATTTGAAAGCGAATAAGAAAGACGTACTTAGGGCCATCGAGCTTTTATATGAGGTTGAAGTCGAAGGAATTAATACTACAATTACATTTGATGGTACGAAGAAAGCTTATGTAAAATTAAGGCCAGAGTTTAGTGCTGCTGATTTAGCGGTTAAACTTGGCATATTCTGAGGGAGTAATGTATGGGTAAAAGAATACTTGTTCAGCGTCGGGGAAGAGGAACTAAAGTATTTCAGGCTCCAACCCATCGGAGATTAGCTCCTGCATCTTATCCCCCCGTGCTTGAATCAGTATCTGTTGTTAAAGGATTTGTTAAGGATGTATTTCATGATCCAGGCAGAGGCATGCCGTTAGCCCTATTAAAATTTGAAAATGGTAAAGATTGCTATATAACAGCCCCTGAGGGATTGGGAGTAAATCAAAACGTATCAATTGGCGAAGCTTCCCCAATAGAAATAGGAAATATTTTACCTTTGGGAAAGATCCCGGCAGGCACTTACGTATTCAACATTGAGAGCAGACCAGGGGATGGAGGAAAAATTGCAAGAAGCTCCGGTTCTCATGCTATCTTGGTATCCCATGCAGCCAGAGGGGCAGAAATAAAATTACCATCGAAGAGAACTGTTTATCTTGATGAGAGATGTCGTGCAACCATAGGTGTTGCGGCTGGTTCAGGCAGAACTGAAAAACCATTCTTAAAAGCAGGTAGGAAAGCTGGTCTAATGACAGCGAGAGGAAGGAAGTGGCCAATTGTAAAAGGGACAGCAATGGTATCAGCATCACATCCATATGGAGGGGGAAGACACAAACATGCAGGTAAACCTACAACTGTTTCTAAAGATGCCCCGCCTGGAAGGAAAGTAGGTTTAATAGCAGCTAGACAGTCAGGAAGGTCAAAAAGAAAAAAAGCAATTAGATAGTGTTATCTAGTAGCCTCACTTGCGTTTTCGTCTAGTACTTTTCTTATCTTTTTTTAACAATTTGGCAATATTCTCTTTCTTCCAGAGTACTAAGACCATAGCTAATATGATGATTATCGATAATATTACAAATCTAATAAAACTGAGTTTCCATACAGCCTCAACATTTTTTGGGCTATTAATTAAAAGACTTGCTGTTGGAGTTCTAGTTATAACATCACCCGACCAATGACTGAAATCATATCCTAATCCAAAGATGCCAAAAAAATCCATTGGAACATATCTTGATGAAACCGAGATTTCTGCTACTGACCCTTCATCATACCATCCATCGCCATTGACACCTCCAACGGGCGATACTATATTCAGGTAATATTGTTTGTTCCAGTCTGCTGTTACTGTCTGAGGCTCTTCCATCAGGACTGTCAAAGTTGGACTCCTTTCATTAGGGAACTCAGCCCATCTATCAAAAATTAATCTAGATTCATCAACAACCAAATTCGAAGGCGATATGGCTGTAATATCAATGAATTTATTTGAATCCACCCACTGGCTCTCCTGATCGAGTTCTCCTCCATTTGGATCAACACTCAAGTAATATTGCTTATTCCAATTCGCAGTAATTCTTTTGGGCCTATCGATAAATACGCTGCTTCTAGGTTCAGAACTATCATGATCCCCAGTCCATTCGACAAATACAGCACGAGAATCGGGTTCAATTTCTATAGGTGTTTCGACTGAGATTTCAGCATTTGAGCCCTCATCATACCAACCAGAGCCTGCAGGTCCACCATATTCGGAATCCATACTCAAATAATACTGGTTATTCCAATTTGCAGTTATAGTTTTCGGACCATCCATTAGGACCGCATTAGAAGTTTCTGAAGAATCTCCACGGAATAACCCGCCACTCCAATGATCGAATGAATATTTAGTATCTTCGCCATCTTCATCAGGCTCTATTACAGCTATTGGTGCCCACATTCCAGCTAGATGCCAACCAGTTCCTCTTGTAGAGCCATGAGTTGATGTTACTAATAGGAAATAGAGAGGACGATATTGAAATGTGAATGTGGTATTAGAATTAAATATTTTAGAATCAGGATAACAAGCAAATGAAATCCCTTCGAATCCAACATGCATTCCATGAGATGGCCATGGTTGATAAGGGTATCCACTTGGTAAATATGGCTCAACTGAAACTTTTGTAGACTGATTGAATCCAATAGTCATAGAATCTCCTCCAGCCAGGTGGTCTACAAATGTATCATTTACATAGACTTTTGTTTCGTAAAAGGGTGGAAGACCAGAGATGATTATCGTTACCTCGTTCGTATAGATCTGCCCACTAGAAATGTCTATGTTATTTAGCGATGATAAAACGAGTATCAGAAACAATATTGATGATATGTAAGAATCTAGCTTCCTAAGCTTTGGTAACATTATCACAGACCTACTATAACTAAAGAAATAATAGAAGTTATTATGCTCTATTAATGGATTTTGTCCTTAAATCATATTTAATAAGATTTACCTACCACAAAACTTTCATATCTAATAAAAAAAATTATGAGATCCAGATGAGGTCATAAAATTGAGTGAGAAGAAGTATATCTTTAAATTCGAAGACTATATTGATGCACCAGTTCCAAAGATGGGTAAATTTACTAGAAAGATGATTATAGACTCTAGCACGGTAGATGCAAAGGAATTAACCCTACTTTATGGACGATATGATCCACATGCTACAGGAAGAGATTATGAGAAGAAATGCTCGCATCCAAATGCTGAAGAGATACTTTACATAACTGGTGGCAAAGGGTATGTAGGGATCGATGAAGAGGAGTTCTTAGTCGAGGAAGGAGATACCATTTGGGTTCCTAAAGATGCAGTACATTGGCTTTACAATCCCTTCGATGAACCTTTCGAGATGCTTTGTGTTTATTCTAAAGCCTCTTTAAAGGATACTGGTTTAGTAATTCATGAATAGTATTGATTAGCCGATGAATTATCCAATTATACTTTTTAACTTCCTTACAACCTGTTTTTTATTAATCTAAATACAAATTTTCATTGAAAAGCCCCGGTTCTTAGTAAACAGGCCTCGGTTCCTTATCTTCATAAGGCGAGATGGCTCAGTTGGCAGAGCGGCAGCCTCGTATTCATACGAGAAAGCTGCAAGTCGCGGGTTCAAATCCCGCCCGGGGCTCAATTTTTCTACGGTTTAGAAAGTTCAAATTTGGATGCTCGCACTAAGGTACCGGGGATATAGATAAGTAGCTGTTTTTAAGACTCACGTGGACGTGATATAGAAGTTAAAAAAAGAAGAAAGAGTGTTGCGTGTTTAGACTTTCCGTTTTCTCATGATATATGTGAGGGATACGGTTGCAACCAATCCAACGAGGATCAAGTAAGGTGCAAGTACTGTAGGCTTATCCACAGGCATAATGACGCCGCCGACGAGGTAGGATCTAGGTGGCTGGCGTGGCTGATATTGATTGCAGGTTACTGAGTATGGATCAGGAAAGGTATCAAGAGTTGTCCCGGATTGATCCTTTAGTACAACCGTATCACCTTCCGATGTTGAGACCGTTATCTGCGAGGAGCCTTCTCCGAGGCAGTGGAACGTGATGCTTAACCACACGTCATCGCCCCAACCCGATCCTGTCGGATCGAACGCATTTAAGTAAATGTTGCCCGTCAGGTCATCGCGATTAAAAGTGTTTGGCCAACTACGTTCGGTGGCATAATTCACAGGATCACCTACAACCTCCATCAGTGATGGATCCCATGTGACCGTGAAATCGAAACTATCCAAAGTGTATCCGTTGGGAATATCATCAATATGAATATTCACCAAGAACTCACTGCAGGGAGACACCCGTAATTTTTGGTTTATAATCCCATCGCCTTTAATGGATAGATCTGGAGGGGGGGTATAATCTACTTCTAAGATTGGGTTATTTGATCCTGTTCTTGAAATGAAACAAATGGACCAATCTTTCTCCGAATCCGAAACTATAATGAATCCATAGTTAGGTTCTCCATTCTCTATCCATGCTTTGACAATATCAGTTACGGTCCACTCTATCCAATACCCAACAGGATCTGAGGGAATCGTTACTGAAGTAGCGCCAATCACCGTCCATGTGCCACCAGGATTGGTCCAGGATTGAGTTGAGGGAGAAGTGAACCTGTCGTTCCATGTTGCCTCCATCTCGGCCCAATCTTCAGTCACCTGATACACGGTCAAAGTCTCCCCTTCTGCTTCTGGCCTATTAGTAAGAAAATTAACATAAAGCTGAAGACGGGCAGAATTTATAGGCGATCCGGGAGGTATAGAAGATAAATCAAACTTTACAAGAGATCGGCGCAAGTTATAAAATTCTGGCATAGGAATAGGATCAGTAGGATAATTGCCAGGGTCAACACATATTTTGAATTCACTTCCAAAGTTGGTGTCTCTTTTCGTCGAATTGTCCGAAATTGTAGTATCAGCAATTGATGGGGTTAACGTTGCTGTTGCGGCATCAACCTCTGGCAGAGTTAATGAGTAAAGAACTATGGTAGAGGATAAAAGTGCGAAAAAGATGATGAACGTTAATTGTAGGTTCATGAAAGTCAAAATATAATCATACTAAAAAAATATTTAACTTTTTTGAGCGCGCTCACTGTTTAGCTCGATAATCGATCATTTAGCGCGCGCGCTCGGAAAATTCGATTTTTAGCCTATTTTTGATTTTTGTTCTTTTAAACGCTTAGGGTCCTAATTTTTTACATCTTTAGGGACCTATAAAATCGGGAAATACCTGGAAAAGTGGATTTTCCGACACCCTACATAAGTATAAAACCCCTTTCCTACTTTAGTATCCTGTTGAACGTTGGATTCTGCGATAGACATTCACGGCTTTGAAAAAAGACTGCATTCGGCTGAGCGGTTAGTCAGCTTAAGCAATCCCATAACTGCAAAGAACTCCGAGTTGATCAAGCGGTTCGAAGATTGCTGCTTCTCTGAAGGCTTAAGCAAAGGAAGAGCGGCAAAGTACGTTTTTACTTTAAGGAAACTTGCAGAGAGACTTGACAAAGATTTCGACAAGGCAAGCAAGCGCGTGCTATAAAATTAGATCGTTGCATAACTTTAATTTTTAATCAGAATTTTTATATTATACCAATGAAAATCGAAGTAAACACATCAATATATTTTGAAATCTTCCTAAGAATACGAGGTTTCCTGTTTGGATCTATGGAACATTGTGGTAAATGTCGTGCTTCTAGCGTTATTTCTAGCAGTTTTAGATCGATCTAGTTATGCTGTTATTACTGGAGCATATGATATCTCAAAATTAACTAAGTTAGGTTATAGTAGTATTGGATTTATCTACGTTGCTTTCTTGACGTCGCTTCCAGAAGCAACAGTTTCATTGTTTGCTATTCCCAAAGGCGCGGTTGGAATTGCTGTTGGAAACGTATTTGGATCTAACATTGCAAATATCTGTTTAATTCTAGGGGTTCCGATTGTCTATAACTGTGCATTAAAGAGTACATCGCCTAAGTGTTCTTTTGACTTGGGAAAACAGGAGTTCGCTAGTTTGTTCTTCGGTTTGTTTATATCATCGGTGCTTTCTTTATTTCTTCTTCGTAGTACGAGGTATGTACCATTTATTGGCGTTGTCCTTATTGGGATCTTTATTGTCTATAATTATTCTCTCTCAAAATCAAGTACGAATGTGGGTATGTCAAATATAACTCAAAGGGGTACTTTCAAGAGAGCTTTTGGTAAGGGAATGGTTTATCTATTAATTGGGATTATTGGTGTTCTTATCAGCGGATATGTCATTGTACATAGTGCATTGAATTTGGCGACAGCTTTCTCTCTATCAGGGACTTTTATCGGTGCTACTGTTATAGCTGTGGGGACAAGTCTTCCCGAACTTTCAATATCTTTCAAGTCGATTCAAACTAATCGTATGGATTTCGCGTTAGCTACTGCTGTGGGGAGCTCCTTCGCTAATTTAACGATAATAATGGGTTCAGTCTTCGTTTTTTCTACAATAGCTGTTAGAGTAGAAGCGTATTTTGATCTAGTATTCTTTTCACTAATCTCGAATTTCTTTCTATGGTATTTTCTTACTCGTGGAAAATTAGCTTTAAAGGAGGGATTAATCCTTATTTTCATTTACATAATATTTCTCATTGAATTTATTGGTATATACACGTTTTTCTAGTTTCAAGTAGAAGGTGAGAAATGCAGGGAGCGGGCGCGCTTATTGTGGTATTACCCTCTTATGCATCAGATCGTATCTTCAGCGCTTAAATGCTTAAGCCGATACCCTTATAAGCTTGTAAGTACATATATACTTATGTAGATAAGCAAAATTTAGGGTGAATAAACAATGACAACATACACAAAAGTAATACACGGAATCAGGCATTTTGCTTACTGGAAAAACATGTAACACGTGCGAATCGTGTAAAAAATTAAAAATTTATGTAGGTAAGTGAAATGGGTCGAATCAACGTGGAACTTCCAGACGAACTGGAAAAGAAGCTCAGGTTCAAGACCATCGAAAGATTCGGTGGGAAAAAGGGCGACCTATCCAGAGCTGTCGAAGAAGCTGTAAAAACATGGGTTGTTAAATAAAAATAGAAACATACGCTAAGGAAATAAGTGATTTTAATGCAACGAAGGCAACCACTAAATTATGAAAATCAAGAAGTTTCAAGACAGTTTACTGAATCGATGCAATTCCACTGCACACCAAGACTTAAAGGATTATTTGCAGATGTCGCTGAAAAGCGGGGTCAAACAACCGGATCATTGCTTCGTTTTCTCATGGATCAATTTATAAAAGCAGATCGAAGGGATTGGAAGCCAAGATGGAACAAATCCATGTTTAGGGCGGCCGAGAGAGATGATTAGCTCTAAATGAGTAAGGAAATTAGAGTTTGTATCTTGTAAGTATTTCCTTTTGAATCTAGAATTGTAGCATAAGTTGGTTCCTTATGCGCATCTAAACCACAAATTAAAGCGCTCATAGTATGGCTTGAGCGTTTCTTATTGTAAAGTGCTTCTCATACCATCGCACTATAAATAATCATAAGGAGGTGTGATATTGCTCTTTATAACATTGGTAAAGCTGAGACGATATATAACGAAAGATGACATGGAGAGAGTAAAGGCGGGTTTAAAGGAATCTGAGAAGGCGGGAGTCAAAACATTGTCGATGTATTTTACACTTGGTAGATATGATGCTGTTTTAGTTTCAGATTGCCCTGATGAAAAAACCCATATGAAGATGGCTATGCAGTTTGGTGATCTCGCCAGCTCTGAGTCTTTGGTAGCTATCCAAGTGGAAGAAGTTGAAAAACTACTTGAATAACGGATGAAAAAATAGCCGTAGCGCGCGCGCTTAATACCTGGTGCTCCTCGTCGAATATGAGAACCGTGTAATCGGGTTTTCGTTCTTTATCCGGGTGGTGGGCGACTATGCGCCTTTTATCGGTTGTCAACTATCCTCTCTAATTCTGCTTCTAATTCGGGTATCCATTTTGTCATTCTATTCGCCATTCTCTTCGCGTAGGTGAGACTATCTCTTAAAACACACTCCCGACAGAAAAACTTTGGAAAAGCTGAATCACCATGATACAATTCTGTTTTTCTTTGTTTCCCACATCTTTCACATTCAATCATTAATTATCTTCTCCAATTTCACCGCAAAATGCGGTTTTTAATTGGTCTCATATCATCAAAAACGCTTGTAGATTTGGATGGTTTTGATTTAGGCAGTTTATCTATGTGTTCATTCATCATGTGGTCATGGAATTTTTCTTGACTTAAAGTGAAGAAATTATGCTCCTTACAAGTGTAGCCCAATTTCTACTTACTCTCCTTAAGGATGAATTGTGGTAATACTTGGCCAGCATCTTTTACAGATAAACTTCGGATCTTTGACCAGTGGAATCACTTCATCAACATTGTATGTATCTGCCCAAATTTTACAAGTGTTTTTCGTGTGCACTTGTACTATGTTTTTCGTGTCCTATATGAAAAAATTCCAAAATGCTCAACTCCTTATTAATTGCTGATGTAAATTAGCCAAAAATCTTTATTTAAGTCTAATGCGCTAGTTTTTAGCGCATACTCTGAAGGTGAGTTTATTCTACAACTAAATTCTTAAAAATGGTTGGGATTTGAAATTGAGATTAAAATCCCGCCCGGGGCTCCACTTTTTGCGCTAATTTAGCGCGCGATAACCTAGAATTAAGTCGTTAATCTCTTAATAATATATGAGGCTTTTCGATTCAAGAGTTTCTTTCAATTTTTTTACTGCTGTTTCAACATCATCTTCTTTCCTAGCTCCTGTACAGACAAGTTTTCCGCTTGAGAATAACAGCATGACAGTCTTCGACTCACTCATTCTGTAGATTAGTCCTGGGAACTGCTCAGGTTCATACATTGTCCTTTCAAGAGAAAGCGCGCATTTTTCTAGGTCTATATGACCATCCAATCTAGCTGATGCAACAATATTCACGATCTGTGTGTCTGGTTTTCCAACGATGACTATTCCATTGCTTTTTAAATCGTCAATAACCTTTATAATAGCTTTCTTCGCTTGGCGTTCATTCTTCGCTCCAGTACATACCATCTTGCCAGTACTGAAAATCAGAGTTGCTGTTTTTGGTTTCTTTAGACGATATACCAATCCAGGAAATTGTTCCGGCCTGTATTCCACGTATGGAACTATTCTGACTATTGCGTTTAGATCAATGTTTTGTTTTAAAGTGGCCGAAGCTACAACGTTCTCGATGTTTATGAACGTTTTATCTTCAGACAGGTTTCAAAACCTCGATAAATATGCCACTTGTCATACTGCGCGCGCTCACACTATTACTACATGGTCAATCTGGAAGTATCTCTTTACGAGCATTCTGGTCTTTTTTATAGTTCTTCCATTCCTTCCTATTGTCATGGCCTTATCCTTTGGTTCAACTTCGACAATGGCTATCTTCCTTTCGGGATTTTCAGTTATTCTTATGTTCTTTATTCTAACAGGAAATAGAGAATTTTTTATCAATTCCTCCGGGCTTTCTGCCTTCTCTACGACCCCTATCTGTCTACCAGTCATCTTTCGTAGAGTATCGATATTTTTACCATTCTTACCTATGGCCAGCCCCATTTCACCTTTTTTAGCGATGAATATTATTCTTTCATTCTTTTTATCTATAACACAGTCTTCAGACGTTGCACCCGTTATGCTTTCAAACAGCGCAATGTAACGCATTTCCTCATTTGTCAAACGTATTTTTGGTTCAGGCATTCCGTTCCTCGGCCATTTTCATTATTTCTGAGTCATTTGGATCTCTTATTATACTTGCTACCACTCGCGTTATGGCGCGCGCTCTTTTCGATGTTGCGTGAACCTCGTTATTGCGACGAGGTTTGTTAGAATAGCTAGCAATATCAGCGAATATAATACCTGGTTTGATATTCCAGCAAGAAATACGATAAATAATCTAACATCTCTTCCCATCGGTATCCGTATCCCCTTACTCTTAAACTTCTCTTTGAACGCTTCTTCATATCTGGTAGGTGTGTAGGCCATCATGAATGAGCCTGCTAAACAGAGAAAGCCGATGAACAAGATTAAAACATCTTTATGGGTGAACCAATATCCATACGCCATTCCAAGAATAATTAAGAAATCCGCGTACCTGTCTAGGCATGCGTCGAGCCATGAACCATAACTTGATTGTGTAAATTTTAAGCGAGCAATCTCACCGTCACAACCATCCAATATTGACGCGAGCTGGGCTAAAACTCCGCCCACGGCAACATAGATGTAAACGCCAAAAGAGAATGAGGCTGTGGAGATTAAAGCTATCAGGAAGCTGATGAGCGTCATCTGATTCGGGGTTATACCCGTATTCACAAGGTACTTTGATATCCTGGTTGATATCTTCCTGTTCAGGTTTCTGGAGATGAATCCATCACTGGGCTTCATTAAGGATTTCAACAGCACAACCTCAGCTTTTTCCAAGTCTTCTTTTGTGTCCACATCGAACCAGAATGAGGCGGAAGCATCGTACGAAACTACTCTATGCCTCTTAGCGTACTCCCTGACGCTGTCAGACCATTCTTCTCTTCCATGCTTCACACATTCCTTTACTACAGGAAATATGTTCTTAGAGCACAGGAAGATGCCTGTGTCTACGGCGTTGAATTTCCTTAAATCTTTTCCAATACGCCTTATCTCACCGGCATCTATGAGGATCTTTGTCGCCTCCCCAACATCGACGTATCTCGGATCAGAGTCTGTTGCGACTACAAGGTCCCCCTCTATCCTAAGGATGCCCCTAATTATGTCTGGAGTAAATACGTGGTCGCCCATGATCAAAAGAAATTTCTCGTCAACCAGCCTCTCAGCCTTTAGGATTGAGGTAGCATTCTCCCTCTCCCACTCCTCGTTTATGGCATAGTTTATCCTCACGCCATATTTTGACCCATCCCCAAGGCAGTTCTTCACCGAATCCGCCTTAAAACCCACTACGACGATCATATCGGTGATGCCTGCATCCTTGAGCGTGAGAACCGTTCTTTGAATCAATGGAACCCCATGTAAAGGCAGGAGAACCTTTGAAGACATGGATCGCATCCTTGTCGCATCGCCTGCTGCGAGAATCAGAGTTTTCATATTCCCTTCACACATTCCTTGATCTGCCCAATCTGGGCCCGCGCATGGTTAAACGCACGTGCTAAATATTCAGATTGAGAGTTTTTTTCAAACCCTTATACCTATTCCTCACGGTCACTTCTGTTACATTCGCTACTTCAGCGATTTCTTTCTGCGTTCTCTTTGCATCACCTAATACGCAGGCAATATATAGCGCCGCAGCAGCTAATCCATTAGGATTTTTACCAGATACCACTCCTTTTTTCCTTGCTTCCCAAAGTATTTTTATGGCTATTCTCTGTGTTTTGATAGGTATCTTCACTTTTGACCCTATCTTAGATATGCATCTTACGGGATCTTCAGCAGGCATTCTAATATCTAGCTCTTTAAGTAAGAGCCTGTAACAGCGTGCAACATCCTTTTTTTTCCTCGCGCCACTAGCAGAAGCCACTTCCCTCAAAGTCCTTGGGGTTTCAGTAGCTCTACACGCTGCATAAAGAGCGGCGGAAGCTATTGCTGCAATTGATCTACCGCGCACGAATCCATTGTCCAGCGCCTTTCGGTAGATGATCGCGGCCTTTTCTTTCACATGCAAAGGAATATGAAGGTTGTCTTTTAGCCTGTCTAACTCTCCCATTGCTTGAATTAAGTTTCTATCGATGGATGAATGGACTCCAGTTCTGATTTGCAATTTTCTTAATCTCAGCATTTCTAGCCTTGTAGAAATTGGCAATTGCTTTCCGTGTGCATCTCGGTTTATTCGGTCTATGATCGTTGAAAGTCCCTTATCGTGCATAGAATAAGAAATCGGTATGCCTACTCTTCCTCGACTTTCTTTCTCTTCTTTGGTAAAAGCCCTCCATTCGGGCCCTCTATCCATGATATCTTCATTGATCACAAGTCCGCAATTTTGGCAGATAATCTCCCCACGGTTGTAATCTTCAATAGGGTAATCACTACCACATTCAGGACACTTCAATATTTTCCATAATTTTCTTGCATATGAAGTCAAGATTTACATTACACCCTGATTGGATTGTAGCATAGGCTAGGCAAAATTAGAATAAAAAGGGGAGAGACTCCCCTCGCAAAAAGCGCGATTTTCTTTTCAATAATACATACAAAAAGGGGCTAAAAAATTAGTCGTTCCAGACACTCAAGTATCTTTCTACACATACAACAATTTTCGTACATTTTTGCGACCGCGCTAACTATGTTATTATAGCGCGCGCGCTAGATGCTGATACTTCGTCGATTCGCAGCGTATTACTGTGGATAGCGATTTTCAGTTTATTCGCTTTCTAATTGTTCCGACTTAATCTTTCATTTCGACCTTTATCTCTATTGTTGATACATTCCTTACATCTCCACCCTCACCAATTGCTTGTGTTCCTATGGTCACATCTTTCACTGCTAGTTTTCCTTCAAAGAACCGTCTACGTACCACCTCGACTACGTCGACCGCTCTGCTAATTGCTCTTCCTCTAGCCTTAATTGTTAACACGTTCTTACCTCCTCCTTGGAAATGCATCATGACAGCTGTTACATAGGCCATGACTGGTTTACTCCCTATAAGGATCGTATTGGGAGGAATTGGACTCCGTGGCTCCACTTTTCTTTCTGTTTCCTTTTCTGGACCTGGACTTTCAGCCATGTATTTTCACCTCCTTGTATTCCTTGATTAGTCACTCATTTATCATCTAGCTTGTATATGCTCCACTTAAATATTAATGCAAAATGAAACGCGCGCGCGCGCTCTTAGCTTAGTGGGCGCGGTGGAGGATAACCTCTCATTAGAGAAGATCTTAGACACCTTATATGGTATGAGGATTAGGGATGACTACTGCATCGGCAATGTGAAGGTTAAGTTGAGGGACTTCAGGCCGGGTAATCACTTCCTAAACCTTTACAGAGTTGAAGGTCATGAGGTATTGGATCTCCCGAGGATGGTTGCGGTGCTGCATACATCCTCAGATGAGATGCGGGATCTGTTAACCAGCTTCATTCAGGATAGGGGAGAGGTGATGCAAACACCTTTCGGACGTTCACGTATTCTACAAGGTAACGATGCGCTAGAATACGAAAAGAGGTGCAGGTACGCAAGCAAATTCGCTAAAGAGAAACGCAAACTCCTCTTCGAAGAGATCTTTAGTCGCAGTGAGGTGTTATCGAACGAAAACCACTATGAATTAACTGGTCTGAACGAGGCGATCATCGGATGCCAAAGTGTCCATAAACAAGGAGATATTCTACCCGTAACGTTAATCAATGGCTCATCAGCCTACCTGGTTAAGGGCAGGATGAATATCTCGCAAAAAATGATCGAGGAGCTTGGATTCGACTCAAGGGAATTAGAGGGATGGGTCTATAAAGGATTGTTGAACGCTAATATAGCACCCCACGGCGGAGGACATAAACTGATCGATATGGAGGGTGTTCAGAAGGTCATCCTATATCCACAAGCCAAGGTCATAATCCCACAGTATAAAGGTAAAGCCTGCACCGAAGCTTATGCTGACATGGAGACGGTCTTCAGAAGCTACCGATCTGAGGGCGTCTTGAAGAGGGTTCAATCCTTGGGGCTGGCAGACCACTGTGCAACGCTCAAAGCCATCTACGGCATAAAGGTAGATTTCTAATATCCGTAGTTATACTAAGAAGATAATGTGCGCTAGCCAATTATATTTGGAAATAGTTTAAGTGGCTATGATGGTAAATATGTGCTGAAAAATACAACGCAGGAAGGGAACTGAATTTCAGTCTAAGAGCCCCTACCCGTCTCTGAAATTCAGATTCAATTCCTATAATACTAATGAAAGTTAGGGATTTGAAATCGAGATTCAGAACCCGCCCGGGGCTCACTTTTTTGCGCAATTAAGAATCAAATTATTATTAAGTATTGATGTCAACACTTCTCTAGATCTTGTGATTCATAATAGAATCGATTAAGAGAAATGAGTACCGCAATCAAACTCAACAAAAACATTAATGATCTTAGTCTCAGGACTGTTATTTCAAACACTTCCAGAAGGACTATCCCGGTCATGAAAAAAGGTATAAGAAATAATGGTTTCCAGATATTTTGAAATTCAGTTAGTTTAGACAAGTGCATCAATCTAAGTGCAAATGAAGCAATGAGAAGGCTTACAATTACCATCAAAAAACTTAGTATATCAAACATCTTCTCTCACTCCATTACGTATTAATTTTAACGCATTCACTATCTTTCACCGCTTGTTTTTTTTATTACTTGAAGCATTTGTAGCAAGAACAATTGGATCCTCATAATGTATAATTCTCAAATGCTCAACGACTTTGCTCCAGTCTTCACTTTCGAAATCTCCATATGGACAACAGAATTTAGCATTCTGTATTTTTATTTTCAATAAGCCCAACTCCGTGGAAGATCTTGTACCCTATCGTGATTTTCGATTTTATTTTCAAATAGTCCAATTATTTCTTCAATTTGAATCTCTTCTCCGCAAAAGGGACAGAAGCGTATTTGCTGGTCATCAATCATACAAGTTCTTCTTAGTACAATGATAACTTTATTACCGATTGCAAGATATGCAACACAACCACGATCCCAAAGGCGGTTCATATCATTGCAGCAAAACGGCTTAACATATTGGAAAACTTTATTCTTAACACAGATTTTCATTTTCAACTCATCTCTTTATTAAGACCCTTATACTTCGCACCATATTTTTTCTGATAATTCAAATCTAATGTCCTCATTCGAAGCAGGGTGAATAGCGCTCCTTTATTATTACTCGCTCGATCTTTCCTTTTTGATTTCCTCGATGATTTTTTTTACCTTTCTTTCCAATTCTTTCTCGGTTACTTTTAATTCTATAATGTCTTTTTCTATTGATGGAGAAGATAGATCAGAGTAACTAGAGAGAAAAGTAATTCCTGAGGAAAATTCAAAGGGACGTTTTACTCCGCCATATAACCAGTCAAGATTGTCCCATGGTTTTGAATACCTTTCTTTTCTATTTCCTCTCATATTGGGCATTTTTATTCACCTAAGAATTTTGTCAATCTTATAGAGTGTACGCTCCTTGATTATTTGCAATCGGATCAGCGTGTATTTTAACTATTTTTCTGTTCAAATGAGAGACATCTGATTTTCTTTCAACGATCATCATGGTTAATGTTGACTCAACATTATCTTGAGGCCGAATATTAAACGCAATAATTTTCTTCAGATTATCAATTGAATCGACATCTATTTTAGTAATAATATTGTATGCTCCGTTGGTTAGATAAGATTCTTTTACATTAGGTAATTTTGTTAATCTATTAAGAACGTTTTTCTCAAATCCTTTTTCAGCATTAATAAAAACATAAGCGCATGGCATGAATACCTCCTCCTAAAATGTGTTTCCCACAAGCACCCTCATTCCAATCCTGAAATTTCCCTCATTTATTTTGTCATCAGCGATCCTCACTATGCTTGTTCCCTCATCCCCTTTCAATGCCTCAGCTACCTTAGCCTTGGCCTGCGCAAGACTCAAGGATAGACTCGATATGTATACCTCATCTCCAGGTTCCACATTGAGATATTGTCGGGTAGTTTCGTCGAGCCTTGCTACTCCTTGGTCTCCATCGATTCCTCTACCAACGAACAACTCAATCCTGCCGCTCAACTAAATCTCCTCCCAGCTCCTTTACCCAATCCATATTAGGAAGGCTATCAAAAGTCCGTAGATAGCTATTCCTTCAGCCATACCGACATAGACCATCGTACGCCCGAATAATTCAGGCTTCTCTGCTACAGTAGCTGCGGAGGCGGGTCCAGTCTTACTTAGAGCCCAACCTGCTGCAATACAAGAGAGGCTTACGGAGACGGCCATAGTGATATACTTGAAAATTTGTACTTCAGCTTCAACACTAGACATCGCATAAGCCAGATTGATATTGATTATGGAGTAGAGAATTGGCCAGACCAATACAACTAATATTTTTCTTACAATATCTTTCATTTCTAATCACCGACATGTAATGAGTAAAATGTAAATATATATATGATGTATATTTTATATATACAACATATTTACATTCATATTTTTCTAAATAGCTATTAATTGGGGCTGAAATTGCAAGGAAGAAGAGTTCAAAAAGTGGGGCCTTCTACATTAGCCATTTCGCTTCCCAGTAACTGGATAAAAGAGACTGGTGTAAGGAAAGGCGATCTAATTTTCTTCACTCCTGAGCCTGATGGTTCTCTTAAGTTAAGAATCAGGGCAATGGCTGATCGTGAGAAAAAAGTAAAGGAATCTGAGATAAAAGCTGACGTATGCGACCAAACAGGGTTGCTTGAAAGAATTATCGTAGGCAACTATCTTTTAGGTCACGACATAATTAGGATAGTATCATCGAAGAATCTTTCTACATCGCATAAAGAAGAGATTAGAAGTATTATCCACAAGCTCATTGGATTGGGTATCATAGAAGAAACGCCAATGCGAATAGTTCTTCAATGCTCAATTGATCCTTTGAAATTTCAAATCGATATGGTGGTTAGAAGGTTATATGAGATTGCTTCTAGTATGCATAGAGAATCAATTCAAGCGCTCTTTGAATCAAAGATAGAATTAGCAAAAGAGGCTATCCGTAGAGAAGATGATGCTGATATGATGTATTGGCTTGCTATTAGATTACTGTACTCTGCACAGAGAAGTAAGGAAATAGCTCAAAAAGTAGGGTTAGCGAAACTCAATCTTCTAAATGTAATATCGATTGTAGGAAACTTAGAGCGGATGGCCGATTGGGGCGAGAAAATAGGAAATAGTGTAATTGAGATTAAAAATCGTGGAGTTGGGGTTGGGAAACCGTTCATTAACGAAATTCGACAATTAAGCGAGGAAGCTTTCGATATTCATTCCAAGGCTATGGAAAGCGTCTTCACTGGAGACATGAAACATGCAAATACATCGATTGAGGGTTATAAGAAATTCATTGAGCAGCGAGAAGAAAAATTAGTTGAAAAATTATCATTACAATTGCCAGATTCCCAATCAGTTGCATATTTCAGACATATTCTCTGGGCTATTAGAAGAATGGCAGAGATAGGAGCTGAGATTGCTGAGATATCCATCAACCAAGCTTTAGAAAAGTCAACGGAAATATGTAAGGAATTAACAATGGCTATTTAGGAATATATGGCGCACCAAAAATAGTCAATGATTGAATGATGAAGCATGTGCATATGCCAGAAATTTAGATTAAAGTTAGGGATTTGAAATTGAGATTCAGAACCCGCCCGGGGCTCACTTTTATGCTTAGGGTATCAGAAAATTCGATTTTTAGCTTATTTTGATTTTTGTTCTTTTAAACGTTTAGGGTCCTAAAATAATTGTATCAAGGTGTATATACAAGACTAGATAAAAGCTTAATTCTATATAGTTCAAATTTAAGTACTCGCACCAAGGTACCCACACACACTCTCTCTAAATAAAAAACTAAAAAAAATACTGGAAGGGTTAATACTAAAGAATAAAGACACACAATCATAAGGAGAAACTCCTCTAAAATCACCTTTCTTTATGGGAGATTATCTCTATATCTACAAATGAGATTCTCCTTTGTTCCTTATGGAGATTTATGGTATATTTTAGGTATAAATAGTAATAAGGAGGGAATAATCTCTATAGATAATCTCCTTACTGAGAACTGGTACCTTGGTGCGCGACGACGACGACGAACGACGGAAAATAAAAAAAACACTCAGTTAATTTTATTTTCTCATATTCTCAATAATATTCTATTGCAATGAACAACAGTCTAAAAGCAGGAATTATCTCTGGACTTTTCGCTGGAATTGTTTTAGGTACAGCTTATGATATTACTACAAGAATAGCCTTCTCATTAGATCTCTTTGAATCTTGGTGGCGCCCGATAATATCAAACATTACAGTTGTTAATATCCCATTATTCAGTTTCTGGGGCATTATCTTGGGTGTAATCTATTCAAGTATCTATACTTTAATTCCGAAAAAAGGTATCTGGAAAGGATTGATTTATGGTCTCTTTCTCTATTTTATCGTTACAATTCGTATTGAATTCTTTAGTATTGCTTATAGTCTCTTTCTAAATGCAGCCGGTCATTTTTTTACTGGTTTCTTCTCATGGCTCTCTTATGGCTTAGTACTTGGAATTCTCTACAAATACTTGTGCAATAGATACAATGTGTCTAAAGAGGAAAAGAAAATCGTTCAATATGATATGATGAGTGGACTTCTTCCTGGAGCAATTGCTGGATTTTCAGGTGGTCTAGCTGCTTCAGTCTTTGCTGTTATAGGTCAAGTAACAGGATACTGGGGCACCATTATAGCAGGTGAAATTATTTCTACACTTGATTTTTGGATGAGTCAAGCTGGAACTCACATTCTAATAAACATGATATGGGGTACAATATTCGCTTTATTCTTCCCCAAAGTCTATAATTTGATACCTGGCAAAAAAATCCTAAAGGGATTATACTATGGACTTGTAATGTTTTTAATTACAACCTTCAATCTTACTACTTGGCTTATAATCTGGTATGCAAATCATAATCTTTGGGAATTAGCTTTTAAAGAAATTTTAGGGCTTTCTGTTGGAAGTGCCAATGCAATTGTCTTTGGTCTTGTACTCGGTTTACTTTATAGAAGAAAACCTCCAAAGTGATTGAAGAATGATTAAATCATTGATTTGAATGGAACTATCAATAAATTATCGTGTTCTTAAAACAAGTCGAGCTATCCTTTGACCATACTCGATACACAGCTTCCTGCTTCTATCATCTGGCATCCCGATTGCTACTGGACCGTAATGATCTCCTTTCGATGTCCCTTGAACAACCATTCCATGTATCAAAAAGGCCTTTAAGATATCTAGTACAGTTGTCTCGTTGCCACCGCCTATATTGGCAGAAGAAGAGAAAGCACCACCAACTCTGCCTTCCAATTTTCCATGGTATTTGATGCTCTCGTCTATGAACTTCTTAATCTCAGCAGCCATCGAACCATAGTAGGTTGGAGATCCTATGACTATTCCATCAGCACTCGGCAGCTCATCAATATTGGCCTCATTGACAGGCTTAACTTCAACTTCAATATCTTCTTCTTTCTTCATACCTTCAGCTATGTATTCAGCCATCTTCTTTGTGTTTCCAGATTCTGTGAAATAGATGATTAAGACTTCTGGCATACAGTATCCCTCATAGTAAAAATTAGATGTTATAAATCATCTTTAAGCCTTTAAAACCAAATAAAAATTCAAGCTCACTACATTAACCAACCATTTTTAATGGAAATATACACAGAAGAAGCGTGCACATTCTATTTACTAGATTTTACTGTTGGTATTTTTTCAAATAATTCCAGCGTGCGCGCTCAATTTGATTTACTTTGTTGATGGTTTGATCCTGTGAATGATATCGGGCACAAATAAACCAGCTATACAGCCTAGGATTGCATGAATAGCCACAAAACTATAAAGGAAAAAGTAGAATGACCACGACCATCCAAGAAATATCATAAAAGCATAAAAAAGAAGAAAATCTCCAGGTATGTTATAGATTAGCCCAGCAATTCCGTATATTTTTCTAGATTTAATATTATGGATAAAATAGAAGTAGAGATCAATAACTATCCCCCCTAAAACCCATGTTGGTATGATAATAAATGGTATTGGTGGTCCACCTGGAAGAAAAGTCGATAAAACACCACTAACAAGTTGAGTAAAGGTTGCAGCACCAATTTTACCTATTAATTCCCTCGCTGTAAGAATAAATATTGTTCCAACAGGTACGGCAATTAACCCATACAAGCCTGGAATAGGAACGGGAATAAACGATGTGGTTAATGTTATAAGTGCGGATAAAACTCCAAAGACAATCATTATGGCAATATTTTTAGAAGTAAAAAGAGTTTTACTCATTTTCATAACCATATCAAATTCTATTTTAAGAGA
>SMTZ1_10000201_pt1 | contig 51364 bp, 49 predicted proteins | sample DeeMarSWOR136_30_FD_25667 | JGI IMG/M metagenome (IMG submission 25667) | reverse complement strand
AGACCTGACTTGTTTCCGCTGGGTTGGCCTAGAGGTATCTTATTTTTTGGTCCCCCTGGATGCGGAAAAACCCTGCTTGCTGCCGCGGTTGCCACGGAAATTGATGCCAACTTCTATTCGATTGATGCTGCTTCGATTATGTCGAAGTGGCTGGGTGAGGCTGAGCAGAATGTTTCGAAGCTTTTTGGTTCAGCGCGGAAATCATCGAATGAAGGGAAGCCGGCCATTGTTTTCGTGGATGAGCTTGATTCCCTTATGGGGGCGCACTCCAATGAGGTTGGCGGTGAAATTCGTGTACGCAACCAGTTTTTGAAGGAGATGGACGGAATAGTTGACAAGGGCAAGAACCTCCATGTTTACGTTATCGGTGCTACAAACAAACCGTGGGATTTGGACTGGGCTTTTATACGCAGGTTCCAAAAGAGGATTCTGGTTCCGTTGCCGGACCATCACACTCGGTTGATGATGCTTAAGCTTTACACGTCTAATCTGGCAATCGACGGGGATGTGGATTTACATGAGCTTGCGCGGCTTTCTGAAGGATTCTCGGGAAGCGACATACGCGACGTGTGTCAGTCAGCACAGCTGAAGCTTATTGGCGAGTTCTTTGAGTCTGGCAAAGCCATGGACAAAGAAGCTAAGCCTAGATCAATAGCCATGAGTGATTTCAGACAGATACTAGAAGAGCGGAAACCAAGCGTTTCGCTGGATATGCTATCGCTATACAACAGATGGTTTGAGGCTTTCAAAGCCTTATAGGAACGGAGGGAAAAACAAAAAACTGAAAAAGCGTTGGGTGGAAAGGTTTGGAGAATCATTTCTTAGCACGCTCTCCCTCCTCCCCCTCAAATTATCTCCAAACCCCACAAGCCAACAACGCGTTTTTAATTTTTGAATAAAACTTTTTCGATGGTGTCAGAGAGTTTCTCTGAATTTTTTGTGGCATCGGCGTATAGTATGCTGGTTTTTTTGGGGTGGTGTGGTCCACTGAACGCGATGATGGGGCTATAGGTTTTTTGTGTGTTTTCAGCTTCCGATTGGTTTTTTGTGACGGCGATTTTGGGGATGATCAGGTTTTGGGCTACGATTTTTTTGAATCCTTCGATGAAGACTATATCATTGTCTCTGCATTTTTCCAGTAGATCTGCTAGTGGAGTGGTGTTTTTTTCTATAGTGATAGTTTGGTTCGGACCAGTGGCAACTATGGTTTTTGCTCCTGCTTGTTGGTAGCGCCATGTGTCTTTTCCTGGGGTGTCGATGCTGAAGTCTTTGTTGATGTGTTTTATGACTGCGACTTTGTAGCCTCTTTTGGTGAGTTCACGGGTTAAGTTTTCTATGGTTGTTGTTTTTCCTGATTTTTTTGTTCCGACTACTGAGATGGGCTGCATTTTTTTGGTGCCTCAGTCCTGTTTCATTTCGTGTTTGAAGATTTCTTCGAGGTTTTCCTTGTCTATCTTCAGTTCTTCAGCTAAATCCTTGACGAGTTTGACATAGGTTCTGAACAGGCTTTGCAGTATCTCGGATTTCTCTGTTTCTGTTAGCTCTTTTTCTTCAGCTAGTAGCAGTGCGAACCATCTGCCAAGGTCGGTTAGCTGGTAAGCTTTAACCCATATCGTTCTTCCTTCTTTCTCGTTTTTCTCCATGTCTTCGGTTAGTACACCTAGTTTGGTGAGGGCTTTGAGGTTCGCGATGATGGTTTTGTTTGAGTAATTAAGTCGCTTGACGAGGTCTTTTTGGTAGATGTTTTTCGCGATACCCTGCTTAAGGGAAAACCGTAAAACGGCAACTCCTGCTTTGGAGCCGAATATAGCGCTTAATATCTTATCCTTTTGTTCAGCTGGAAGAAAAACTACATAAGGATGTAATTTTACACTCAAATGTAACCCTTCGTAACCATGTCACCGCTTAAGCATTTAAAAATTATGGCTATAACAACCTACTCTATTATGCTCGGACCAGTCTATAGCCACTGTACAAAGAAACCGCAAAGAAGCGTCGCGCTTTTTATAAATACTTTTAGCCTGTTTTTGGACCAACATGGGTAGAAGTCTCCCAATATTTTCTGCAATGAATCGTTGCTAGGCTCCAAAACCCAATATCAGCTAAAGCTAAATACGTTTAAAGCGCGCGCGATACCAGCGGCCTGAAGTTAGTTGCTTCAACACAAAAACCTAATGCACCCCAGATGTAAACCCATGCGTAGAACCGCCATCGCGTTCCTTTCTAAGATATTCTTCAATTTCTTTTTCCGCGTTGTCCGCCTTGATGAATATTGGCACGTTCTCTATACCTGTGGCAATATAGCTGGAGAGTAACCACTCGCCTGGCGCGAACTCCAAAGTCTTTTCCAGAATACCCTTATCAATCATAAACGTGTCACTTATGAGCAGTCGGTCATACGGTCTCGGCAGCGTACCCACAAAGTATGTGTGAAGCTGCTGCAACGCGTTCGTATTCAAATTCGCTATGCGCTGTGTGGAGACGCAAACGCCTAACCCGTACTTTCGCCCTTGCCTAAGCAGCGTTTCTACCTGTCGACTGCACTTCTTGTCTATGCCGCTTGAGTCTCCTGTGGCTGGAATGAACTCTTGCGCCTCGTCGAAAGTCATAAGGATGTAGGGTTTGACCTGGAACTTGCGTTTCCTGCAAGAGAGCAGCTCCTGCGAGAGGGCTATAGCAAGCTCCTTTATATTGTACGGATCAGAGATGGAGAGGCACACAAGCCTTGTGGTCTTGTCTTCTACCAGCTCGCGGATTTTTTCCGCTGTGAGTCCGCCTGTCTCCGCCTTCTCCTTATCCCGCTTACTTTTAATCGAGTCCAGAATGGTGGTTCGAGTAGTCGCCCACGCGTACAAGCCGCTTTTGTCATGCACCCTGAACTCCTCCACCGCCTCTCTCGCCACACTGTCAATATGCTTCACAAAAGCCTCGTTTACTTCTTGTCCCTCACTCAGCCCGTTCTCTTCCATGAACTCCAGCACCGAGTCGTGAATCTTGTCAATGGCGTTCATGTAATGCGGCTTTCCAACTGTTTCCTTCCGCTGCGCTGTTAACTCATCAAGAAACTGCAGGAACTTAGGCACCTTCTGCTTCGGCTTCGTGTAATACGCCACTTTTCCCTGTTCCATAACCCGTTCCAGCCCCGCTTTGATCCGTTCGTCCTCCTCATATTCTCTGGGCTTGACGACAGAGTTGAAAAACTGTTCCACCGAATTCACGCGGTGCTCCAACACAATCTTCGACGGGAACGCGGGGTCTGCAAGCAAGTCAAGTAGCAGAAATACGTACTCGCAGCTTATGTCGAAAAGAACCACTTTTGTGCTCTGCTCATCGGTGTGAAGCAAGATGCGCCTTAAAACGTTCGATGTAAAGTTGCTTTTTCCACCCCCTGTGAACGAGAAGACGCCAAAGTGGTAACGCACGAGCTTCTCAAAATCCACGTAAATCGGAATAACCGTCTGGCTTGTTTCAAACATCTTGACCAACCCGAGCCGCGGGTCGATTCGGGCGTCTTCCACAGTGTGTGACGCGTCTATGCCCATCGTGTCGGTTATCCCCTTGTTGTACATGCGGTTTATCATGTCGCTGTTCAACATGTAAGCGCGGCTGCCCACCACCGGGTAGGAGAAGCCCTTGACAAACTCTAAGTCGCCGCCTCCGTCTAAGATTAAATCGTAGTTAATCGGTATGGCGTCAATCTGAATCATCATCGTCGAAGTGTCATCCTTCTGCCAGTCCTCCTCGCTCTGCTCAATTATCTCAAACTGCATCGGATAATAGCCGTGATCGCTCAAACCCCGCAAGCCGAAGTGCTCAGGCCAAACGCGGCTAATCTCCATCAGCGTGTATCGCTCTGCGCTAGGGCTTGTCTGCTTGAAGTTCCTCACTGCCAGAAGCATGCCTTCCTCCAACAACCCCATCAAGTCTTTTTGGTATTCGATTTTGACGCGGCACTGGTAGCGAGCGCTTGTGCCCGTGACTTTTGAATCTGCCGCTTCGCCGAAGAATCGTGGGATAACCGCGGCTAAACGCGCTCGGAACTTACCCGCGAAGTCTGTGAAGCAGCGGGTGTTAACGGTTTTCTCTTCTTGCCTGCTCAATGTTTGCTCTCCTTTCCCTAAAAGTGCTCATATAAAATATGAACTTTCTTAATTTATGATTGTTGAGGATCCACGCGGCGGTGGTATCCACAACACACTTGAACTGGCTGTAATTCCACTTCGCAATTTTGTCTGCTATGAACAGCGCCTTGTTATGTCCAAACGCCTCAGGAATGTTCGCTGGCGCCATGGCAACAAGCACGCTCATGACCAGGTTCTGCAAACGATTCGGCATCGCCTTATTCTTGTACAGGATGACTTCCAAGGGCTCTCGTGTGCCGTCGCTCAACTCATTCCAGAACTCCACCGTGCTTTCAGGCTTTAAATCGTACTCTGGATACGCCAACCTGTCTATAAGCAGCACGTTGCTCCGCAACAATGGGTCCGACTTGGCTTGGCTCAACTGAATATACGACTTCAAAAACGCCTTTTCAAGGCTGATCTTGTTTTTGATGGCGCCTGAAACGTAGCTTTTGCGGCCCTGCCGGTCATGCAGCATGGTCCTGAACGCCGAGTCGTACTCTACGAGGCTCCATGGCGGTTTAATCTGCTCCATGTTGAAGATGCTGGCTGACTGCAGTATCATGCGGTCAGTATTCGGCAGGTTCTGCAGGGCTTCGGGTTGAACGCTTGTTTTCAACATGCCCTCGCCGTGCATTATTGGGATGAGTTGTCGTTTGAAGTCGCGTGCGGCCGTGTCCTTCGTGACACCTACGAGCAGTATGTGCTTTCGCCAGCACTCCTCCATAAGCATTTGCAAGGCAAACAGCGTGAGAAAAGCGATGTCAAGCGTGGTCAACCACTGCTCCTCGCCATCCTTCACGATTTTCATGGTGCTGGATACTTCAGCGTCCAGAGCTTCCGTAAAGAACAAGTTATCGCCTATCTTCACGGTGAGGTTTTTCACACGTTCCCATGTTGACGCGTACTTGGGGCTAAGGCGGAAAACCGCGTTTTCCTTTGATAAGACGCCTTTCGAAACCAGTTTTTTGAGTGTATACTTCACTATTCGGGCTCGTTTCTCATCTTCCACTCCGAACTCGGCTAAAACACGCTCGACGGTTAACGTGTTTTCCTTTTCAGCTAGACGGCTTATGGCGTAGCGCAAGTGGTTCGCCCGTGGAGGCGGCAAACCTAACTGGGGGTTGTGACTATGCTGCCTCGCAAGTGCCAAGTCGTTACTGTCCAACCTCGCATCGCCCATTTTGTAGCCTATTAGGCTGCACTTGACGTTCCAAAACTCCATTTTTGAAGTGTCGTAGAGCAAGCTTGCCCGGTCCACGGAGAGGCTGCGGTCAAGCAGAATTATGTTGGTGCCCCGATTCTTGTCGGCGGCGAGCTTGTAGGCGAGATAGTACTCTGAAAACGTCATCATCGAATTAGCTATGGTGGCGTTGCTGATTATGCCCTCGTCGGTTAACGCCTTAGAGTTGGTCTCGCCAGGCTGCCCCTCCGCGTAAAAGGCTTGGTCCACCTCGGGAATCTCGTTAACGTATATGGGGACCACGCTAGACATGCCTGTGCTCTGCTGTATAGTCTTCGCGTCGTACCGGACATGGGGGTCTGCATTTTCAGCAAACGTCACCGTGCCCGTTGCTGCGTAGGCTCCACCGAAGAAAATTACCATGTCAAACAGCGGCTTTGAGTACATAGTGCCGTCTACGCCTGCGAAGCGGACGCTGGAGGAGCCGAAAAACTCGGTGGCTGTTTCCCATGCTTTTTTAGGGCTGAAACCCTGTTTAATTAGGTTCTCAAGAATCTGGCTGTATAGGTTTCTAAGGCTGGAAAAACGTTGCTCGTAGTCGGAGATTTGCTTGGTGGCGCTTTGCCTGAGTGTGTCACATGTCCGTTTCACTGTATCGCTTAGGGAGGGCGCCGTCACCTGATTGCCACCTGCATGTTCCCCTTTTCGTGCTGCATTATAAAAAGGATTGTTGACACGTAAACGACTAAAAACATTTTGTAAACACTCGGGCTTTGAGTAACGACAAACAATAAAAATATGGCAATATAATGAGATAATGCTAAGCCAAAAACGCGGGCGGGGTTCCCCAAGCCTGGTATGGGGCAGGCCTGCTAAGTCTGTGGTCGAAAGGCCGCGTGGGTTCGAATCCCACACCCCGCGCTTTGACCTTTTCGAAGTGCTCTCCACCGTTAGTTAGGATATTAGGTTTTTCCAATCTACTTATTGCTTCTATAAGTGAATTTTCAGCAGTCTTTGAGATGTTAAGGCCCAATTCATGCGCTCTTTTTACCAGTTCTGCATCAAGATATAAGTAAGGAGGCAATGGGGCGTGCGCTTGTAGCGCTCAAGCCACAGTTTTCTCAAAATCCATGTATGCCATACGGTTTCTGGGTCTTCAGAATAGATTACTATTCCAATATTCATCTTTTTAACATCCTCAACCTAATCGGTATATCGCAATTTTTCTATTTAACTTCTAATTCACACTTACTTACTATTGTTCACTTCCACACATTTCCTTGCAACATGCTGGCAAACACATGTTTAATAAATTAGTATTCAGCTTTTCACTCAGAGGTATAGCGCTTAGGAGATGGGTTTGTTTAAGTCAAAGGAAATTGAGAAATTTAGATACGACAAAACCGTATATGTAGTTGCAGTGGGAAAGTGCGGAACGTGTTACTACTGCGTGAACGCTTGCCCGGAGAACGCCATAAGGGAGTGGAATCCGCCCACTATCAACAACTCGTTGTGCACAAGGTGTATGAAATGCGTGGAAGCTTGCCCACGAAATATACTGAAAATAATACATTAGACAAAAAAAGAGCATATTGGTTTGTTGATGATTTTTCATATTTTCTTTGACTTTTCAGCCTCCAATAGCAACCTTTTCGTCCAGTATTCTTTTAAGAATAAGTTTTGTTTCAAGAATTTCCTCAGTTGTGCATTCCCTGTTGAGTTCCATAGTAAAAGGCCCACTGTATCCATAATCCTGAAGTTTTGTCAGAAGAGCTTTTAGCTTGGGTGATTCAGCGTCGAAGGCTCTGTGCGCTCGATTGCTTATGTGAATGTTGCATATTTTGTTCTTGTATTTTTCAAGAAGGCTGAACGTTTGTCCCGTGGCTTCAGCGTGGCAGTAATCGAGAGTTATGCCCATGGTTCCGTCGTCTATGATGCTCAGTATTTCTTCAATTTGAGCCACGTTTTTACCGTAACCGCTTGAAGCGTAAGACAGATTTTCCAAAGATAGCTTCACCTTTAAGCGCTTTGCGTACGCGGATAACTCGTTAAAAACAAGCGCTAACACCCACCCTGTGCCGCGGCGCTTCAGATAGTCTCCGTGAAACGTTTGAGTGGACAACCATTACTGGAGCTTGCAATTGCCGTGCAAACTCCAAAGAAATCTTGCCATAATAGACTGCCCTGTGAACTTCCACTTCGTCCTTAACGTGCACTGTAGCAGCGTGCAACGAGAGGCACTTCAATCCGTAAGCGTCAACGAGGCGTTTTGCGGCGTACACTGAAGTATCGTCTTCAACTTTCACGCTCTTCATGTTAAACTCCAAATTTTCAAAACCCAGCTCTCTGACAGCAGCTATGTTTTTTTCTAAGGGATATCTTGAAAATATTCCGTTGGACAGGCTCAGCCTCAAATCGCTTCTCAACTCGTTCAAAGCCGTCTATTGCAAGAATATTCTCTTATAAAATATTACTTTTTTCAAGATTTTCTAGCAGCAAACCCAAAAAAATAGGGCGTTGAGGGCTAATGCCCTCATAAATCACAAAAGAGCCGATATGCATTGAATGCTGTTACCATTCTCGGGCGCGTTATTGGTTTTTTCAAATCGCATACAGTGGCTTATTCACTCTTTCATCTGTGGTTTAAGTGTATTCTCTGAAGGTGTGATTACATTTAGTGCAACGGAAGAACTGAGTTGAGGATTCATCGCCTCCCCTGGTTTGCACCTGCCAAACATAGGCCAAATTGTTCCCGCACTTTGGGCACTCCACTTTCAACGTGGGCAACGTGTTAATCTTCTGCTCCTCTTTACCTATAACAGTCACACGCTGCTTAACATCATGCTTGATAACCCTGCTGACTCTTGGACTAACCCTTGTGCTCACCGCAGGCTTCTTAAACCCACACTTGGAACACACTAGCATCAACTCGATTCCATCATTACCCTCAACTTTCTCTGGTCTAAGAATCGAACCACACTTAGGGCAAAACTCCATAACAAAACACCCTTATTCCTCTAAACATTGCCACATGGAATACCTAAATAAAATATAAGTCTTTCCAACATCTTAACTAAAAAATTCAACCAGCCAAACAAAACCAAACCCCACGTACAACAAAATTAAAAAGACATCACTTCTAAAACTAAAGCTCAAACAACCCAAAACTAACCCGCAAAAGAGGTATAAAGAAAAAATTGAAGATCATCCTCGGACCAGCTTCAACCCCACTCGGCGAGAGAATCGCAGAACTAACCAGCTATGAAAGAATCTCTGTTACACACAAAGTATTTCCAGACGGCGAGACCTACATTCGTCTAGAAGGCAACGTACATAACGAGCAAGTCGTAATTGTGCAGACCACGAGCACCGCCCAAGACACGCGTCTTATGCAACTAGCATTCATGGCAAACGCGGCAAAAAGGAACGGAGCCAGCAAAGTCACAGCCGCTGTACCATACCTCGCATATGCACGTCAAGATAAGATGTTCTTGAAAGGCGAAACCATAAGCGTGGAAACCGTGGCAGCTATGCTAAAAGCAGCAGGAGTTGACGCCTTAATTACAGTGAACATTCACGCCGAAAATACTCTGAACAAGTTCCCCTTTCCAGCTAAAACCCTCAGCGCTATACCCCTGCTAGCCGAATATTTCGTTGAGAAAGGTTACAAGAAAGCATTTGCACTTTCACCGGACAAAGGTGCAATGTACATCGCCCATGAAGCACAACAAACTTTAGGTGGCGAAGACGGGTATCTTATAAAACAACGTGACAGACACACAGGACAAACAACCCAAACCGCCAAGCACCTCAACGTTAAAGGAAAAACTGTGATAATCTTTGACGACATCATCAGCACCGGCGGAACAATTGTAGGCGCAGCAAAAATCCTGAAAGAAGAAGGTGCCGAAAGAATCTGTACTGCGTGTGTGCATCCGCTACTTGTGGGTGATGCTGAAAAACGCATTTTGGATGCTGGTGTTGAGGAAATCGTGGGCACTGACAGCGTTCCCAGTCGCTTTAGCAAAGTTACGCTTGCACCGTTATTCGCCAACGCTCTGAAGGCGCAGCAAAATGGCTAAACTTTTCTTCTTGCTGTCTGGCGAAAACGAAACCTTGCCAGCTGCCGAGTTAACCGCTATCCTAGAAGCTGAAGGATACTCTTACCGTATTACGGAGAAACTTGATCAGCTTGTGAGGCTTGAAGCAGACTCACGCAGCGTGGAAGCTGTGCATTACAGGTCTGCATACACCATGGCAAGCGCTCTTGAACTGTTTACGTGCCAAGTACAGGACAGCGCTGTAAATCAAGCTGCCAACGTCACGGATTTCCGAAGCGTTTTAAATGAGAATGAAAGTATTGCAGTTCGCATTAAACGCGTTAAAGAGTACTCTGCGAAAAGAGACACCATGAATCTGGAAAGAAAACTCGGTAGATACATACTTCAGAATGCCCCAGCCTCAAAAGTCAACTTGGAAAACCCTGACAAAACTTTCTTCGGAGTCTTAACCAGTGGCAAACTGGTTTTCGGCTTAAAACTCGCAGAAATCAAACCTAAAACATTTTCCGAGAGGAGACCGCGGAAAAAACCATTTTTTCACCCGTCAGCTATGCCCTCGAAGCTGGCGCGGTGCATGGTTAACTTGACTCGTGCAAAAGCTGGTGAGTTAGTGTTGGACCCTTTTTGCGGCACTGGCAGTGTGATGGTTGAAGCCGGGTTCGTGGGTTGTCGGGTTCTGGGATTGGATGTTCAACGGCGTATGATTGTGGGTTGCCGAAAAAACCTTGGTTATTTCAGCGTGGAATCTGAAGGCTTGATTATGGCTGATTCAAGAAAGTTGCCTTTGACGAGAATGGATCATATGGTCACTGATCCTCCTTATGGCAGGTCAGCAACAACCATGAAATCAACCACCAAGCGTATTGTTGAAGGAGTTCTAAACTCCGCGTTTCCTCTGCTTGAGGCAGAGCAACTGATTTGTATAGCTTCACCTAAAACATTAAACATCTCGCAAATAGGTGTGGAATTGGGGTATAGGCATTTGGAGTCTCATTTCGCATATGTTCATAGGTCTTTGACAAGGGAGATAGCTGTGTTCGAAAAACCATAGGTGAAAAATTGAGATGAGCATGCACGTGATTTTCTTGGGAACCGCAGGCAGCGTTCCAACTCCAGATAGGAGTTTGCCGGCTGTGCTTGTGAAACGTGGGAACGAGCATTTGATGTTTGACTGTGGTGAAGGCGTTCAGAGGCAAATGATACGGGCGAAAGTTGGGTTTCACAGGAAAATGAAGATTTTTGTTTCGCACTTGCACGGGGACCATGTCCTTGGGTTACCTGGGTTGTTGCAGACTATGGCTTTGATGGATAGGCAGAGGACGCTTGAGGTTTACGGTCCAGAAGGCATAAAGAGGTTTTTGGAATGCCTTAGAACAAGCTTGCAGTTTGGGTTGACATTTCCAGTTGAAATCCATGAGGTTTATGATGATGGTGTTATATGTGAAGAGAAGGGTTACACTGTTGAAGCCGCTAGGTCAAACCATGTGGTATTGGGTCTGGCATACGCCTTTGTGGAAAAAACTCGTCCGGGAAAATTCTATCCTGAAAAAGCTAGAATTTTAGGTGTTCCTGAAGGAGAATTGTGGTCAAAGCTTCAACACGGTGACGAAATCAAGCTGCCAAATGGGCGAGTTATACGCCCGGATGAAGTTTTGGGTTCGCCGAGAGGAGGGCGGAAAATCGTTTACACTGGTGACACAAGGCCTTTTGTGGGTTTTGCCAGTTTCGCCGCAGGTGCCGACTTGGTGATTCACGATTCCACTTTTGACGATGCGCTTGGTGAAAAGGCTGAGGTTGATGGGCATTCAACGCCTCGTCAAGCTGGGCTGCAGGCTAAAAAGGCGAAAGCGAAGAAGCTGGTTTTAACGCATATCAGTGCTAGGTACTCTGATGGACAGTTGCTTTTGGAGCAAGCGCGAAGGGTTTTCGAAAATGTGCTGTTAGCTGAGGACTTTATGGAATTGGAGTTGCCGCTCCTGGACAGCTAGATTAGGTTATAAACTGCCGCAGTTTTTGTAGGCTTTCGTTTACGTGTTGAATTGATTCGACTATTATGGTTTTTTCGTAGGCTATTTCGCGTAGGTTTTCTGCGAATTGTTGCCAGTTGATTTTGCCGTAGCCGATTCCAAGGTGTTGATCATGTTCTCCTGTGTTGTCGCTGACGTGAATGTGCACGATTTTGTCTGGCATTTTTTTCAAGAATTGCTCTGTTTGCCCTTCGAGGTTGGCGTGTCCAACGTCTAAAACGATGCCTACGTCGTTTAAGGCGGTTTCCTTGTAGAATTTTTGGAAATCTTGTGGCTGTTTCATGAGGAAGCCGTATCTTTCAGGCAGGTTTTCTACGGCTATGTTTAATCCATATTCTTCTGCGGTTTTGTGCAGTTGGATTAGGCTTTTAATGTTTTGTTTCCAGTCATCTTTAGGATAGAACATGCTGATGCCTGTTTTGTTTCCTGGATGGAAAACCCAGAGCTTGGCATTTAAAGCGTTGGCGAGTGCCATAGACTCTTTCAATCGCTTAAGTGAAACGGTTAGGATAGGTTTTGATGGTGAAGCTATGTTTATGTCTGCGAAAGGCGCGTGCACTGTGTACTGAATATTACGTGATTTACCGATCTGATTGAGCGTGGCAACTCTTTTCCTGTTGAGCGCGTGTAACCCCTCATCCATAACTTCGATGTACTGTGTTTCAACCCTGTTAAGGTGCTTAACCATCTTGTCGAATGGTTGACTTAGGCAGTAAAGCATAGAGAGACCAATCTTTGGTTTGTGCTTGAACGTTCTTCCCCTCGTGGTTAGAGAGTTTACCTTGCGTGTTCGTATCTAATAACTCTAGTCCATGGGTAATGAGATAACGGAGACCTATAGCCCCAAATATGAATAGCTTGAACCTAGTGATGTAAAAGGCATTGGACAGCAAAGGTGTGAGAGTGGAAATAACCGTGATCCTTAATACACCGAGGTTTTCTTGCCAAGCACGGCACATAACGGTATCACGACGTTTGGGCACGTAAAGAATATCTATTAGTGGTTTTCAGTTTGAAAAAACCAAGGCAATTTGCAGCTTTCTGTTTTAAACAATTATGTGTATAATCTGAAATGAACAAGCCCAATTAAGCGCCCGTGCTTCCTAAGCTTGCGCAAACTTATTGCTCTTTCATTTAGCCACTCTCACAAGCTTTCGAAGAGTGATCTAAAGCATTGGACGAATTCGACGAGGCGTTGTTGAACGCCATAGATTCGATATTACGCTTCGCGCTGGGAGACGCTTGCACACAAATTATTTGCCATTATTTAGAACGCACTTCTTTTCCAAAATCTGAAATTTCCAAGAGGTTTGGTAGATTTTCTGAAGAGCTTAAGAACCTCTGAGGTGACGGCAGAGGCCAGATTCTGGGTTCAGCTCCCATTCTGGAGGAAACAATCGCTGGAAGGATATGCGCCGAGTTAGGCACAAAACTACAGGGAGAATTACAAGTCGCGTTTTCAACGTCAATTCGCAAGTATAAAGAAGATTACTACTTAAGCGCCCAAGAGAACGTCATCTCAGTTAGCGAATTAACAGCTAAAACAAAAAAAGCAAAAATTCAAAAGCAAATTCCTGCTTGAAGGAACCTTTTCCTAGCGCAAATCAAAAAACTAGGGTTTACTGTAAAGGTAAATTGTGTGCGAAGGATATCCCAGCTTCGGATTTTCGCAGAAATTTTCCACTTTTAAGGGTTTCCACCCCACAATTTCGTAGTCATGGGAAACCACCCGGACACCCTTTTTCAGCTCTGCTTCCAGCTTAGGTCTGATTTTCTCGTTCGCGCTCGTAGTTAGGTATAGAAAAACCACGTCGGCTGAGGTTAAATTCACGTTAAACATGTCGCCGTTTACTATTGTTACTCTGTCTGAGAGGCCATTATTATGGATGGTGCTTAATGCTTTTTTAGCTAAATCTTCTCTTAACTCGACGCCTACCGCTCTGGCGCCAAAAGCCTTTGCAGCCAATATAACTGATCTGCCATCTCCAGCGCCCAAATCAAACAAAACTTCACCCGCCTTCAGGTCAGCTATTTCAAGCATGAACTGAACTACTGGAACAGGACTGGGCACGAAAGGTGCAATAAACGTTTCATGAGCCTCCAATCAGGTTTAAGGGCTTGTTAAACATTAAGGTTTTATGATACGTAAGCATTCTTCTTCGGCATCGGCCTTTTGGCTTCGCCGCATTTAACGCAACTTTGAGCACACAACTCCAAGTATTTTTCTTCGTCTTTAGCGCCTATGGCTTCAGCAGCTTTCTGGCAAAGTTCACTGGGTTCAAGGCATCCTTCTTTTCTGCAAAGGTTCGATATGTAGGTGCAGACTTCTTGCACGTCTCTAGGTTCCAGCACGGCTCGGTTTGTACGCACTAGCATACATAACTCCCTGGCCATAACACACGTTTTAACGAATTGGATGCGCCTGAGAACCTCATCACGGAGCTTTTTCCGGCTTATTTCCACTCTTTGGGTCTCCTATAGTTCCAATGGGTAATGAAGCAAATATGAGAGCCTTCACCTTAAAAAGGTGTTTGTCACGCCATTCTAAACTCGGCAGTTGATTTCGCAAGAAACAAACTGTTCTTAGGTGAATATGTTTCCATGAACGTTTGCGGGGGCTTTCCTACCTGAATCGTTTGCTTAGTGCCCTACGTTCGGCTTCAAGAACCAACTCGTAAAATTTATCGCTAAGTTTGGGTTCTTTTTCAAGCACAGCAGCAACATCTGAAGGTCGAACCCTGCGGGCGCCTAAAACCACAGCTGCTGCTTTGCCATACTTCATAATCAGCTGTGCGGTTTGCAACGCTTGGGTCTGCAATTTTTCTTCGCCCCTAGCCAGTTTTCCTTTCTTTTCGATTAAGGGAAGCGCCTTTTCTTCATCCACCTTCAGAAGCCCAAGGGCTTGAGAGCCGCATCTGGGACACTTAGGTTTGTCCGGCAAATCCTTAATACGAAGCATTTCCAAGTAGTTCCAGCAGTTTGTGCACACGAAATTATTTGTCTCGTTCAGCAATCTCGCTTTGGCTGACTCCACAAGCACGGCACGCATTCGTTCGGGTGGGATGAGATCGGTTTTCATGCTTACTCTTTCGATGCCTACCCTTGCAACTGGAGTCGCGTTGCCGCCCGTTGCTATGGGCTGAAGTGTAATTTCGCCCTGTCGAAGGCTTTTTAACACTTGGACAAGACCGTTGGCATCAAGGTCTTTCGTGAAAACCTCCTTCAATCCTTCCTCATAAATGGGTGTATCCTGAAAACTGGTTATCAGCTTTTGGAGGCTCACGCTGCTGAAGTCTGCCCATTTCTTTAAGGCTCCAAAACGGTGAGCCACATGGATTGTGCGTCGCTTGAAAAGTCCTGTTTTTACCGTTGACTTCGTCAAGGTGTCTTTGACCGTTTGCTCTGTCATGGTGCAGAGTTCGTCGAAAACTTCGAGGATCCGAGTTACGTCTGCCGCGCCCATTGTTTGCACGAAAATACGGTAGGGGTCATGCTGAACCACTATGCCATGTCCGAGTTTCTCAGAGAGCATCTCACCCAACAGCTGAGCTAAAGCCCTGTTTGTGAGAGAGCCGAAGTTGGCGTGGATTATAACGAAATCCTCCCAGTTTTCAAGCACTACTCGTTTATCCGTGGGAACTGCCAATCCCGCGTTCTCCTGCTCCACCGTCTCTCCTATTGCACGGAGTATGGTTTCCTCATCAGCTGGGTACTGCTTACTGAGCAGACCGCTGATTTCTTCCGCCGTCAGCCCACTCAGCAGTTTCTCTTCCACGAAGCCTCTTATGGAAGCCACTTCCTGAGCTATCTGGAAGGGCACAGGGATTTCCTCGCCTATCCAGCTTGGTATAGCGCCTGTGGGGTCGTCAACTGGTCTGACATAAACTTTATCTTCCGTCGTATGGATTATCTGCCAAGGGCTGCCTCGGATGATGAATTTGGTTCCAGTTTTGCCGTACTCTGCCATAAACGCTTCATCCAACACTCCAATCGAAGTGTCGGTTGAGTCGTCCACAACCAGAAACTGTTTCTCCACGGGAATCATGGACAAATTATCGAAGTAGTATTCGAAGAGCGCTTTTGTTCGCGAAGGCTTTAAGACCACTTGGTCTTCAAAGGAAACCCAAGCTAAACGTGGAAAACGACTATGCATGTACCTGAGCACTTTCTCCACGTCTTCCAGAGTTATGTCCTCGTAGGGGTAAGCGTTTCGGACTATCTCCAAAATCTGTTGGAAGGCTAAACGCCTGTTTTTGAGTAGCAATCCTGCTATCTGGTGAGTTAGCACGTCATAGGGCTTAGGTGGAATCTCAACGGGTTCTAACTCTTCTTTTAAGGCTCTTCTCGCAGTCACCAAAGCCTCCAGCGTGTCGTCGGAATCCATGCCGATGATAACGCCTTTTGCCACGCGCCCAACCCTGTGACCTGCCCTTCCCACCCGTTGAATGAGCCTTGTGACCTGTCTAGGACTCATGTACTGTATGACCAGATCAATGCGCCCTACGTCTATGCCGAGTTCAAGGCTGCTAGTGGCGATTAACCCCCTAAGCGAGCCTCTTTTCAGCCCAGTTTCCGCCGCTATCCGCGACGGCTTGGCAAGAGAGCCATGATGAATGGAAACTGGAAAGTCCATGTCCCATACTTTAAACCTGCTCGTCAGCACTTCCGAAATCGAGCGGGTATTAGTGAACAGAAGCACAGACTTGTGTTTATCCATATACTTGCGGATTGCCCTTAACCTAGCTGCCACTTCTGGATGCGTGTAAAGCTTCCCGGCAAGTTTCCCGTCCTCATCGGTCGGCTGGGGAAAAATAACCTGCAAACTCACCATCTTTGCGACGGGCACGCTGATAATCTCCACAGTTCGGTTATCGCCTACGAGAAACTGGGCTACCTTCTGGGGGGTGCCGATGGTAGCGGATAACCCTATCATCTGAAACTCTTTGCCGACGAGATTTCGCACGCGTTCCAAAGCCAAAGACAATTGACTTCCCCGTTTGCTATCCGCAAGTTCATGCACCTCGTCAATTATCACCCACCGCAAGCTCTGCAGATGCTGCCGCAATATCCAACCCGACAAGACGGCTTGCAACGTTTCGGGTGTGGTTATCAGAATGTCCGGCGGGCTTCGCGACTGGCGCGTTCGCTCTTTCGTGTCGGTATCACCATGCCTAACTGCCAGCTTAATGTCAAGGTTGTTGCACCACCACTCAAGCCGCTCAAGGAGATCGCGGTTCAACGCCCGCAACGGCGTGATGTACAACACTTTTATGCCAGGTGTTTTCGGTGCTTGGAGCAGCATGCTGAGTATGGGGAGAAACGCGGCTTCCGTCTTTCCTGTTGCTGTTGGAGAAATAAGCAGGACGTTTTTGCCTTCGATGATTTTGGGGATGGTTTTCTCTTGAGGCTCGGTGGGTTCAGGGAATCCTTTCTGGTCAACAAGCCTTCGAACTGGCTTCACAAGCATTTCAAAAACGCTTTCGGAAGACTTCTTCAAATCTGGTTAATCCCCAAGCGGCGAGAACATTAGCGGCGAATCATCTGTAAAAACGTTTTGGAATATTTAGCCAATTTGACTATTCGTTCGTGGTTTAGGCGAGTATAATACTTTCATTCATATAGCGTGCCGCGTTATGTTTTCTGCACGGTGTTTCCCTAGCTTTTGACATAAGTATGTTTACTTTTAATGTTTAAACAGAAATTTTCTATTCGAAAACAATGGAAAATTATATATCTATGATCATAAGAAACCATGAAGCAATCATGGAGGAATATAAATGGCTAAATGTCCAAAATGTGGAGCTGAAGTTCCGAACCTTACGAAATCGTGGAAAATGGCAGGTCGCCCGGACAAGCAAGGAAAACGAATGCAGCTGGAAATCGGGCTATACAAATGCTCAAACGGTCACACCTTCCGCGAAGTGCTAAGCAAAAAGAAAATCTAAGCACGCGACAACCAAAACTGAAATGCACTAATGCCAATATTTGGTAACACACATTACCTTCTCATTTTTCCTTTTTTTAAGCGTTAGGTTTTATAACATAAGTTGCGTATTGAAAAGAATACTTCACCATTCAACCGAGGCAAAGCTTTGACCGCTAATTTCAAGAAACTCTGGAAAAATGAATACGTCCAAACTGCCATTGCAATCGGCTTAATTGCACTGGCGGTTTTTGGCTTCTGGTTCGGCTCTCAAGCGGTGCTGAACACGCCGTACCCTGCGTTGGCAGTGGTGAGTGGCAGTATGTGCATCCCCTACGATGGTGCATGCGACGGCTGGCTTTCTGTGTCCCATCCTTTTGCGCGAACTTTGCATAAAGGCGATTTGATTATTGTCCAAGGAGTCAATCCAGAAGACCTCAACATTAACTATCCATATAGCGACATAATCGTTTTCCACCAGCCTGGTGACCCCAACGACCTTATTGTTCACAGAATAGTTGCAGTGAACGAAGTTGACGGCACCTTATACTTTCGAACCAAAGGGGATGGGAACAGCGCCACAAAATGGCCGAACACTCCTTCTGAACGAGAATATGACCCTTGGGTAGAACAGGTAGGGGGACAATCAATTCCAGGGGTTTCTGAGGACCATGTCGTTGGCAAAGTTGTTATGCGCATTCCTTGGGTCGGTCACATTGTACTGTTTATGCGCAACTCTGTAGGTTTGCCCATAGTCGTATCGCTCATAATAATAATTGTGATTCTGGAGTTTGTATTACCCCTGATGAAAGAGAAGAAGCCGCCTGAACAGCAGAAAACATCGCAGCAACAATCATAGATGTATTTATAAAGAAACCTTTCTTTATAAGAAAGGGTATTTAAACGCGCTAAAACAGAAGGGAAAGTAATGCCAAAAGTTAAAGCCACAATAAGCATCGAAAACGTCGTTGCCTCTGCAACACTTAACCAAAAAGTTGACTTGAACGCGGTAGTTAAAGGGTATCCAGGGGTGGAGTATCGTCCAGAACAGTTTCCTGGACTCGTGTTCAGACTGAAAAGACCAAAAACGGCGACTCTGATTTTCAATTCGGGAAAAATGGTGTGCACAGGCGCAAAATCCGAGAAAGAAGCACGCAGAGCCGTTATGAAAGTAGTCAAAGAACTTAAAAAAGGCGGAATAATAATCATCAGCAAACCTGAGTTGAAAATACAGAACATCGTAGCCTCGGCAAGCTTAGGCGGCATGATTGACTTGGAAAAAGCGGCTTTTAACCTTGAACGAACAATGTACGAGCCTGAACAGTTTCCCGGTTTAATCTACAGAATGAGCGAGCCGAAAGTAGTAATTCTGCTGTTTGCAAGTGGAAAACTGGTTTGCACAGGAGCCAAAAAAGAACAGGACGTTTATGACGCAGTACAAAAACTGCATGTACTACTGGAAGAGAAGACACTAATCTTCTACGATTAGCTTTCGCGCTCCTACCTTCTACTTACCTTTTAATTTGTTTCTGAATAGTCGCAAGACTTTCTTCGTCAATAGCGCCTATTTCGTAAAGCGTGTTGGCCATTTCGCTTATTTTAAGCAGCGTGTGAACCTTGATTCCGCTTCTTTCAAGTTTTTCTTTTCCCCCTTCTTCTCTGTCCAAGAACGCCACTGCTTCTTTCACCACTCCGCCTTCAGCCCTTATGGATTCGGCGGCTTTTTTCAGGTTTAAGCCTGTAGTGACCAAGTCGTCAACCAACAAAACCCGGTCTCCAGAAATGAGGATTCCTTCCACTCTTCTTTGCCTTCCATGATGGCGAATGCCTTTACGCACGTACAAAAACGGTTTTTCCAAGTTGTAAGCAATTTGAGACGCGAACGGTATTCCCGCAAGTGGGATACCTGCTATCCTGTCAAAGTTTTGTATGCCTATTTGGCTGATTATGTAGTCGCCGTAGAAATCGCAGATTTGTCTGAATGCATCTGGGAAACTGGGAACAACTCTAAGGTCTATGTAGTATGGGCTGGCTTTTCCGCTTGTGAGTTTGAAGACGCCGAATTTTAATGCGTCTATTTTGTGCAGGATTTTGGCTATTTCCACTTTCTTTGTTAGATCCCTTTTTTTGGTGGTCAAATTTTCACTTTCTCTTTGAAACTTGGTAAATCTTGTTGAGTTCAGGAATCAAGCATGCGGTTTTTGGCAGTTCCTTTTTTACGATGTTAGCGAATTGCTGCTGGTAAGCCGTTGAATTTGTGTGGTATGGCACGGCTACCTGTGGTCTAGTTAGCTTCGCGATTTCAAAGCCTGTTTCCGGTGAAGTGCCTGGTGCGATTCCTACAGTGCAGAAGACAACATCAAATTTTTCTCTTTCGCCTATGGCTTCAAGCTCTGGGTAAGGCAGGCTGTCGGCGGTGTGGAAGACTTTTACGCCGTCTTCACTTGTGATTATGTACGTAACTGGTTCGGATGCAGGGTGGTTACACTTTTCCGCTCTAACTGAGACTTCGCCTATTCTAATTTCTTCGCTGGGTCGGATTTGCTGCAGTTTTGTTGGGGGAATAGCGTGTGTTAAGCGTTGTGTTGAAGCTGGGTCAGCTATGATGGTGCATTCAGTGGCTTTTTGGATTTCGGTTATTAATCGCGGGTCTAGGTGGTCGTAGTGTTCATGGGTTATTAGAACAGCATCTACGTTGGGGAAGCTGCGAGCTCTTATATCCACAGGGTCTATAACAAGCGTTTTCGAGGGGGTTTTGATGAGTACTCCTGCGTAATGGTTGAACCACACGAAAAGGATGGCATTTTCTTCTGGATTTTGGTTGATGGGCATAACTTGTCTCCTCACATGTTCTATATTATTGCTGTTTGGTTTTAAAGACGTTTTGTTTACAGGATTGCTGAAGCATTTTTTTGTCTTCCTACTCAGTGCGTTTGGACTTTGAATTGCGCATTAGTGTTAGTTACCGCAAAATTGAAAAACCTTTCAAACTATTAAACACAAACTGATAAGGTGAAAGCCAGCCATGGTAAAACTAAACAAAACTGACAAACTTATCGTAGAAACACTAAGAAATGGGGAACTAACCCTTCAAGAAATCGCCAACCAAACAGGAGAAAAACCCAAGAAGATTTTTAAGTCCCTCCGCAAACTCTTCGAAAACGAGATGGTTGACACCAAAGCCCGCAAATACAAACTTATTAAAAAATGAAAACCGCTTTGAGCAGATCTTGATTCAAAGAATAGCTGACTGCAACATATTTAATTATCACTAGCCGTAACTTCTTTCTCCGAAAATAGTTTGGTGCCTCCGTAGCCTAGCTGGTAGGGCGTTAGCCTTGTAAGCTGAAGGTCCTGGGTTCGAATCCCAGCGGAGGCTCCTCAAAACATTTAGAGCTTGAACCTTTGAGTTTTGGATCAACATTATTCACTTTTTGACCTTGACCAAATTGACCATTATCAGTTTTGACTGTTGAAAGAAATACACCATTTATTTGATAAGTTTTCAGGTCTTCTAAATCCTTCACTTTTTGGTATTCAAACTGTGGCTTCTTAAACTCGTTTAGCCCTTTGTAGTGGCGCACTCTTGCATATCTTACTTCACCATTATTGTTTAGGAACAAATGGCTGAACCAACAATATGGCATACTGGGCACTGCATCTTTACGCATTTAATTTTCATCTTAATGTTTCACCTTACTACTGAACGTAGGCAAGTCCCTTGACCAGCAGAAGTTCTATTTAATGACCATAAAGTATTAGCTAACTATAAAAAATCTATTAAAATTCAGCTGTCCTGATATGCGCCCTTAGATGCCACAATTGATTTTACCCAAGTATTATCTGGGTATTAATTAAAGATAATTCACGGGTATTTTTACAAAATAAACTCTTTCCGAGTTTGTTTTTATAATTTTCTATTCCTTGAGGAGTAACTATGAGGTATTCATTTTTATCTCATTCTTCAAGTAGCAGTTAACTAGTAAATAAACGAGAACTTTTCCATGCCGCGAGCAAGACGATGGTGTGAACCGAGGCAGAAAAAACAAGAAACGATTTTAACCGCTTTGATTAACCACTCCAACATAAAAGGGTATCGCGTGTAAAAAATAAAAATGAAAGATTTTGTTAACCGACGGGAATCTAACTTTTCTATTTAGCCCTTTTTTTGAATTTTAGCTATCTTCAGCTCGATTTTTATGTTTGTTCCACAGCTCGTCAAAGTAACTTGCCGCTAATTTTACAATTGGGGGGTTATTTGACCATAAACTGGGCACTATTCTGGTAGATATCCGAATGTTCACTTCTTTATTATCATATATCGCCGCTGTAACTGGGATGGGGGAAGACAGGCATTTGAGCTCAAAGAAGGGATTTTCCTTTAAGATCTGCACATTCTTTGAAATTGTTTTATCTTCAACTTTTTCTGTTAAAGCTCGCATTTTTACACCTTTCTCCATCGCCATCTGGAAAGGTTTAAGATGGTGAAACACCATTTCTTCGAAAACTTCCCGTGGATAGACCATGAAGTCTACACTCGTTTGGGCCCTCTGAATGTTCTTTTCGAACCTTTTGCGGAAAAGTCTAGGCTCAGAAGTAATTATGAACTGCGAGTCTCCTTCATGAAGCGTTTTCCTGAGGTTCTCCTCCTGTAAAGTATTAATTAGCGTAAATGTTTTCTTTTGAAGTTCGGCATTTTCCTCTGTTTTCTGGTTGAGCAAAATGGAAAGCCCTTCCCTTAATGACAAGGCATTGTAAAGAGTTGGTCTAGCTATTACTTTTTCAACCAAACCTTTTTTTTCAAGATTTGGCAGTACTCGATAGATTTCTTCCCGAATGATATTTGAAGCGTTAGAAATTTTTTTTACATCTGATTTTCCAAGCGAAGCAAGAGCTAAATACATTTTTGCCTGCAAAAGCGTCAGTCCCAGATTCATCAACGTTTGAACATATTCGCTGTCATCTATTTGAAAAAGTGTCATTCAAATCCCCTATGTATATTTCATGGGAATTTATTATCTTTTCCACTTGTAACGAGGTGTACCAGTTACAAACTTTTAAGTAATTTTTAATCCAAAATTGCTGTTATCTGCATATTCTTGCAGACACCAAAAAAGGAGAAAAAAAATGAAGAACTATAAAAACAAAACAGCTATCGCTGTTTCTATGATTCTGATACTTGCAATGGTTATTTCGTTTGTTGCTTTGCCAACTGCTAACGCGCAATATACTAAGAAGACGTATCCTTATGTTGGAGCTATGCCTAACCCCGTTGGTGTAGGCCAGGAAGTGCTCATTCACCTCGGAACTTCAGACCCAACTGTGCATCCACAGGAAGGATGGGAAGGTTTAACCGTGACTGTTGAAAGACCTGACGGCAAAACCGACACGCTGGGTCCATTCAAGACCGACACAACCGGCGGAACAGGCACCATCTACGTGCCCACCATGTCAGGTACATACTACCTGCAGACACACTTCCCAGAACAAATCGTTGAATACACGAGAGCAGGCCGAATCTATCCCGTGGGTACAATAATGGAAGCCGCCGACAGCGACAAGCTCGCGCTTAACGTAACTGATGAACCACGAGCGTACTATCCTGACGATCCGCTGCCATCTGAGTACTGGACGCGACCGATAAACACGCAGCTTAGAGCTTGGGGAGAAATTTCAGGAAACTGGCTGCAGACTCCGCTTAACCGCTACGCGCCCTACAATGATGCGCCTGAGGCTCCTCACGTGCTATGGGCAACGCCACTAGCTGAAGGCGGCGTTGTTGGAGGAGACTTGGGAGTGCAAGGCTACGAAACTGGAGATGCTTACGAAGGCAAATTTTCTGGTTCAGTAATACTTAATGGTGTAGTCTACTTCAACCGACAGATAGGCCAAAACAGACCCACCGGGACAGGTGACACTGCCCAAAGTCTGATCGAAGACTTGAACATTGCCACAGTCGAGCAGGAAGTAGTTGCTATAGATTTGAAAACTGGTGAAGAGCTATGGAGCCAAGTCCTAGGAAACAACGAGCGCCTCTCGTTTGGTCAGCAGATGTATTGGAAAACCATGAACATGTACGGCGGTTTCGCCTACTTGTGGACAACGCCGGGTCGTGGAGACCCACCAGATACACCTTGGCGAGCGTATGATCCTCTTACTGGACGCTGGGAATATAGCATGACCAACGTTCCTTCAGGAAGTAGAGTGTTCGGTCCGAATGGTGAAATCCTGATATACACGATTAACACGCGAAATGGCTGGATGACTCAATGGAACTCAACAAGCGCGGAATATATGACGTATCTGAACATATACTTGCATGCTGAAGACTTCAACACGTATTCGAGCGCGTTTTACTGGGGGCAGCGCTGGCGACCTCAAGGACTAACGATTGACTGCTCAACACCCTACAACGCTAGTATGGAGTGGATTGAAACGTTCCCAGCTAGCTCCACTACGTTGGGGATTGACTGGAACGTATCAATACCGACTGACTTGCCAGGAAGCGCAAACTACGTTTTTCCTGAAGCGAAAGTAATCGGCTCATCCATTCCTCGCGCTGACCCTGACAGCACTGAGGCTGTGATATGGGGCTTGAACTTGGATCCGGATAATGGCGCTGTAGGACGACTGTTGTTCAAAGAAACGTGGCAACTACCGACAGGAGACCTATCTTTAAGCTCCGCTACCGCAAGCTTAGAAGACGAAGTTTTCACGATACGCGCGACGGAGATCCGGGCGTTCTATGGCTTTAGCATGGAAACTGGAAAGTACTTGTGGGGTCCGACCGAGTCAAGGGGTTATATGGATCTGTTCATGGGCGGTCCTTCGGGTGAGAGAGGCATGATCGCTTATGGGAAGCTCTATTTGGGCACCGTGGCTGGAGCACTGCAGTGCGTCGATGTTCAGACGGGGGAGCTGTTGTGGACTTATGAGATGACGCAGCCGTACACTGAGCTTGTGTGGGGTCAGAGTAACTGGCCTATCGAGTTCGGTTTTGTTTCTGACGGTAAGGTCTACTTGCTGCATACTGAGCATTCTGGCAACAGTCCGTTGCCTCGTGGTGCGCCGTTCGTGTGTCTTAACGCTACGACGGGTGAAGTGATTTTCCGGGTGGATGGTCTGTTGCGAGCTACTGTTTGGGGTGGGGATCCCATGATTGCTGATAGCACGATGGTGATGTTCAACACTTACGACAATCGTATTTACGCTGTGGGCAAGGGTCCAAGCGCCACCACGGTTGCAGCGTCTCCGAAGGTTTCGGTGCAAGGCAACAGCGTTCTGGTGGAGGGTATGGTAACTGACGTTTCGCCGGGTACTGCGGATTCAGTTGTAGCAATGCGTTTTCCGAACGGTGTTCCTGCTGTTTCTGACGATAGCATGGGCGAGTGGATGAAGTACGTGTACGCTCAGTTTGAGCGTCCGACGGATGCGATGGGCGTTGAGGTGGTTGTGAGCGTGGTTGACCCGAACAACAACAGCTACGAAGTTGGCAGAACAACAGGTGATGCTGACGGTTTCTTCAAGGTGTCGTTTACTCCGGAGGTTCCAGGAGAGTACACTGTTATCGCGAGTTTCGATGGTTCTGAGTCTTTCTATGGTTCTTTTGCTAAAACCGCCATAAACGTGGAGGAAGCACCTGCTGCTGCTCCAGAGCCAACGCCGAGCTCAACATCAACTGCTGACCTGTATCTAGTTCCCGGAATCGTTGGCATAATAGTTGCAATAGCAGTAGTCGGCGCTATACTGATGCTGATGCTCAGAAAACGATAAGGTATCAAACAAAATATGCACAAACCAACTTCCCCCTTTTTTAGTTTAACTACAAACAATCACAAAATCAAATGCAACAGAGGTGCTGAAAAGGACTCTGAACGGAAAAAGCGATTGAAGCAGCCGTTCTGCATTTTGTTCTTTTCTCCTTAAATTTCCTGTCCGTTCAGAGCCTCAGCAAACCCTCAGTGCCTAAATTGAAAAGCCCAATAAGAAAACTGTGAGGTTTTTGGTTTCTTTCCAATCACAGTTGCGATCTTTGCCTTCAATAAACCATTTCCACACCACACATGGGACACTTCGCTGGAAATTCGTTTGAAGGTTTGCGCTTTGCTGTTGTCGCAACAGTTTCAGGTAATACCATCTTTGCAATGGCGGGTGATTTATCAGAATCCGAGAAATATTGCGAACTTTGGAATACGCCTTTTTTAATCATTGATTAATTCTTCAAGACGAGCATGTGCATCTTGACATTGAGTGACACATTATGGACGTAGGCACCCTTGTAATAGTTACCAACACTCTGGTCGTTCTGGCAACTTTCCTTGCAACGTTATATCGCATAAAGATAGAGCGTGAACAAATCCGCACGTTCAAGCGTAATTCAAAGGCTAAGGAATGTTTGGATTCCCTGCGCAAGTACGTCAAGTCGGAACGCAAGTCATTGAGTTCCGTAGGGAAAAATGATATGAAGGATTTTTTTGATTATTTAGAAAACCTGGGAGAATATTGAATTTATTTGTTTTAGATACGCAGGCGTAAAACGGTCTCGCCAATAGTTGGTATTACTCCCCACTCTTCTAGTAGCTTCATTATCGCCCGCGCCTTCAACGTGTTTGTAAATCGAAAAAATCGCGTTTTGCCACTCAAACGATGAGTAACTACGCCTTCCTTTTCAAGCAAAGACAAATGTCGCATTGTAATACCATAATTCGTTCCAAGCCTTTGCGCTATGCCAGAAGTGTTAAGTTGACCGAACTGAAATAGCAGCTTTAAGATTTTCATCAAATAAGTTGCTGTATCTACTTTTTAAAAACCATTACATTATTAAAGACCTGTTTTGGAGGGTAGAGAAAACTTTATTGAAAAATGAAACAAAGATAATTTAGCAGAAGTTGATAGTTCATTAAAGAAGGAAAGAATTTGAGCGCGGTATCCCTAATCATATTGTCACTAGCCGGTCTGGTCTTCTTGATTATTTGCTTAGTTGTTTTTAAATTCAAAAAAGCCATGGCAAACGATTATGATCGTATTAATGATATTCCTTCAGAAGTCTTTGCCTCTAGTCTTGGAGAGATTGAATATTTGCTACAAGGTAAAGGCTCCACTATTCTAGTTTCACATGGTATCACTGGTGGTGTAGATCAAGGAATGGGACTTTCCAATGATTACTTCGATGAAGGATATAGGTTTCTATTTGTCTCTAGATTTGGTTACTTAAGATCTTCCAAACCTGACAATGCTACTCCTAAATTGCAGGCACAAGTCTACAAAGAATTAATAGATTATCTCGGAATAAAGAAAGTATTCGTGTTTGGCAATTCAGCAGGAAGCACTTCTGCTCTTCACTTTGCCATTAAATATCCAAATAGTTGTGCTGGGCTTATCCTTATTTCACCGAATGCTCCTATGAATGTTTCCTCTTCTCACCCTCCAAAGTTTGTGTTTAGGTTTAATTTTTTGTATTGGATTATAATAAAGCTCTTGGGTAAGAGAATGTTAAACATGTTTGTTCCAAAAACAGTTCTTAGAGGTTTATCAAAAGAAAAAATAAATCAAATAACAAATGACATTTACTTTTATGCTTTGCCTGTATCCAAACGGTTTGAAGGTATTGTTTTTGATTTGTTCATTTCTAATCCATCAATTAATAGTGAGGTATTGTTTGAGAAGATTATAGCTCCAACTCTGATAATTAATGCTGTCGATGATCCTGCTACTCTTATTGAGGGTGCTATAACACTTGCAAGAATGATAAAAACTAGCAATCTCCAAACTTTTGATACTGGTGGGCATCTACTGCTGGGTCATGAAGAAGAGATAAAACAAGATGTCAGCGAGTTTATTTCCAAGCATCATTAGATTAACTTGCGCCAGAAAACTTTCTAAGAGACCATTAAAGAACAGTTTTGGAACTCAGAAAACTTAGAAGGTTTAAATTGATTTTGCTAAGCAGTTATTCATTAAAGAAACCAATCTGTTATTTCCCAAACCGCGTATCTTCCATGCATGTCATAAATTATGATTGTTCCTTGCAGATTCATGTCTAGCTTATCCTCTAAAATGAAATATGCTCCTCCATACTTTCTGAACAAACCAAAGTCAAGTGGAAATCTGAGGACAAGCTCTAAAACTTTGTCTTTCACCAATATTTCATCCACCAAGTACTCCCTAGAAATATAATCAATCCTCCTGTCAACATCATTCACCAATCCTCTAATGTAAGCAGAAAAACTGTTGTGAGAGTGCAAAAGGAAGAATTGTTCTTCTCCATTTTCATACAAGAAAAAAGCAGTTATCATAAGTGGGATGTATTCTCTGTCAGGTTCCCAGTTCTCTTTTCGTATCCAATTTTCAACTTCATTTATCCAGGAAACATCTCTTGTGGCAATTGAAAAACTAATAGCGAAAGTAGTGGTGAGAGAAATCAGAATCAAATAGACTATAGGACCAATATACTGCTTGTTCACTATAGTTCCCTTAACAGTGATATGCTTCAATAAGGGTTTATGATTTGTGGAAACAATCTATCACAGGTGGCAATTCTTTGAAGACCAGTTTTGAAGCGTAACGAAAACTCACTATGACAGGTGCAAGTGTTGTTGTCTATATGATGCCTATTAACTTTAGCGTTAACAATACAATGACAATTACTCCTAACATCACAACTATCAGTGGTCTGAATCGTTCATGGGGCATAGGCACTATTGAGCCATGTTGCTTTGAGCTTTCTATTTGTACTCTATTTTTGAATGGCATTATTAATTCTTATGTTGCCTAAAAAATAAAAGACTTCTGAAATTTTATTGGTATACAACTTCATCTTCAATTCTAAATCTTACTTTCAAAGCTGATAACATCTCACCTCATGGTTCATCATTAAAGAACAGTTTTGGAGCGAAGAGAAAACTTCTCTAAAAAAGCTAGTTTAAACTTTGCTATTTTGTAGTCTGCGGCTAGGAAATATCATGTATAAGTCTACAATATAGGATATTTGCTCACTGTACCAAATAAACCAATAAAATCCTAGTGCATACCAAATAAAACCTATAATTTGCTAAAGTAAAAATGACATATACCCACTATAGAGGTTATTTTGGGCTTCTTTAATGGCGTATCTGCCTGCCTTGCAAGCCGATAACAAATGGATGGAGCTTCTAGATTCTTCTATCTTTTTGGAATGTTTGTGAAGTGAAAGTCTAAAATCTCAAAGATGGGTAATAACGCTTTTAAGAGACGTTAATTATGTGCTTTGAGTTTGCGAGAGAATGAAAATGTCTAAAAGTAAAAAAGCAAAAAGAGAAGGCTTAGAAAAACACAGACAAATGCTTAGAGAAAAGAAGCTGAAGATCAAAGCTAGAAAACATACTTCATTGCCCATGAAACATGTTAAAAGCAAAAGATAGAACTGAGGATCTATATAGGCACTTTTCCAAACATCTTTTTTCAAATAATTCAATCTATAGAGAAATTAAGCAAGCATGTCTCTCACTATTGTGGCTGCAACAACTAGCACTTGGCTTCTTGGAATATTTGTGAAGTGAAAAAAGTAAGTAAACTTGGATGAATTGGACAGGGTAGGGAAAAGCTCGCAGTTGAAGGAGAATTTGTTAGAGAAAGTTCTGCAAGCACCGCTTTCCCATCAATAGCTTAACTATCGTTTATGCCTTTAACTATTTTTTAGAATTATACCCTAATCCTAATCAAATTATTGCTGGCTGAAATGCACTAGACTGTTTGTGAAGTGAATGAAAAAATCAGCAAAAATTACTTTTTAGAAATCTATTTCTTCCTTTTTCCGATAAGTCTTTTTTCCTCTGCAATGACTTTGTTGCATCTGGAGCATTTCTCAGTCTTTAGCGGTAGATATGCAGGTAAGAAGATTTTTAATTTAGAGTTTGAGGTGCCTGAATTAACAAATATTTTTTCAACCTCTATTATGCTCCAGTTACCACAATTCTTACATTTGATTCTCAGTTTTGCTTTCAAAGTCATTCCCAAATTAAGCATGTTCTCTTCTTGAGGAGTTTTCGTATTAATAGATACTTTAAAATTTGAACCTATTGGTTTCCATTAGCAAATTCAAATTATTTAGCTGTTGGGTCCTCTTCCATTAATCCGAATGTGTTACCTTCTAGGTCTCTGAAGAGTGCAGTCCAGCCTACACCCGGAATAGCTTTTTTTGGCACTATTATTGTTCCTTGGTGTTCTTCAATTTTCTTGAGGTATTCATCAATTGAAGATACACTAATAGTGTTTACAGGTTGTGAAGTTTCTGTTCTTTTTAGTAGTCCGCCATCAATGCCTGGTTCATTTTTCCCAGTCATAATCATCCAATAATCCATGGGACCTGCCCACTTCTCAAACTTCCAACCAAAGACTTGCTCATAAAACTGAGCTAGTTGCTCAGGTTTGTCTGCTTCTATTTCAAAATGTATAACTCTAGGCAACTAATCACCTCTTTAGCTTATTTGAGGTTTAGCTGAAAAGCTTTGTGCAATTGTGAGATGGTTAAATGAGTTAAGAGACTAAGCTTCTCTCCAAGTTTGCAGTAACCGCATTAATTTTTGCAATAACTCTTCAATGAATTCAATTTTAAGATAATGTTTGGCAAAAACTGATTTAGGAATGCGCCCTTAAAGCAGGTCTATGTATCCTGCTGAGATTCCATGTTGACGCAAATAGGTTGCAAAGTATGATCTCAGCTCTTTAAATCTAACTGCTTGATTATATGTTATAATTCTTTTTCTAATAGCATAGTACCTCACAGGTTTGGACTGCGAAATCTTCGCCACTATATCCTCAGTCACTATTGGAATGTATATCATCTTTGTTGTTCTAAAGAATAACTCATTATATCTGAAGTGCTCTATTGCGCACGATAAATTCCGCGCATGTGCCTTTCAAAGACTCCAATATGTAGTAGGGCTAAAACAATTTTCATGAAATTTATATAAACTAGAATATAGGCTATTCCAAGCCTAAATCAAGCTCATATACACTATGTACCCTTCATTTCTCTGCCATATTGGTTAAAAACTGTTATATTATTCTTCAAGCGCGCTAATAGAAATAGTATGCAGAACCATTTTGGGGGTCTATCCACACTGCCGCAGAAATCACTCAATAGCATTTAAAAAACAGCGCTCTACAAGATTCAATGAGTCAAGTATTTACAATAAGGTGTAGACCGTTCTGGGCATACCAGAAAGATAGGGGATAGGTTTACCAGTTGACGTGTGCCTTTCTGTAAGGACCTCTTTTCCTATGTTTTGCCTTTTTCTTTTCCTCTTCTTTTTCAAAAGCTTCGTCTTGAACTTCTTCTAATTTGTTTATCACCTTTTTGTTCTTATTGTTTGTCACTTTTTCACATTCCCACCAAGCGTTATGTGTGTTGGATAATATTTCTGATTTCTTTTTTGTCATCTAGGAATTTTTCGTATTGCTGTAAGTTTTTAAATACTCGCATGAATATTATGCGCATGTTCTTGTCAACGCAGTAAACTATGTGCATCCCTTTCTTTTTGGCTCTGAAAATCATGCAGCCAGCTACGTGCTGTTCAAACTTGTGCAATTCATTAAAATCAGTATTGGCGCAGTCAAGAACGTCGCGGACAAGCTCTTTCGCTTTTTCAATGTCTTTCATGTCTTTGAAGAACCGTTTGGTTACAACAACGCTAGTTATGTGCGGTCTTACCGCCATGAAATGGTTGTGACAGTTAAGGCAACGGTCTTTTTGTTTCAAGCAAGGGTTCCCTGGATCCACACCAAAGTCTGATTCGGCCACAACTATCAAACCTTCGCACTCTTCAGGTCATTTCGCTAACTTGCTTTTGACTATTTCCTGTATGTTAATTTCAAAGGCAGCCACAGGATTCTCAAGCTTCCACGCTTCCAACACCTTGGGATGAATCTCGCCTAAAATTCCACTGTCTATGCCGTTAACCGTTGCTGTGCCCACTCTACCTTCAATGAAGCTTGGATGTACCGCTTCTTTTATCTGCCAATCCACACCAAAGTTCATGAAAAACGCGTCCAAAACAGATTTTATCTCGCTGAAACTAGCAGACGGATGCGATGTTGCAGCTGCAAGCCACTCGTCATCTTTCGTCATCGTCTCCTTCGTCTTATCCAAAACCGTGACCTTGCCTAATTCGAAAATTTTTTGTGGAAACTCCACTGACTGGTTACATCCAAGGAACTCAATCAAACTCGGCAACAGCCAGTTTCGCAAACACGACATGGTCACTACTTTGGGGTTAGCAACCTCCACAATACGCGTTTTTTCACGGTTCATCTTGTCAAAAAGGCTCTCTACACTCGTCAAAGTGTAGGTCAAAACTTCTTGAAAGCTTAACCCAATCATGAACTCGCGTGCAATATCGATGAGCTGCTGCTCTGGTCTTAGGCGCCCAGTTGTGGGTAGTTCACGCCAAAACGGTTCAATGTTATTGTAGCCATATGCAATGGCTATATCCTCAATCAAATCCACTTGATGCATCACGTCAACACGGTAACAGGGAACCAGTACCGTCACGCTTTCTTGGCTGACTGTTTCCACGCCCAAACCTGCTGTCAAAAGCAAGCCTGCCATCTGCTTGCCATTTAGCTGCAGTCCCAAAATCTTGTTAGCATACTCAACGCTCAATTCCCAGCGCTTGCTACTGAAGTCAGGAGTCACAACCGCTTTAGAATCGTAAAATACGTTGTCAGGATAACGCACCGTTACGGCGTAAGCTTTGCCACCTCTGTCAATTAACGCCAACGTCACCAAGTTCAGCGTGTTAAGGACGGTCTGGTGTAGGGTTCCTGTGACTTCTACGAGTAGATTCCGTGTTTCCTCTGTAACCTTGCCAAGGTCATTTGAGTTTATAATTGGTGGAAACGAAAGAACTTTCCGGTTGGAATCCAGCAGAATCGGATAAACCTTATGCTTTTTAACGATATGACCGTACTCCAAACCTTTCGGATGCCGCTCCAATATATCTGTCAAGTTCATTTTTTCTTCGAATCCAAGCGGGACAAAGCTGATTTCAGATGGTTCGGTAACCGCGTAGCTCAACGGTGGAGAAATCAAATCGTAGTCGTAGATGCCGATGGAAGTTTTCCGTCTGCTTCGTCCGTATGTCTGGTCAAGCTTGTCCTGCAGGTGCATGAGCCCGCGAATAATTGTGTCCGTAAGCTTAACGTCTTTGATGACTGAACAGCAAATAAACGGGCGAATCGCGATAAGCTGAGCATCAACATGGACATCAAAAATAGTGTTGCCAGCCACATAGCTTCTTAAGCCTTTCTCAAGGTTTAGATAGCCTCGCAACGCACGAGCCAACCCCTCAACACCCCACAAGTCAGGACGATTCGTGTCCTTAATCTCAATGCTCATAGCACCTTCCAGGCCGTCGTAAAGCTTCACTTCACTTTTAACCAGCGCTAGGTTAGCATCAAGTTCATCCTGTTCCTTCCTGCTCATTTGCAATGGGTGTCCGCCAATATATTTTGAAGACTTTTCAAGCAAACGCATGAACTCTTCGTAATCAACATCGATTGTCGGCATTTTATGCCACCTCTTTCCTCCTCAGCCAATCTAGGCTCTGGCTGAAAATGTCGCGAATGTCGTTTATACCTGCGCGCATCATAAACAAACGGTCAATGCCCAAACCCCAAGCGATAACCGGCACTTTGATGCCTAATGGCAATGTAACTTCAGGCCTGAAAATTCCTGACCCGCCAAACTCGATCCAGCCACAACCTTTCTTGTATGCGCTTAACTCCACGCTTGGCTCTGTGAACGGGAAATAATCTGGTTTGAAGCGGACTTTGTCTGCGCCTGCGATTTCAAACGCGAACTTTTCCAAGACACCAAGCAAATCTCTGAGCGTGAGCTTCTCGTCGACCACTATGCCTTCAACTTGGTTGAACTCGCTAAGATGAGTTTTGTCCACAACTTCAGGTCGGTAGCAGCGAGCGAGAGAGAAGTGTTTGCTGGGAATTTTCAGGTCCTTGCGCAGAAGTGTTCGTGCGCTAAGGCATGTTCCGTGACCTCTGAGAATCAAGCGTTTCGCTTCCTGCGTGGAGTAAGTGTATTGCCATCCTGTTGAGCCTGTTTTCCAGCCGTTCTCATGTGTAGCTTTGACGTTTTCAACTGCGGTTTTGTAGGAGCTTATGTCGCCGAACTCTGGGTCTTTAACGAAGTAGATTCCAACTTCTTCGCGTGCTGGATGATCTTGCGGCGTGTATAAGGCGTCGAAATTGAAGAATGAGGTTTCCACGTTGGGGCCTGTCATTTCTTTGAAGCCTAATGTGACCAGTTTTGCCCGTACTTCTTCGAGGAAGCTCAGGTACGGATGCTTCTTTCCAGGCCAGGTCTTTGCGACTGGCGCTTTGATATTATATTTTTGGAATTTGGTTTTTTGCCATTTGCCTGAGATGATAAGTTCTGGGGTGAGTTGAGTTACTTGATCTGGAGCTATTTTGCCCTGTTTTGTGGCTTGTTCGCCTTCAGAGGTGAGTTCTATGATTCGGTGGGTTTTGTCTTCGGTGGTCAACAACTTTCGCTTCTTCAAGGTTTGCACGGCTGGTTGCAACTCAGCGCTCAGCACGTTTAGGGGTGCATGATTTTTGCCGTGTAGATAGCGGAGGAGTTTTTCGTCGTTTCCTTCTGGAATGGCGAATTGGTGGAGAAGGTTGTCTGCGATTTGCAGCTTGTTGTTTTTTGAGTCGTAAACTGCCCATTTTTTCCGTATTGTCCAGCCTAACGCAATTTGTTTAAATTTGGGAGTTAATCCTGCTTGCTCAATGGCTTCTTCTAGGTTTGCTTTTCCGCTTAGCGCAGCCACGGCTTCTATTAGGCGTCTTTCGGGCAAGCCATTTTCTGCGTGGGTTTCGCCTTCAGCCAGAAGTTTGACGATGACTTGCGGCTCTGCGTGTATTTTTGCGAGGTTTTTCTCCTGCAGGGTTAACGCTGTTCGCATGACAGCAGAATCGGACAATTTGGATTCTGTGTTTAACTGCTTCACAGAGGCTTTTCCGCCCAGCTTTTTTAACGCCGATAAAATTTTCACTTCGTAAGACCTGAGGTCAACCATTATCTTGTGCCTTCGTTAATGCGATACTTTTTTGCTATTGTAGTTCTGCCGTCGCCAATAAAAGCATGTTGATTCACCGAACTTCTATTCTTGGAGCAACCTATACCTCATTTATATGTACCTAACTGCATGGAATTTCACAGAGCGCGATTTTCAACGTGTTATTGATTGTTTTAGCGCGCGCTATAGAAAATTTAAAAGCAAAAAATCAAAAAAACTCCTGAACAGCAAAAGAGCAAGAGCTGCATTTTTCGATTAAGACTTTTACTAAAGCAAAAATGCTACTTCCTAATGCAATAGCTTTTTTAGTCTTTAGCCTCATTTTTTCCGCGGTGTGTTAAAACAGCAATGACAGATTGGGTTCCCGCTGACGGAGACACGTTCGTTACCAAAGACAGCTTTATTTTCAACACCTTCGGCTATGAACACCCTGTTGACAGGGTTTTCGCGTTTCTCAAGTACATCCCCGCTAAATTTCATGCTCTCTTCAACGTTCAAATGCTTAAAAGAACTTGGAAGTACGGCGAAACCCAGCTTTTCCGAGCGGAGAAGCTTTACACCGCCCAGAACTACAAGACGTTTGTTGAAGTGTTCCGGAAGAATTTTCCAGACTACCTTTACTACTGTTACCTGCGCAACAAGGAGCTAATCACTGCGCCGCTGGAATTGATTGACAGTGTTTTCGTCCCGCGAGACCGCTTAGATGCCTTGAGACAGGTACGGAAGCCTGACAAGCTGCAAAAATTGGCGCTGGAACTCCTTAATATGCTTTCCGTGGAGTCAGGCGTCAGTTTAGACAACTTTGGAATCCACGGCTCCATAGCCCTAGACATGCACGCGCCCGAATCGGACATAGACTTCGTTGTCTACGGCACAGAAAACTTTCGGGTCGTAGAAGAAACCATCACACGCCTCGTTAATACAGGCAAACTCAGATACATCATCAGCAACCGCCTAGATGCTGCACGAAAATTCCAAGGGCGTTTCAGAGGAAGAATTTTCATGTACAACGCTACCCGCAAACCTGAAGAAATTAAAACACGTTACGGCGACGCTCGTTTCAGTTCCATCTATCCTGTAAGGTTCCAGTGCACCGTCACCGACGATACCCAAGCTATATTCCGCCCTGCCACCTATAAAATCACCAACTACAAACCATTAGACGCAGAGTCCGAGTTGCTGCTGGATAAGATTCCTGACCGCGTCGTCTCCAACATAGGATGCTACCGAAACGTTGCGCGGCAAGGCAATGATATTAAAGTAGCTGGGCAGCTGGAACGCGTTGAAAAGATTAAAACTGGCGCTGTTCACTATCAAGTCGTGGTTGGAACCGCCACTTCAGAGGAAGAGTACATTTGGACTGTTTAAGCCTCAGAGACCGCGACGCCATTCTCACGCGGGAAGGCATCATTTTCCGCGTCTTTGGCTATAACCACCCGCCCAATGCATACATATGCAACGCTGAATACGCTTCAGCAAAAATTTTCCAATCTGCCGACCCCCGAGCGCCAAGAGAAGGGAAAGACCAGCTTTTCTATAAGTTCTATAATGATGAGGGCATGAAGCTTGTCGCAAAAAAATATCCGCAGTACTTGTTTTTCCACGAGATGTTGGGGCTGAAACTTGTCGGCGTCAATAAAAACGTAATTGAGGAAATAAGAAAACCTGAAGAGCGCTTAGCCCTTTTGCTCAAATCTGAACCAACAGACAAATTACTACGTGCAATGCAACGCGTCCTAAACATAGCGTTAGAAAATTCAGGCTTGAAAACAAGGAACTTAGGTGTCTTCGGCTCAATGCTTCATGGGTTCCATAACCCAAAGTACTCAGACATAGACTTCGTCATTTACGGCAAGACTGAAAACGCCAAAATGCGCCAGACCCTTGAGGAACTTTATAGCCGCAACGATTCTGGTTTGAGCAACGAGTTTAAATCCGACGAAGCTATGAACGACAAACGTTGGCTTTTCAAGAATTTTGACGTTCAAGACTTCGTTTGGCACCAGCGTCGCAAAATGATTTACGGCTTATACGACGACAGAGCAAACAGTGGCAGAGTAATCAAAGCTGAGTTTGAACCCGTAAAAGCATGGAGCGAAATTGTATCCGAGTACGACCCTAAATCGCGCATAACCCAGAAAGGCTGGGTGAAAATAAAAGCATGCATAACCGATGACGGCGATGCCCCTTTCATCCCGTCCATCTACGGCATCCAGCCCCTCGAAGTGTTAAGCGGCACGCGCGATGCTCTTGAAGCAGTGCGAGTATTCTCTTACATGGAAGAGTTCCGCCAGCAAGCACAAAAAAACGAGACGGTTATCGTTGCGGGCAACTTGGAAGAAGTGGTTTCGCCAAAAGGTAGTTTTCACCAGGTTACGTTGACTTATTGCCCACGGTATTACGAGCAGGTCTTGAAAGTGGCTTCAACCGCGTAACAGCACCATGTAATCCTTGGGCTTATTGCCGAGTATTATCCTGTAGTAATTTTCTTCCGTTTTCTTGTTGGTAACGTGTTCAACTTTTCCCTGCGCCGTTACTGCTTCGCCTTTCTTGGCTTGTTCACAGAATCTTCCGCGGAACGACGCTATCTCGATTATTGGCTCCAGCTTTGCGCCTTCAACAACTGTGACGTTTTCTATCTTGTAGGTGCACGGCGTGAAAAGCGCTTCGGCGGCGTCAGCCACGGTGCCGGTTATCTTGGCGTACCCGCTGTTCCTGTACCACACGTCACCATACTGTTCGCTTACTTGACTCCAGTCTTTTACGAATCGCACGAAGTAGTCCACGCCTTCAAACATGCCCTGAAACGCTTTGCGTTGTTCGACCCGAGCAAAGTCTTCGAAGCTCATGACCGTGTCTTTCGAACGGAAATCGAACAGCGCACGTAACCCGTCGCCGCTGTACTGTTTAAAACGTGAATCATCATCATCAAGCAAGTCTTCTAGGGCTGAGTAAGCCTTTCGGCACGCTTCAGCACCGTAAACAATCGGGTCAAGGTCTGATTTCACCGTGTATAGCCCAACAAGCACGGAACCTGAGATTCCGGTGGCGCTCCAAGGGATGCCCGCAGCTTCTTTCAGGTCCTCCGCTAACTGAACCGCCTTCATCTCTAGTGGCTTCAAGCTCTTGGATGTACGTAGTAATGCAAGCTTGGCGACTGGGTCGTAGCGCTGCTTGATCGTTTCAAGTGGGACTTCGCACAGGTTTTCGTCGAAAACGGGGTCGTGCACGATCAGGTCGGGTGCATTTTGCTTGAGGTACTTAAAGCGTTCAGCGAGGTTGTAGACTTTACTGTACATGTCCGCTCCGCTTCTTCGGTTGCCCGTTGGCGACGGAATGTACCTTGGGAAGGCGATGACCCTGTCTGGCGGATGGACTAAGCCTTTCACGTCGAAAATCATGTGGTTTTCTGTCTTTATCAGGTCGCCTTCTCGAGCGCGCATTGTAATCATCCCACGTCGTTTGTAGCCTTTCTACAAAACGCTAATAAACCTTTTTTCAAACCTACCTTATATCAGGTGCACAATGTCCAACCGCGAAAGAGCAAAGCACATCTCGCAATGTTTAGAACTGGCAATGCTGCTTGAAGTCAGTGCCAACAAGCCAGGAAATGTGACTTTCGCAACAGGATTCGAAGGGACACGGGTCGAGCATTTTTTAGCTTCCGCAGTGGCTGCCCGCGCTTGGTTTGAAAAGGCTGCAAACCGCGGAATCGCAGTGTTAGAAAAAAAGCTCGGTGTAAACGATGTCGGGATTGGTCAAATCATAAAAGAATGCGCCGCTGACATTAACGCTTGGCAGAAGGGTGGGAACACGCTGCTTGGAACCGTTATGTTGCTTGCGCCTGTCGCGGTAGCGGCGGGCATGGTGCAGACTGGAGCAAATTTTGGTTTTGATCTATCGCGGTTACGGGAAAACCTGAAATTGGTGGTTGAGAGTACGACGGCTGAGGATGCGGTTTACCTTTATGAGGCAATTGACGAAGCGAAGCCTAGTGGGCTTAACGAAGCTTCAGACCTCGACGTTAATGACCCAGCGTCTAAGGTTCGTATTCTGGAGGAGAACCTTTCGCTTTTTGAAGTGTTTAAGATGGTTGCGGGTTATGACGACGTTTGCTCTGAATGGGTTCGCAACTATCCGATAACGTTCGATTTAGCTTATCCTTACTTGATGGCACAGTTTGAACGGGGAGATTTGAACGTGGCTGTCGTTCACACGTTCCTGAAGATCCTGTCTAAGCATCCGGACACTTTCATAGCCAGAAAAGTCGGCTTTGAAAAGGCGCGGCAAGTTTCTTCAGATGCAAAAACGGCATTGGAGCTGGGAGGTTTGAACACCTCAGAGGGAAGAAAAAGCATTCTCGAGTTGGATAGGAAACTCAGGGAATCTAGAAATCGCCTCAATCCGGGAACGACCGCTGACTTGACGGCAGCAGCGTTGGCTTTGTGCATCCTCGGCGGGTACCGTCCTTAATGTTGAGTTTTATATTTTCTCAAGCTCCATTCTTAAATATTAGCCAAGTATCAATAATGGATAAAGGGTTAGGAGCATGATGCAGGGGAAATTGAAGGTAACTCTTGTTACAGGACGCACCATAGAGCAGGGAGTAGGCAAGGAATATGGTAAATCCTCGCATGAATATTATGAAGCATGTTCAATGGTTTACATGGACGCGGGTGACATGAAGAGAATTGGCGTGAAGAATGGCACTCATGTTTTGGTGACTACGCCGAACGGTTCGGTGGTTCTTAGAGCAGTGAAATATCCGCGCAGCGCCATTCCTAGGTTGATTTACATTCCTTACGGTCCATGGGCAAACGCTGTAGTAAGCGATGCAACCACCAGCATAGGCACACCTTCTTTCAAAGGAACCCCTGCCGAGGTTGAACCAGCTCCTGACAAGCCAGTTTTAAGCATACAAGCACTTCTTAAGAAAGAATTTGGGAGGTAAAAAAGTGTCAGTGATTAATGCGGTAGCATGCCCAATATGTGGCTGTTTATGTGACGACATAGAAGTTACCGTTGTAAACAACGAAGTTGTCAAAATTAGGAACGGCTGTGCCGTTTGCGAAGCCAAGTATTTGGGTTACAAGAGCGAGCACCGAATTCGCAAACCCTTGATGCGCAAGGATGGCAAGCTTGTTCCCGTTTCAATGGAAGAAGCTATTCACAAAGCTGCGGAAATCCTTGCCAACGCAAATTACCCCATATTATATGGATGGAGCTCCACGAACTGTGAGGCTCAACGCGTGGGTGTAGAATTAGCTGAAGAAGTTGGCGGGGTTCTTGACAATACGGCTGTGGTATGTCATGGGCCGTCTCTGTTGGGTACTCAAGAGGTAGGCATTCCAACTTCTACGTTAGGGCAGATTAGGCACCGTGCAGACGTAATTATCTACTGGGGTTGTGACCCGTGGAGCGCGCATCCTAGGCACCTGGAAAGGTACACTAGTTTCACGGAAGGCAGATTTGAGGACAGCGAATGGAAGGCATACTTAAACAAGGTTAAGGCTGCCGCAGGTAGGAAGAAGCTGCTGAGCGCTCAAAGGGTTGAAGCACCGAAAAAGGTGCACGACACGGCTGCTGAATCGGTTGTTTTTAATAAGCCTCCTGAAACCTTGCAGAAGGAAGGACGTAAACTCATAGTTGTCGACGTTAGAAAGAGCATGTCTGCTGAGATGGCGGATTATTTCATTCAGGTTCAACCAAACAAGGATTACGAGTTGATGCAGGCTATGCGCGCGCTGGTTCGAGATGAAGAGCTTGATGTGGACCAAGTTGCAGGCGTCCCAGTGGAGTATCTACGCGAGGTTGTTGACGTGCTTGTGAACTGCAACTTCGGAATAATCTTCTTCGGTATGGGTCTGACCCAGTCCGCTGGCAAATTCAGAAACATCGAGGTCGCGATATCGCTGACTCGTGACCTGAACATGCGGACAAAATTCTTAATCATGCCCATGCGAGGGCACTTCAACGTCAGTGGAGCCAACATCGTTTTTGCTTGGCAAAGCGGTTACCCGTTCGGTGTTGACTTCTCATTAGGTTATCCACGTTACAACCCTGGCGAAACAACCTCCATGGACATTCTGCTGCGAGGCGAGTCAGACGCCGCTTTGGTTATAGCATCTGACCCAGGGGCAACCTTTCCGAAAAGTGCCATACAAAGTCTGGTAAAGCATCCGTTGATCGTTATTGACCCACACATGAACGCAACGGCGATGCTGGCCGACATTGTTTTCCCTACAGCGTTTGTGGGAATAGAAGCTGAAGGTACCGCCTACCGCATGGACAACGTGCCGTTACCGCTGAAGAAAGTGGTTGAGCCTCCAGAAGGCGTTCTTTCAGACGAGGAAATTCTGAAGAGAATTCTTGAAGAAGTCCGACTTATCAAATCACAAAAAACCAAACAGAAAACGGAGGTTGCTTAGATGACTGAGATGCTGATCAGAAACGGTTTCGTCTTTGACCCCTTAAACGGGATTAACGGCGAAAGAATGGACATAGCCATAAAAGATGGCAAAATCGTTGAAAGCGTCAACGAGCAAAATGCAAAGAACATCGATGCCACCGGCTTAACTGTGATGCCTGGTGCCGTAGACATACACACTCACATTGCAGGCGGAGAAGTCAACACTGGTCGCATGATCAGACCAGAAGACCACATTAAAGACGTTGTGAGAAAAACAGCTTTAACGCGTTCAGGCACAGGCTATTCAATTCCTTCAACTTTTGTCACTGGCTACCGCTACTCGAAGATGGGTTACACTACAGTCATGAACCCTTCCATGGTACCGCTAGGAGCGAAGCACACTCACGAAGAACTGAATGATATACCCCTTTTGGACAAGGCGTCTTACCCTTTGTTAGGGGACTGGTGGTTTGTTCTGGAATACCTACAAAAGGGTGACTTGGACGGTTGCGCGAGACACGTCGCTTGGATGTTGGGAACCACTAAAGGCTACGCCATAAAAATAGTAAACCCCGGCGGATTGGAATCTTGGGGTTTTGGAAGGAACGTCCACACAATAGACGATCCGGTTCCTAACTTTGGCATTACGCCGCGCGAGATTATGTGCGGTCTTGCCAAAGTGAATAAGATGCTGAATCTGCCTCACTCGATTCATCTTCATACTAATAACCTTGGAATTCCAGGCAATTACGTCACTACCTTGGAAACCATGAAAGCTATGGAAACCGTGGCTACTGATGGCAAGCCGATTTGTCATATAACTCACTTGCAGTTCAGCAGCTTTGCAGGTGACAACTGGGGCAACATGAAATCTGCAGCGGAAGAAATTTCCAAGTACATTAACAATCACAGCCACATGACCTTTGACATGGGACAGATAATCTTTACAGACACCACAACCATGACGGCTGATGGTCCATTCGAATTCACGCTTTACCAGCTGAGCGGACACAAGTGGGTTAATAGTGATGTGGAAACGGAAACAAGTGGCGGCATAATTCCGATGCGTTACAAACGCACTAGTGCAGTAAATGCTACCCAATGGTCGATTGGTCTAGAACTTGCTTTGCTGGTTAAGGACCCTTGGAAAATGTTCATGACCACCGACCACCCTAACGCTGGACCATTTTTCAAATATCCCAAAATCATCGCGTGGCTCACCAGTAGAAAAGCCCGTATGGCAACCTTGAAGAAATGCCACAAAAAAGCCCGGAAGAAAAGCCTACTTCCCTCGATAGATCGTGAATTAAGCCTTTACGAACTTGCGATAGTCACGCGGGCAGGGCAAGCCAAGGCTCTAGGGCTAAAAGAAAAGGGTCACTTGGGCGTAGGTGCTGATGCTGACGTAGCCATCTACAATATCAACCCTGAAAAACTTGATATTGCCAAGAAGTACAAGACCGCCCGAAAAGCTTTCAATAGTGCTGCGTACACCATAAAAGATGGCAAAGTGGTGGTTAAAGACGGAGAAGTAGTGCAGCATGTTGATGGCAAAACCATGTGGCTTGACGTTGAGACATCCGAAGAGATGAAGGTGGACGCGGAAATGAAGAGCAAGTTCAAACAATACTGGACTGTTGAATACGAAAACTATCCTGTGTTTGATCACTACGTAAAAGTTTCCGATGCGATAACGGTTAAGGCGAGCGTCTAAAATGATTGTCCTAGTTCCCATAAAGAAATTTCAGTTTCCAGTTCACGCCGAATGTATAAACCCCGACGTGTTCCAAGGAAAATCCGTTAAGGAAATCGCTTCTTTACCCGTTTGGGAAGGTAACAAACAGAAAAAGCTCGGTGACCTCTTCAAAATCAAAGAAAAATCCGCTGAAACTTCAAACATAACCATAAACGGTGACGTGAGCGAAGTCCGACGAGTAGGTCAAGGTATGAAAACGGGTGAAATCTTCATAAACGGCAACGCTGGTATGCACCTCGGCGAAAAAATGTTAGGCGGTAGAATAACCGTTAACGGCAACGCGTCAGGATGGACAGGCAGTTCCATGAAGAAAGGCTTAATCGAAATCCATGGAGACGCCAGCGATTACTTGGCTTCACCTTACCGAGGAAGCAGTGAAGGTATGCGTGGCGGCAAAATCGTCGTGGACGGAAACGTTGGCAGCGATTCAGCTTGCTATCTACGGGGCGGCGTAATCATAGTTAAGGGAAACTCAGGCCCGTTTCTAGGTTTCCACATGAGCAAAGGCACCATCTACGTTGAGAGGGACGCTGGACCTAGGCTCGGCGCCAACATGACAGGCGGAAAAATAATCATTTCAGGCTCCGTGGAAGAACTAATGCCAACCTTCACCGTCAACAACGTGAAGAAGAAAGCCAAAGTCGACGACACTATGAAAGTGGATGGCCCGTTTTACGTGTTTCTCGGCGACTTAGCTGAGCATGGAAACGGCAAACTTTTCATCTCAAAAAACAGTAATCCTCAACTAAACCAATATGAGAGGTTCCTTTAGTCACAACAAGAAAATAGACTTTAGCAGATTTGCCGTCAATTTCTTAGAATCTCTTCATTATGAAAATGTTGCCTTGTCTATCTTGAGCTCCGAGTCCTATTGTATCATTGGCCGGAAAGACCATTTTATCTGGAAAAAGTGATTGTGCAGTACAAACTCCAGAATCGCAAGCTAATACTAGTAAAATATCAGCTTGATAATCATGTTTTTTAACAAGATCAACCATGCACGCCATCGGAACCAATTCCGAGTCCACCACATCGAAGCCATCGTTTTTTAGTCTCTCAGTCATTTCTTCCAATTTTTTCCTCCCACCTGTTTCACAAACTCTAGCACATGAATTGCATGAAATAATCCCAATTTTCTTCCATTTCTTAAGCATGCCTTTAACGACGCCGTATGGTTTGGAGTTAGTTACAATCATATAAATCACTGGAGATATGTAACATTTCATTTATTAAATATTTTTTGTTGTTTCATTCTCCCGAACTCAAACTCCTTTAGCTTTAAAATTGTTAAGTTGATGATCTGTTTGAATTTATGAACCTTGCTACACCCGCATCCCTAACATTTTTGGAGTATTTGACGTATCTTTCGGTTTTTGCTTTTATTAGCGCGCGTATTTGAAATTAACTATGTTACTTCCTATGTTTTTTTACCATGTCTAAATGCCATTGACAATATTTGCAAGGCGCTTTTTCGCGTTGTTCAAAAAAGTCTGTGATTAACTTCATTTCCGTGAAATTGACCCCATGGTGGCAGTCCTCGCAAAAAAAACCTCGTCTTCTACCTCTTCTCGAAGGATATAATCCACAGTTGGTCCGCAATTATCACAGCAATTGTCGCACTGCCCCTTACACGAACATGCATATCCTTCACAAGCACCATCCGAAACATACGTGGCATAACCCCTACACCAAAATAGATCACCATTTTTAGAACAAGCCAAACTTTTTGACTTACAAAAAGGGCATTCGCCCTCTGAATAGCTTTTCCAATAATAGCTGAAGGGAAATGAGGGCTTTACTTTCAATCTTTGCATGATTTTAATCATTATTATATTGTTTCAACTATGCTCTTATTATTTTCTTTAGTTCAGCTAAACAATAGATTTAGAATCGTAAATAGGGCAAATTATTTTTCTGAGACCTTTTTGACTCGTTGCTGAAACTTTTTGTTGGCTATTTCCGGTTCTTTAGGTTTATAGTTTCTGTTCATGCATCGATTTTTTGGGGTTTCTTTGTTTGATTAGCGTCGTTCAACAATCAAAGAAAGCGCGCGCTGAGAATTCATTAGGTAAAATTGGCTTATAATGTCTTCAATTACTTGCGCTTCTTTCCTGGCAATCCGATTCTGGTTTTGCACGATGAATTCTAGCTTTCATTTTGAAAAAGGGCGTCAGCATTACTGATTCTTTCAGCTTTTTCTTTTTAACTTTTTATGAATCAGCTAATTTACTTGGATTATTCGAAGCTTTCCCCGTAAAGCGCCTTGAGCCTCTTATATGTCGTGGCACACTCAACTGAATCAAAACTGTATTGTTTTCCTCCAATTATTTCCAAATGTGGTTCCCAATCAATCTGTCTTGAGCACATGACACATCTGATTTCTTTTTCGCTTTTTAGAATTATTCCATTGTTTGCAATCTCGAAAACTACCCATTTAGTCTTGTGTTTCGCACCTTTAAGCGAAAAAAGTCTCAATAGCCTCTTGATTTCGTCCCCAGATTCACTTTCTTTTGTTTCCATTTTCATTTCCAAAGTACCATCAAAAATCTCGCGCATATAACTAGTGAATACTCGGTCGTGAGCCTCCGATGATGCTAGGAAAACTGCATTACTTTCTGAATCCCGATTTTGCGCCACTATGACTTGCAAGAATTTGGAAAAGAACTTGAGGTTATGGTCGCAAAAACTCATCAATCCTGTTATCGAATCCATAACTAATCGGCTTTTTTTCAAGCCTCGTCGTGCTTTTTCGATTGCCATGGATACAGTGGCTAGATTGTCTGGATTGCTTACACAATATTTACTGCAGGATTTTCCCCCAATTTTCCATGAATAGCAGTCGATTATGCGGAATTTGCCGTTATCTATATAGGTATCAATGTTCATGCGTAATTTTTTCATTGATTCTTGTATTCTGTCAGGGCTTTCATCAGTCGTCAAATATATGCCTGACTCGCCATTAACCAAACCACTGTAAATAAACTGTTTTGAAAAAATAGTTTTTCCAACACCAGAAGGGCCTATGAGAAACAAGGATGCAGGAGGTACCTCTCCTTCAACAAGTTTTCGTGATCCGGGAAACACATCAAGTGCCTTCATTTCATTTCCACCTCTTTGTTAGTCAAACTCAACATAGACCTTTTATTCTTTCAGATAGTTCTAAAACTTTTTTTGAAAAAGGATGCTCCGGATGTTTGACCGCATATAGAAACTCGTGTTTACTAAATTGTATATCGCAGCAGCATGGAACAGAGCCGACAACTTGGGTTCCAATATCCTTTTGTAGCTCGCCTGACCATGTTAGCTCGGTCAGGTCCCCCCAAAGTCCGTTTGAGTTTGAGATATCTGGAACCTTGTTGAGAATTATGAAGTATTTTGATTTTCCATAACGCACCAGCACGTCATATATGTCGTTTGCCATTTTTTTTGTGCCCTCAATGTCCATATCGCTGGTTTTCATTATCAAGAAAAGCATGTTTGCCATTGCCAGCGCATTAATGGACCAGTACCTAATTCCAGGGCTGGTGTCAAGTAAAAGACAGTCTATCTCTTTTTCATGAAATAATTGATTCTTGAAAGATTGAAATCTTTTGATAGCTTTCAGTTGCCACTTCTGATCATGATGGAACTCTATCTCGTTAATGTCTTCTTTGTTTGGACTGGAGAATCCCAGGAGAAGTTTCCCTTTGAGCCCCAACTCCGAACTCACATCTGTAAGCAGCGAGGAGGTATCCACCTTCCCATTAGGCTTATCCAATTCCCCTCTTAGAAGAGCATTTAAGTAGATAGTTGGCTTTTTCCGAAAATACATGCTTAAGCTCGGAGCGTACAAATCCAAATCCAAAAGACAAACTTTCATACCATTCATGGCGTATAGGCCTGCAAGGTTTGCGATTAGTGTAGTTTTTCCTGTGCCGCCCTTGTACGAGTGGATTGCCAGAGTCTTTCCAAAAGACATATTCACACCGACTAGCATATTGTTAGCAATTACATATTAAAATCTTAATTCAGCTGTCAGAGTTCATTTGTTTTACTCTGCTTCCTGAATGGTTTTTCCAACTCTCTCTACGTATTCTTTCATTTTTCTCTCTTGTATTTTGCTCTCAATCAAAGTTTCCTTAGCGCGAAACACCGGATACATAGAAAGAAAGAGACAAATGCCTACAATTTGAGCAATTGTTTCAGGGGGTAGAATATCAGCGATGTTCTCGATTGGGATGGCAGATAAGGCAAATAAACCAGTTAATGGAAGAATGTAGCCTAATGCATAGAATTTTTCTCTTAGAACAGGGGTTGACAGATCTCCTGGTACAGCTAAGAATACAACAAAAAATAGACCCCAAGTTATACCTGAGAGAGCGTAATAGATATTTGCGCTCATTTCGTTCATGTTGAACCCAAGCAGGAGATAAGCGATTCCCAAAGTAGCTAGTCCTAAAATAATTGGCTGTTTGCGTCCAAACCTGTCAGCTATAAAACCTGCTGCTAAACCAAACACCGCTATGAAAACGTATCTCAAACTCTCTCCAAGATATATCCCAGATCCGAAGCCTGCGTCTGAAATCAGGCTATGGGCGAGACTTGAGGCAATGGTGAACATCACCCATGGGGAGAGATAGAATATGAATTCTCTGTAAGTTGTAGTGGGTAAACGGATCTTCTGCTCAACCTTTGTTAAAGGTCTACCAAACTTGCCTACTACCAACGCAAACAAACTAGTTGATCTCACAGCAGCCATTATCATAATAAGATGAACCAAATCAAGAGTTAATAATCGATGGATCCCCATGAACGCAAACGTTATGATGAAGGTGCCCAAGATTATTATTCCTGAGGCACGTCCCCTATTTTCAACAACTGTGTTATTAGCAACTAGGGCCATACTACTTGGCAACCCCAATCCCAGAGACATACCCATTAAGGAACCCACTATTGAAGTGGAAATGGGTCCTTTGGCAAAAGCCAGAAAAACTGTTGAAAATATTCCCAAAATTATTGATGCAAACAGCAATTTCTTACGGTTAATTCTACTACCGATGAAACTTACTGCAATTGACCAAAAAATAGCGAAGCCATATACTAAACTATTTCCCACAAAATTCGCCCACGCAAGGGTGTTTAGGTTTAAAGTAACAAAAATGTCTTCCATGTAAAAAATAAATATGAAGAACCAAGAAAGGGTTCCCAAATTAAGAAGCATGACTGCTGCAAAATTGCTTTTGTCAACCTTGCTTGCATTAAAAGATCCCGGATTCAAGCAGTCACCATAAATATGATATATAATTAATACTCGTATATCACTTTCAAGGAGCAGAGAGATTTTCGAAGTTTTGTTTCCTAAACTAACGTATATTGATAACAATTGGAATATCTTTTTGTTGAAATTCTGCTCATTTGTTTCTTTTGTTGACTCTTCCCAAGTTATGAAATCCAAGGTTACTCAAGAAAGAAATCTATTTATTGCAATCTCCGAGAATAGCTGTAAAAGAAGGATAGCGCGCGCGACAAAAAAAAGAGAGGAACCAGGTCTATTTTATTTGCTCGGTTATCCGCTCTGTATTATTTTGATTTTCATCAAATCGTCTTGGCTTGGTTTCCCTCGAATGTCACCAATTCTGCCCTCTGTATTGTCCTTCTTACAACCGCGATACTCACTCAATATGTACCATTAATCCATGATATTGAAACTTAAATGCTCAGGAATTTTGCTCAGGCAATGTGTTGTTTATCTTTTCAGTAGAGGATTTTATTGCTTATCTTCACTTTGCCCTTTTTGATGGGAATACCTTCTTTTGCTACCATATTTCTTCTCCCCTCGGCGCCTTTTTTTGGTCCACTGAAAGAACCATTAGAACTTACGACTCGGTGACAGGGAACAATTGGTGAAAGTGGGTTCTTATGGAGAGCATTTCCCACTGCGCGGTAGGATTTAGGTCTGCCTATTTTTTCCGCTATACGTTTGTATGTGCTTATTTTTCCCTTTGGAATTCTGAAAGTGGCAAGGAGAACATCTTTTTCAAACTGCGTTTTTTGCTTCAATGCCTCAACAACGTCTTTCTCAGTTTTAATTGAATTCGAATCCATCAGATAACATTCCGCAGAAGAAGCTATTGATTTCTTTGAACTTAAGCCTTTATCATAAATGTTTTAGGATTATGCAAAGAAATAATTGCGTCGTAAATCAGTTGAAGCGGCGACAGCTTTCCAGAAGTTTTCAGCATCGTATAATAAAGTAATTAACCATCAAGCGCGATCTTTCATTTTTAATTGCTAGCTAGCTCTATCGCAGGCAACGAAGTGATCATTACCGACATTAACAAGTTTTGGTACATTTTCTCCACACTTATGCTCCTTCGCGTAAATGCATCGTGGCCGAAATCGGCATCCCGATGGAGGATTTATTGGGCTGGGCACCTCTCCAGGCAAAATTATTCGCGATCTTTTTGTTTCTGGGTCTGGAACAGGAATTGACGATAACAACGCTTGTGTATAAGGGTGCTGCGGAGAACTAAAAAGCTCGTCTGTTTCGGCGATTTCCACGAACTGTCCAAGATACATAACGGCTACCTTATTGCAGATGTGTCTGACGGTGCTTAAATCGTGGGAAATGTACAGATATGTCATCTTTAATTTTTGTTGCAGTTCTTGTAACAAGTTTAAGATTTGGGCTCTAACGGAGACATCTAATGATGCCACAGGTTCGTCTGCAATTAGCAATTGTGGTTCTACTGCCAAGGCTCGCGCAATGCAAATCCTCTGCCTCTGACCGCCACTAAATTCATGTGGATATCTCTCCGCATGATAATCTTCCAAGCCGACTAATTTCAGAAGTTCGTAGAGTTTGTCATGCCACTTGTCCTTTGAAACGTGCTTATGAATCATTAGAGGTTCCATAATTATGTCAGCCACAGTCATTCTTGGATCTAGAGACGCGTAGGGATTTTGAAAGACGTACTGCATTTTGCGCCTTAGTTTTAGAATTTCGGTTTTATTCTTTGATTTGAAAACTGTGTCTAATTCTTCGCCATCAAGGTAGATCCTTCCTGAGGTTGGGGGATCTAAATATAATATTGCTCTGGCTGTGGAGGTTTTTCCGCATCCACTTTCACCCACTAGACCCCAAGTTGTTCCCTTTTCCACTGAGAAGCTAATTCCGTCAACAGCATGCACCACTCCAATCTGTTTTTTAAAGAAAACTCCTCGAGTGAATATCGGAAAATGTTTTACAAGGTTCTCAACGGTTAAAAATTTCTTTTCACTCATTTGCCTTAACTCCCAGAGGAGATTTTACATCAATTTCCGACCAACGAATACAAGCCACATAATGTCCGTGTTCAATTTCCACTAGTGGGGGTACTTTCTTTACGCATGCGGCTTCAGCGTACTTACATCGTGGATGGAATCTGCATCCCGAAGGAGGCTCAATCAGATTTGGAATTGTTCCGGGTATTACTGCAAGTTTCTCTTTCCGCAAAGCTAGACTTGGAACTGCTGTGAGAAGAGCTATTGTATACGGATGTTTGGGTTTGTAGAAAATTGTCTTGGTATCTGCTGTTTCGCAAACCCTTCCTGCGTATAGAACAGTTATTCTGTCAGCTACTCCTGCTACAACCCCCATATCATGGGTGATTAAAATCATCGACATTCCTAGCTTTTCTTTCAAACTCTTCATTAACTTAAGAATTTGAGCTTGGATTGTTACGTCTAAATTCGTTGTAGGTTCGTCAGCCAAAAGTAGGCTCGGCTGACACGATAATGCCCTCGCTACTGCTATGCGTTGCTTCATGCCTCCACTTAGCTGGTGTGGAAAATTCCATATCTTTATTTCAGGATCAGGTATCTCCACAAGTTTTAACAATTCAATAGCTTTTTCCAACGACTCTCTCTTCGTTAAATTTTGATGGCGTCTTATCACTTCTGTCAACTGGTCAGCAATACTGAAAACAGGGTTTAGCGAGGTTGCTGGATCTTGAAAGATGTAGCCAATTTCTTTTCCCCGTATCTTTTGCAGATCACCTTCAGTTTTATCCAGTAGATTTTCTCCCCTGAAAATTATTCTCCCTTCAAGTATCTTTCCAGGTCTTGGGACAATTCTGAGTATGGATAGGGCAGTTACAGATTTTCCTGAGCCTGATTCGCCTACCAATCCCAAGGTTTCTCCCTCTCTAACCTCTAAGCTGATTCCGTCAACAGCTTTGACCATTCCAGCCCAAGTGTCGAAGTAGGTTTTTAGGTTTTCAATTTTCAATATCTTTTTTTGAGTCATCAGCGTTCATTCCATTTTCTTATTCTCTAAGACGAGGATCAAGAGCGTCCCGCAAGCCATTTCCGAGAAGATTAAACCCGAGAACTAATAAAGTTATAAATAATCCTGGAAAGACCCCTTCCCACCAAGCTTCTTTCACAGCTTCATTGGCTTTTTGCAGCTGTTGACCCCAAGTTATAGCAGCTGGATCGCCAAATCCTAGAAAGCTCACTGCAGCTTCTACCAGAATCGCGGTTGCTATCATAAGTGTGGTTAGAACTATGATGATGTGCAAAACATTGGGAAAAACATGTCTGAATATTATTCTTCTCTTACTTGCTCCCAATGACTTCGACGCTTCAATAAATTCGCTTTCTTTCACTCGTAACACTTCACCCCGAATAATTCTTGCATTTGACGCCCAAGAAAACAAGCCTATCATAAGCGTTACTATCGAAAGCCCGCCAATGTTAGAAGGGGCTACGGCAGTAATAACTTGTAGGAAAACCAGCAAGATCAAAAGGAAGGGAATGACCAAGAAGACTTCGGTTATTCTCATCA
>SMTZ1_10000457_pt1 | contig 51419 bp, 48 predicted proteins | sample DeeMarSWOR136_30_FD_25667 | JGI IMG/M metagenome (IMG submission 25667) | reverse complement strand
AGAAAAGAACGCCCTTTTCACTTCTGAAATTTTTCTTCCCATTTTATTTCAACAAGTTACACCATTTCTAAGGAAAAAATTGAGGAAACTCCAGAAACTCTCTACCATAATTCTTGAAAAATTCTTTCAGATTGGTTATTGATGTTGTCACTTTATCTAAGCCAACCCCTGTATGAGGGAAAATCAGAGGAGGATGTTCATGAGGTCTCGAAGGATTCTCGTGCTATTGGCAATGCCTGAAATTGGGAAAGAGATGCTGAGTAAGTCAAATACGAGGATTGCCTTCCTTCACGGGCCCAAGGGTCAACTCCCAACCCTTAGAGAGGTGATGGAAGCTGCAGGGAAAGCCGATGTTCTCCTTCCGCCCGCATTCCTGTCCATTCCTAAAGAGGTTTTGGTGGGAAATCCAAATCTCCGGGGAATTGCGAATTATGGGGTGGGATATAATAATATCGATGTGGTATCTGCAACGGAACTCGGCATTCCAGTGACCAACACCCCTGGAGTCCTGACCGAAACTACAGCAGACCTGGCCTGGACCCTGCTCATGGCAACGGCGAGGAAAATCCCCCAGGCGCATAATCATACCGTCTCAGGTCAATGGAAAGGGCCTGGCGGAAAATCCTTTATGGGATTGGATATTGGACCTGGGGGTGCCAACACGCCAAAGGTTTTGGGCATCATCGGTTTTGGTAAGATCGGGAAGGCGGTGATGAGGAGAAGTCGAGGTTTCAAGATGAAGGTCCGAGCCTACGATCCCCCCGTGAAAAAGACCATTACGAAAACAAAGGGGGTGGAATACAGGGAACTCGGCGACCTCTTGAGAGAGAGTGATTTTGTCACGCTTCATTGTCCTCTGACCGGTGAGACGCATAATATCATCGGGAAGAGGGAACTCGATCTGATGAAACCAACCGCGATCCTCATCAATACTTCCCGAGGTCCGGTGGTGGATGAGGGGGCTTTGGTCTCAGCTCTAAAAAAGGGGAGAATCGCTGGAGCAGGACTGGATGTCTACGAGAGGGAACCCCGTCTTAGTCCGGGCCTCGCAAAACTGGAAAATGTCGTCTTGCTCCCCCATATTGGAAGTGCCACAGAGGATACCCGGGGACAGATGGCTGTCGTGGCAGCAAAAAATGCAGTTGCCATGCTGAGGGGGAAAAGGCCACCCAACATTGTCAACCCCGAGGTCTTTGAATCTCCCGAATATCTTCGGAAGTTGAAGATCTGAAACCTGTTGGGATTCTTTTTTGATCTGAACTCTTTCCTCAAATTCACCTAGCGCGGATCCTGATGCAGAGAGGATTTACGCGGGTGGAAAACTTGACCGGGGGCACCATGATCTGGGCCTACCCCATGAACAAAGGCGATGCGAGTTAGGATCCGAATTCCCTACGTCGCCTTGTAGATTATAAAGGCCCCCAACAATAAACATCACCCTCCTATACCACTGCTCTCCTATTATCCCGTAGAAATAAGAGCCAACGTACGTTCCCAAAATTAACACGGGCAATGAAATCCCATACAATCGAAGGATAGCTACTGTAGTCACACCGCTGATGGCATGTGCAAAAACAACCATCAGCCCGAAGAAGATAAAGAACCCCTGCAAGGTAACCTTTATCCTATCCTTGCTCCATCGCTGAAGAGAGGTATAGACGATTACCGGAGGTCCGGTCGCACTGAGCGCCCCTCCGAGACATCCCCCGAAAAAACCGAAAAGATAGGCCCACCCCTCCCTTATCCCATCTTTCGATAATCTAAAGAAGAGGTTATACAGAGAATAGACAACCAGGATAATGCCCAGGGTCCAATGGATCATATCCCTATCGAGTTTCTTAAGAAAGAATACCCCACCCCAGAGCGGCACCCACAATAAGGGGATAGATCTTCTTGAACTCCAGATGCTTCCGGAGCTGAACCAGGAGAAAGAAGGTTATGGATAGGCCGTATAGTGCCGTAAGAGGAATAACCATCTTGATATACAGGAAAATCGCCAGCAGGGGCAGGGCCAACAAGATGGAGCCAAAACCGGACAGTCCTTGGGTAGAAGCGGCAAGAAATACGATCAGACATATCCATAGGTACGTTCCCATTCCAACCCCACAAAGGGTTGCCCATTACAGGGTGTATACCATTTTCCCCTGCCCTCGGCCAGCCTAATCTTATCTGTTCAGCGTGCCGAGTGGTATTGACGAGGACATTTCTATACAATATGAAGTTATGAAGTTGTGGTGCCTAATCCCTTTTCCTTTATTCCAAATGTCGGCAGTCAAACGGACACATAGCAATTGATAGATTTAGTATCTATCCTTCTCTCTGTGAGGACGAGAGATGAAGAAAAATATGTTGGGGAACACGGGAATAGAGGTTAGCGAGCTCTCATTTGGAACGCTGATCCTCGGAAAAATTCAGGCTGATCTAACCATAGAAAAAGGTGGCCAGGCGGTAAAAAAGGCCAGTCCGTTGTTGACAAGGACAAATGCATCCTCTGCGGATATTGCGCAGAGGTGTGTCCTGAATTCGTAATCCGGGTCATTTGAACCTCCATTGGTCAACGAATTTGCAACCCATCCCGGGAACTTTTCCTTATACCATCGGCCTAAAGAAGGATGTCTTTCGTAACCTCTGTGGGACTCGGTACCCCGACCATAGTCATGGTTCTCTGTAATTCCGACGTCATCTGCTCCAACACTTTGCGGATCCCGTCCTTGCCGTTGGCTGCTAACCCATAGAGGATCGGCCTTACAATCCCCACGGCCTGAGCCCCGAAGGCGAGACCTTTGAAAACGTCTGTTCCGCGTCGAAAACCTCCATCCACTATGATGGGTATCCTCTCATCGATGACCTTTACGATCTCATCCATCAATCCATTATTCCAATTTGAGCCCTGAGTTTCTATGTGATCAAGAGGTTAAAAAAATGCTTCATAATAAAACTCAGGAAATTCCAAAAAACGCTTTCATTGGCCGAAAATATCCTTTATCATAAATAAGAAAATTTCACGTCCAAACACATGTTTCTTAAAGATGGAGGTACCGGTGGATTTCCAGCCGTTGTTTAAGCCGAAAACCTTGGCCGTCATCGGCGTTTCCTTACATAATGACCGGCATCCGGCCAACGTCATTTACTACAAGAACAACCTTCGGTTTCAGGCCGAGGTCTTTCCCGTAAATCCCCGGGGGGGTATACTTCAGGGGGAAACGGTGTATGCACGTATTTCGGATGTTCCCCGAAAGGTTGACCTAGCGGTGATCGCCGTCCGCGCCGAAATGGTTCCCGATATCATGGCCGAATGCATTCAAGCGGGAGTTGGTGGAGCGGTAGTTATCTCCGGGGGTTTTGCTGAAGTCGGTCGAGGGGACCTGCAGGAGCGTATGGTATCTCTGGCAAGAGAAGCGGATTTCCCTTTCATTGGCCCCAATTGTCTGGGAGTCTATTCCCCTCCCTATATGGACACCTTTTTCCTTCCCAGCGAACGAATGGTGAGGCCGGATAGGGGGAGAGTTGCACTGGTCAGCCAGAGCGGGGGGACCCTCGTCGATCAGATGAGCAAGTTTGCCGATGAAGGTATTGGCCTTTCCCTGGGGATCGGTATCGGGAATAAGGCCCTGATCCAAGAGCTAGACCTGCTCGAGTATTTTGCCCGTGATCCTGAGACGGAAGTCATTGCTTTCTACGTGGAGGGTTTCGAGAAAAACGCGGGACGGGAATTCGTCCTGGCAACAGGCCAATGCCCAAAGCCCGTAATCGTTTTAAAAGCGGGTAAAAGTCTCGGGGGAGGCCGGGCCATCTCTAGCCACACGGCCGCGATGGCCGGGGACTACGAAGTCTTTTCCGAGGTGGTGTCTCAGTATGGCGTGGTGGAGGCCAAAAATCAATTTGAGCTGGTCTCTTTCTGTGAAGCGCTGAGCTGTTACAATCAGTCCATTGACGGTAATATCGGTATCATCACGGCTAGTGGGGGTCACGGGGTCTTGGCCGTCGATGCCTGTTCCTCCCATGGCCTTTCCGTGCCGCCCTTATCCGATCAGCATCAAGCCCAAATCAGGGAGCGAGTTTCACCGCGAGTTCGAGCAATCGCTTCCTTCGGCAACCCCATTGATCTTACGGGGAGCGCCGTGGATGATGATTTTATCGCGACGGCTAAGTTCCTGGCCGGCTATCAGGGAGTTGATTGTGTAGTGATACTACTTTTGCCCTATACGCCGGGGATTACCCCGGATTTGGCAGCCCGATTGAGCCAGATTTATCGACAAGCAGATAAGCCGCTGATCGCTTACGTACCCCATGTGGAAAAGTACGGTATATTCATCGAGGGATTTGAATTTAACCGGATACCGGTGGCCCACTCCATTGAAGGTGCGGTACACATGGCTGAGGCCATGAGGAGGTGGCAACGTTGGTGAAGAAAGGGATAAGGGACATACTTTCTGCTTCAAAGGATGTGGGCTGGGTCTTGGAACCTCAGGCCAAGCACCTCTTTTCCATGGCAGGCCTGAACGTTCCTCGATTCACCATGTCGACCACGGTGGAGGAGGCAGTTCGGTTTGCCCATAACATCGGTTACCCAATAGTTGCGAAGGTGGTTTCTCCTCGGATTGTCCATAAATCAGACAGCGATGGCGTTGCGGTTGGGATCGATACAGATGGGGAGTTGACCGAAACCTTTACCCGGTTCAGCCGAATCGAGGGCTTTGTTGGCGTGTTGGTTGAGGAGATGATGTCGGGCCTAGAATTGATCGTCGGCGCCAAGATCGACTACCAATTTGGACCGGTGATCCTCCTGGGAATTGGTGGAACCGGGGTGGAGATCTATAGGGATATCACCATGAGGATGGCACCTCTTCGTGAAAGGGATGTCGAATCGATGGTAAAGGGCCTTAAGGCGAGGCCGCTTCTGGAGGGTTATCGGGGCTCAGAACCGATCAATCTGAGCGAATTGAACCGGCTTCTCATAACCTTCTCCAAATTGGTTATGGACCTTGAGGAGTCTATCGAATCCATCGACCTTAACCCGGTCATCTGTTCATCGACCACGTGTGTTGTGGCGGATGCCAGAATCATGCTCAAGGAAAGCCTGGAAACGGAATAGATCCAATGGCAGAAACAAGATTTCATTTCGCCGTCGGCTTCGGCCTCCTTCTCATCGTCTCCATCTGGTTGTTTCCTTCACATCTAACAGCGAAGGAAGAATACGCTGCGCAAACGGGCAAGGATTGTGAGACCTGCCATATAGACCCCTCAGGTGGGCCGGATTTAACCCCCTATGGGCACGCCTTTCGCAGAGGAGGGCACCAATATCCCATTCCAGCAGAAGCCTTTACGGAACTTCCACGCTATAGAAGAATCGTCCACTTTTCATCGGATATTTCCACATTGCTGCAGGTGTCATCTGGTTCGGAACCATCTTTTATGTACATATATTCATCACCCCCCAGGCCCTTGCCCGGGGGCTCCCCAGATCGGAGTTGATTCTGGGCTGGGTGTGCGCCACAATCAGTGGTACCACTGGTATCCTCCTGACCATGGCCAGGTTAACTGCTTTGTCGCAACTCTACACGACGAAGTTCGGAATCGTCCTATCCGTTAAGATCATTCTCTACCTCTTGATGGTAGGCATCGCGCTCTTCATCACCATTGTGATCCGGAAAAAATGCGACGGGAACTCGACCAACGGAAAGCCGAGGAGGTGACTGGAGGCATTTTTACCCACACGGATTTGCTTTCCTTTAATGGAACCGGGGAAAAACCGACCTACGTCGCCGTGGGAGGGGACATCCATGATCTTTCTGAGAGCTCCATGTGGAAAGAAGGACGGCACATGGGGCAGCACTTCGCGGGCAGGGATCTGACCGATGATCTCACAGCGGCTCCCTATGGTAGTGAGGTTCTCGAGAAGTTCAATAGGGTGGGGAGGCTGTGGAAAAGTACGAGAGAAACCTCTCCCCGTGTCAGCGGCACGAGGAAAACCTTCATCTATCTGGCCAACTCCGCCCTGGTAATTTCCTTTCTCATCTTCCTCTGTGTCGCCCTGTGGCGGTGGGGATGAAGAGGGACTCCCAACCGAGCTCCCTGTCGGGAAGCCAAAGGTTTAAGGACGAACTCTCCTTTTCTCAGTGCGAACAGCGCCCGAGAGAGGGGTGGCTCGGCCACCACCCAGAAATGTCTCCATGGCAACTACGATGATCGGATTCATGGATTTTTTTCAACGACGCTATGTACTCCCCCTTCGCACTCGATTTATTCTTCTGTTCACTTTGCTCCAGCACGGGGTGATGAGAAAGCTTTCCTCCATATTCCCAATCATCCCGATAAACTTATTCATGGGTATCGAAAAAGTGAGGACATCCTCAGGGACACACGGCCGGGCCGAGACATCGAACATCCCGAGGACGCATCGTGGACGCGCAGAATCCTTTTCCAGATAGGGATACTGCACGATTGAGGCACAGCCTGCGGCAAAGGGCGCAAAAACCCCGTTTGGTTCGGCTTCATCGAAGTTTGCGAGTGTAAAAAGGCCGGAAAGAACATCGGGGCGCGCGAAGAAGATCACCACGTCGGGATCTTCCATGTGCTCGAGCCCATCCCATCTTTTGAAGACTATGAACCGAGCCGGCGCCTTGAACTCCGGCAACTTTTCCATTATCTCTCTCACTAATGCTGGCGATTTTTTGTATCGTTCGCCTTCGAGTTTTCCTGGAATACCACAGGAGAGGAAATATTCGAAGTTGGGCATGACATCTACGGCAAATCCGAGATACCTTTTCCCACCGCCACACCCGACGGAGTCGGCATCAAAACAGAGAGGATTCCCCCTTCTCACCCTTGACAAATCGGCGATAAGACACCTATGCCCTGAAGGAGGTTTCACTACTTCGGCGCGTCCATCCTTATCAGTATAATAGAACGTAATCGGGAGCTCCGCCCCATTAAAGAATTTCTTCCAGAGCCTCGTAAATTTTTCCTTAATCTCCATCTCCATAAGATTTCCCCCACATACGATTTGAATTGCCATATTTCCCTCATGGAAATATGGATCCATGGTTCCCCTCTTATGGAAGGGAATGATTTCTTTGTATCACTTCCAGTGTGAATATTCTCAAACGTTCGTAAAATTCCTCAATCCGATCGATCATGATCCAATGTCCGGCATCGAAGGCCTCGGTTGGAATACCATGTCTCGCAACGAAGTCCCGTGTCTCATCGGCGAGGCTCTTTCTCCCCCACAGAAATATCTTCGGACACCGAATCTTGAGGAATTCGGCCGCAAGACTCCCAGCGCTACTTACGATTGAACGGGCGCTTCCGAGAAATAAATCCGGATCAGCTAAGTTGAGGCTGACGAAATAACGACGGAAAGCCGGAGATTCCCTTCCCATCTGATAGATCTCTTCCTTGAATTCCTCAAACCATGTTGAAAAGGAAGATGCGCTCACAGCACATTGCGATATGAATAGATCATAGGGGGTGAGATCTCCTTCGACGCTCACAAAGCCAGAAACCCCGAGACCTCTATTTGAAAGGAAATTCCCGATGTCTCCACCAAAGGAGTGACCAACAACGACGAGGCGCTTCGACGTCAAATAACCCTCGATGAGAGCCTCTAAACAGTAAACGTAACTGTTAAGCCCCCCATCGTAATCTCCCCTCGGGGTCCTCCCATATCCGGGAAGATCGATGGCGAGGAGATGCCAGTCCGATTGTAGTTGGGGAAAGGCTTCCGTCCAACAGAGGCAAGATTCTCCGAGGCCGTGTATAAAAAGGAGTGCAACCTCAGACTTTGCAGGGCGCTCCACAAGGTGCATACCTTGGATAATCTTCTCTTCTGTTTTTCTTTTCAAGGATATCACGCACTTTCAAGGAATCCCTGAGAAGCGGCATAGTAAAGGGAACCGGAATAGCCTATACAAAACTGGAGAGCCGTGAGGGGAATTTATCAGAGGTAGAATTCAATGTAAAGCCTTATACATTTCTGCTTCCCTACGGCCCCGATCCTACGTGTTGTCCAATGAGTGTTCCTCCGGAACGTGCGCCGCCATCAAGGGAAATGATATAATGATTTTATTTTGTTGTCGGCCCTGAATTTCTGGGTCTGGTAAAAAGTTTCTTCGGCGACATTACAATGGCAGGATGGGAAAAACAGGCGAAGCTGCATTTGGAAGAAGAGTCTTCGGTGATCGGCCTTTCCACATCGTGGCTAACTGAAAGGGAGGGCATTACGGGTGAGGATATCGTTGAGGAGATGGTGGATCTGGGGTTCAGGCGGGTGGAACTGGAGTATCGCGTCACGGAGACAATGTACCGACAAATGCGGCCCCTGATCCTCAAGGGAAGGCTCAACGTGATGAGCATTCATAACTTTTTCCCCCTTCCTGATGACATTTCCCCTGCAACAGCCAGCGGCGATCGGTTCCTTCTGTCTTCTCCGGAAAGAGAGACAAGAAGTTTGGCTATCCGGAAGGCTATCCGCACCATCGAATGTGCAGAGGATTTGGGCGCGACAGCCGTGGTTCTGCATCTGGGCAAAGTTCACATGGAACCAGAAAATGAGCGGTTGTACGATCTGTTTAAGAATCACGGGCTAGATACCCCCGAGGGACGTCATTTCCTCGAATGTAAGCTGAAGGAGCGAGGGGAAAAGAAAGATCCCCACTTGGAAAGCGTCCTCTCCAGCCTTGATCGGCTAAACCGCGAGGCTGAAAAGCGGGGCATTCTCTTGGGGGTTGAAAACCGCTACCACTATCACGAAATTCCCGACTTTGAGGAAATCGGGCTCATTCTGAAGCGTTTTTCCGGAGGATCCATCGGTTATTGGCACGATATTGGTCATGCCCATGTCTTGGAAAAGCTTGGTTTCCTTGAACCGGGATCGCTCCTTCAATCATATGGACCCCTTACTATTGGCGTCCACATCCACGATGCCATCGGCACGGACGATCACTGGGCTCCGGGTACCGGAGAAATTGATTTTGTGAGCCTCACTGATGGGCTAGGGGTCGCCCCAATCAAGATCCTGGAGGTACACAAAAAATCCGATCGATTTCAGTTAATGAGGGGCAGGGATATGTTGAAAAGCATCGGCATAATTTGAAACTAAAATAGCCGGCTAACCAACCTGATTCGATCTAATGGCTTGGTATAGTGGAAAATTGATCTTACGGATTTCAGTCTTACGCGTTATCTCTTTTGTTCATCCAGGGCGGACATGAGTTTTGCAAGTTCCCCCCCCACCATCTTGTAGGCGTGTTTTTCCTCAGGAAATCGGCTGGCCCGTACATCCTCGACATATGCCTCGAGGGCCTTGATAGTATTATCGGCCAAGTTCGCATATTTCTTCACGAATTTCGGCGTAAAGGCCTGGAACAGGCCCAAGATGTCGCTGACAATCATGACTTGCCCATCCGCATCGACCCCCGCCCCGATAGAGTACACGGGAATCGCCAGTTCATCCCGGATGATTTTACAGACCTCCGGGGGAACGGCCTCCACCAGAAGGGCGAAGGCACCTGACTCCTGGATAGCTCTGGCGTCCTCAATCAGTTCCAGGGCTGTTTCGGCCGTACGCCCCTGGGCCTTGAATCCACCTAGTTGGCCCGAACTCTGAGGGGTCAGCCCGATGTGCCCCATGACCAGCATTCCACCGTCAGAAATAGCTTTGATCTGGGGACAGACCCTCAGGCCTCCTTCGAGTTTGACCGCATCCATTGAGGCTTCCTTGAAGAAGCGGCCGGCATTTCTGACTGCCTCTTCAATACTCACCTGGTAGGAGAGAAAGGGCATATCTCCGATCACAAAGGTATTCGGGGCACCGCGGCGCACCGCCTCGCTGTGATAGATACACTGATCCATGGTTACGGGTACCGTTCCCTCATAGCCATAGATACACATGCCCAGGGAGTCGCCAACCAGAATCATATCCATGCCCGCTTTTTCCGCAGACTGGGCCGTCCAGTAATCATAAGCGGTGACCCAGACGGCTTTCTGACCTGACTCCCTCATCTTTTGAAGATCAAATCTCGTAAGCTTCTTTCCCATAGGTCCTTCCCCTTCTCGAATCTGCCTTCTGTATACAAGGTTGGAATGTCGTTGCTTGTTTACATTTTTCTATACACCCTCCAAGAAGGTGCCCTGCCCTGAGACTAACAAGCGGTTTTATTTTTGTCAAGGGACCAGAACGCCAGAGCGCTCATGCACGACCTACATGAGCTCGGAAAAGGCGCCTTCATACCCGGTTCATGAAATATCTTTCTCATACTAAAGCCTTCGCCGTTACGGCACACTATTATCCATCCTGTTTGGGTTTGAATCCAATGCTATCAAAGGGGTTAACAACGCTGGTTGTGATGTTCCGTAAATGGGAACTGATCCGCTTTAGCCAGCGAAAATACATGGCCAAAGAGACGGCATCGCCGCTACCGATGTTCTTATCCTCTTCTTTTACCAATCGGTAAAGACAGTTATCGCAAACGCGACTCACCCATTCGTATTCCTTCAAGAGCTCCTGCCCAGAGTTTACGTCCGCTGCTTCAAAACATGCCTTGGTACGGACAAAACTATCCTCCACTGCGGCTTCCACCCGCTGAAGATCCGGCTCAAATCCTCCCCCATGCAATTTTCCTGGGTGGTGCAGGGCGAGCTCTACGATATTTTTCGTGTAATCACCGATCCTTTCGATATCGATGATGATGCTCACCAAAACCAGGCCTGAGGACAGCTTCCCGACTCCGCTTACCACCAGGTGATTAAACACATCCCGTCGCACTTCCCGCTCGAATCTATTCACTTCGGCATCTTTATCGTAAATATCGATATCCACCTGATTGCCTTCGGTATACCGGAGCGAAGTCATGGCCTTCAAAAACATATCTTGGGTAATATCCAACATTTCGTAAGAACGGCGGTAAGCACGATCCATCAGGGTATCCTTTTGGAAAATAGACAGCCACTCTTTAAACATTGTCCTACCCCCTCATCTCAAAAGATAAATCCCCAGCAATGGTACAATAAAGAATAGAATTATTATGTAGCCAACCGGTATGATTTTGTTTCGTATGGAGTACCGGGAGAATTTACGGGCCAGAAAAATAGGGACACCCTTGAGGGGCCACCAGATAATCATCCCGGAAACATTGAAGATCAGGTGAGAAAACGCCACGATAATCGCGGCCAGATTTCCGGTAACGAGGGCCGCCAGGATAGCAGTTACGGTTGTCCCGACATTTGCCCCCAGTGTATACGGGAAAATCTGCTCCAACACGAGAACCCCCGCACCGGCCATCGGCACCATGAGAGATGTGGTTATTGAACTACTCTGCACCATCACCGTCAACAGTAAGCCAACGAGAAAGGCACGCAGTGCAGTTTTGAATATAATCGTGTCGAACCACATTTCCGCTTTCCTCACAACAAGGGTCTTTAACGCACCGACCATTCCTCTTAACGCGAAAAGGAGTAATAAGAGCGATGACATAAAGAGGATCCAAGGATGAATTCCAATAACATTTATGAAGAAATTGACCAACGGAGAAGTTAAGACCTTTACAGGACTCATAAATGTAAGCCCGCCGATATGTTGAAATGATTCGCCCATAAGAGTGGCAATTCTCCCGAGAAAGTTAGTCATGGTCTGAATCGGAAATAAGACTAAGACCACGAGAACATTAAAAAAATCGTGAACAGTGGCAGCGGAAAATGCTCGGTTGAATTCACTCCTGCGATTGATTTGTGGAAGGGACGCTAAGGTATTGGTAACCGAGGTACCTATGTTGGCTCCCATGATTATGGGAATAGCGGATGAGATTTCCAGGGCACCGCCAGCCACCATCCCCACCACAATAGAAGTCGTGGATGAAGATGATTGAATAACAGAGGTTGACAAAATTCCGATAAAAAGGCCAGCAGCCGGATTGGAAGTCATGTGAATGAGCGACCTGGCGAATTCCTTCCCCAACATCTTCAGGGAAACTCCCATCAATTCCAGGCTGAAAATAAACAGGTACAGGAAAATAATTAATGCGATGATACTGATGAAGGACCGGTGTTTCCCGTACCACTCTTTCAATTTTCCCCTATCGATGATATGCATGCCGACCATCCTTCGTGAAAACTCCTTTTTGCATCAGGATCTAACGCATTGATCGCACTGTCTGGCTTCCCTGGATGGCTTTCCAAGCCTGCACCACATGCTCCCGCCGGGTCTCGGTCTGGCCAATGCTGAGGCGGAGACAGAAATTGTCCCCCAACCGCGTCTGAGTCATATAGATCTTCCCTGAATGGTTGACCTCATCCAGTAGGGCCTTGTTCAACCTCTCCAGTTCTTGCGGGGGGAGATCCTGACCGGAGCGCTTTCCCGGCTGGAAGCGAAAGCAGATGGTGTTGAGGGGAACCGATGTCAGGAGCTCAAAGTCTTGGCTTTCCTCCACCCATTCCTTGAACTCCTGGGCCAATGCCAGATGTCCCCTGAGCCTTTCTTGGAGCCCTTCAACGCCGTAATAACGCAGCACGAACCATAGCTTGAGGGCACGGAAACGGCGGCCCAACTGGACGCCCCAGTCGCGGAAGTTGGTCACCTGGCGGTCCAGGTCGGTCTTGAGGTATTCCGGGAGGATGGAAAAGGTGGCCGTTAAGATCTCCGGATGTCGGCAGAAGAATGCCGAGCAGTCGAAGTTGGTAAAAAGCCACTTGTGTGGGTTAAAAACCATGGAGTCGGCCAGCTCGATTCCATCAAAAATCCAGCGCTTCTCCGGCAGGATGGCCGCACTCCCAGCGAGGGCGGCATCTACATGAAACCACAGGCCGTTACGTTGAGCGATCTCGCCGATGGGCCTCAAGGGATCTATGGCCGTGGAGGAAGTTGTCCCCACCGTGGCGGTGATGCAACAGGGGTGGAAACCTTGCTCTCGATCCTCCTTAATCCGTCTTTCAAGATCCTGAGGATCCATGCCATAGCTCTCGTCCACCGAAATGGGGACCAGATTCTTCGCGCCGAAGCCAGCGATCTTCAACCCCTTTTCCACGGAAGAGTGGGCCTCACGGGAGGTATAAACGCGAAGAGATGCCTCCCCGCACCAGGAGGAAAATCCCTGAGCATTGATCTGAAACCCGGAAAGCCTCTCCCGGGCACACAGGAGGGCACAGAGCGTGGCTGTGGAGGCAGTATCCTGTATCATCCCGCGGAAGCTTGAGGGAAGGTTCAACATTTGGCGCAACCAGTCCATGACCAGTTCCTCAAGCTCTGTGGCCGCTGGTGATGTCTGCCAGAGCATGGCATTGACACCGAGGCCAGCCGAAAGAAGCTCTGCCAGGATAGAGGGGCCGCTGTTGTTTGCTGGGAAATAGGCAAAAAAGCGTGGATGGTTCCAGTGCGTGATCCCGGGCAGTATGATCTCCTGAAAGTCTCCCAGGATGGCTTCCATTGACTCACCCGTACGGGGAGGACTCGAGGGAAGTCGCCTGCGCACATCTCCGGGAGAGACGATAGAGAGGACCGGGTAACGCTCCACTTCTTGGAGGTAGCTGGCCACCCAATCAACTACTTCATGCCCAAACCGGCGAAATGTCTCCGCATCCATAGTACGCTCCTTTCCTCATAAGGCTGTCTCCAACATAAAAAAGGAAAATGTACAGAAAGTATTTCCTTAACTACCTTGTTTAATTTCATAAGGATATTTAACACAAAAAAAGCCTTGTGGTCCATACACCAATGAAGAGTCCCTATGAGTATTCCCTTGTCCTTGAGCGTTATTCGATCCTTCAAACCGCAGCACAACGGCACGACATAAGCATAATACCCAATCTCTGTTGGAAGGGATAAACATTCCCCACCTCTCCCGCCAGTGGCGGGAAAAGGGTCACTCCAGAAGCATTGAAGCGAAGGAACGATGGTTTTCTCTAAAAACCCGATAAACCGAATAAACCAGATTAACCAAAAAGACCGATGGAACTCAGGTAATTTCAGAAAGATCCAATGTGGAATATTCCCTGCCAATTAAATATAATTACCTTACGCGACTGAAGGGAAACAATGATGATTCCTCTAGAAGTTAACGGGAAACACTATGAGGTAGATATCGACCGAAAAGGAAAAAGGGGGATTATCGCTATGGCACGATACAGTAAGGAATCTAAATTGGAAGTTGAAGAGGTTCTTCGACGAGCCGATACTTTCTTCGGATCCGGAGGACTGGGCTTGAAGCTGGTCGAACGGAACGAATGCTGTTTGAGCTTCGAGGGCGGAGGAGGACACGTGACGGTGGCTGCAGCCCGCTGCAAGCCGGACTATACGGATGTGGATCTCGAGACCCGTCAGTGGGATTATCAAGTAAAAAAGTTCATGGAAAAGCTTTGATCTTCATCTCTGATTCTTGACGACGAGAAGATACTTTTCCGATCGGTCTCAGCCCTTTAATGTACTGATTAGAGCCTAATAATATCTGCTAGTTCACGGATCTTTTTCAGGCTTTCCATGCGTTCAATCAAATTCAAGCATCTATCTGTCTGGCCCTCCGATAGAATGCCTTTCGTACAATCCTTGAATTTGCCCATTTGATCCACTTTACTCAGTGGATTCCTGGCACTTCCTCTATTGTTATCCACACTCTTCGTGTATTCTTCACCGTTTTGCATCCGAACCGTAAGCGTACACGCGTTAGAGGCCGAGCTCTCAACCCCTGTGAGATCCGGTCGAATATAGAGGTGAAACTTTTTCATCAACCCCTGTACCCTTGGATCGTTCACCTTTTCGTCCCTGAATTGCTCCAGGCCTACTTTTCGATCCACCAGGGCCACACAAACGCAAAATCCCATACTAAACTGGCCCTCCAAACCCGTTTTTGGATTTGGATGAATCAGACTCAGTGGCGTCGTATAACTCACTCCACATTCAATTCGATCCACCTTATCAGGTTTTATGTCATGCTCTTCGATTAAAGACAGTATGGCATCGATTCCGGTAAGTGCTCTCGAACAACAGGGATACGGCTTGATATCGATCCCAGGTGAATAAATCTCAAATGGCTCCCCTAGCCTCTCCACAATCTTTTCAAGATTATAATGTTCCTCCCCACAATAGACATTACAAAATCCAAATTGACCCTCGAGAATATCCGGATTCGCCCGTAAACCCTCCTTGACCAGTAAAACCGCCAGTGCACCCCCTCTCGCTGCATTCCCCGCATGGAACGGTTTGGTGCTGGTCCCCTTATTTTTTCTTAAACCAGCCGCCTCTGAAGCTGCAATCCCCAGTGCTGATCTAGTTTCATCCGTATCAAGTCCAAGAACCTTCGCTCCGCCTGCTGCCGCACCCAGACATCCCAAGGTCCCGGTTGCATGCCAGTGTTTTGAATGCTCGGGGTTAATACCCCTTCCGATTTTTGCCGCAACCTCGACGCCTACTATGTAACCCTCGAGAATCTTATCGCCTGAAACATTCAAGATCTCTCCCAGAGCTAGGACAGCTGGAAGAATCGTGGCCGATGGATGGGCTCTCATTGAAGTCATTGTATCGTCCCAGTCCGTCACGTGAGCCATGTACCCATTGGCGAGGGCGGCCATTGGGGAAGAGGTCTTTATCCCACTGCCCAATACAGAGGCCTGAGGGGTACCACCGATTGATTTCACGAATGAGAGTATCCTCTTGCTATTGGAATGGGTTGATCCGTAGAGCCCAACCCCAATACAATCCAGAATACCGCCCTTAGCGGAAGTGACTGCTTCGCCAGGAATTTCTTCAAAATCAAGACCGGATACGAACTCGGCTAATTTTTTTGTGATACCTATTTCCTCCCTTGACTGACCTGTCTTACCCATCTCGTATGCTCCTTATTTAAGGGTATTCGCATAAAAGACTTACTCAAATATCCCGCAGGAAACGGTTCCTAACCATGCACTAATTTTTCGGAATTTCAGTAAGGCACCACTAATAAGGCACGTTTATCATGGCTGTCCCAGGCAAATACCCCAGCTTTTCTATGCGTCAAATGTGTTTATTCTCCAACTCTCCAAATAGCTCTTACGGTGGGAGCAACATCCAATTGCTCTGGCAATGTCTCTATTTCCTTATCCGAAATCAATTCCCTCGACGTATAATCAAGCACCTCTCCCACCTTCCCCATTCTCTTGACCCCTGCCCCTGAAAGAATGAACCATATATTGCTGTCAGGGGGATAGGGGGGACCGTGATTAACCGCGACCTTTGGTTTCCCATATCCCTCTTCTGTAATCACAGAATCGAAATCAGGAAGTATTACTATATCCGGTGCTCTTTCATGGGCGAACCTCCGCACATACCACGGTGCCTTGGGGTCGTAAGTATACCAGGCCTCCTTGACATGATCTATCTCCTTGAGGGCACCTAGTGTCTTTTTTACTATTGAAGATGTCGTGTCACTCAGGTAAAAACCCCCTGTCGCACCTGACGAAAAATATGCTACATTGTCAAAAATGTCCCTATGCCCCGCATTCTTCAACGAGGTGATAACGTCGACACCGACCGGTCTCTCATTCATGCCATGGTCGGAGACGACTATAATCAGTGAATCCTCATACCAAGCCATCTCTTTCAGTTTCTCAATCAATTTCCCAATCTGGGTATCGATAACCCCGACAGAGTCCTCAAGTTCGGCTGAATGAATCCCATGGAAATGTGCTGTTATATTCGTCGAGACCAAACCGACAAAAAAGAGCGCGGGCCTTTCATTCTCCAGTATTTTCAAGGCACCATCCATGATAAATTCATCGATCAACGATGTATCAGCCACATCGACGGAAGGATGTCTAAAGGTCTTTCCCTCCCAATCAACACTTCGGGCTAGTTTGCTATCCTTGAGATACGGGGGAAGGGAACGATGTACCCTTTCTTGCCACGAATAGTGGTCAGCACTGACACCCGCCCCAGTAAAGGCACCCAAAACATGCCTTTTGGACACAACCTCACGGTAGGAATAGGCGATAGTATCGGCTTGTTTACCGGCCATCAAGAGGGCATGGCGATCTTTCGTTGAAATGGCGCCGACCTTTGCCGTTGGATTGTTTCTCTTCAAATAGTCACCGAGAGTCGGAGCATCCATATGGAGGATATCTTTTTCAGCATCGTAGAAATAGACTAACTTACCGGTCTTTTTGTCATACCATTCATAGCTGGAACATATCCCATGATCTTTAACGGGCAAGCCTGTGGAAAGCGTGGCAATTCCCTGATTCGTACCATTGATACACGCTCCTGCAACAGCGTTTCGGTAACTTACACCATTTTGAATGAGTAGATCGATATTGGGGGTAGAAAATCTCTCTAAATAATCATACCGGGCTCCATCAATAGTTACAAAAATGGTGTGGTTTGGGGTCTTGCGATGATCCACAATTGGCAGAACACCAAGCATTTCCTTCCTCCTCTGAGATGAATTGCGCCCTCAACTTCAAGGCCTAGTAACTCGCCATGTTGCATCTTTCCGCGTATACCCTGTCTTTTTCCTTGATACTCTTTATCCACAGTCTCGATTGGACTGCCTTCCCCCTCCCTTTTCCGTTGATATTAATGAGCGACAAGCGATTCATTTGAAAAAATTACCAATGAAGCACATGGGAAACTTCTCGCTCTGGTACCATAACATATTCGAATGATGGGATAAATGCCATCAAAAGGGCAGGCCTTCACGATGGCAAATAGTTACTGACCAGAGGCCTTTGCCCTTCTCTGTGCGATCATATCCCGCACAACCGGGAAAAGAGCGGAGAGTGCGGATAAGAGCAGAAGGATACCGGCGACCGGCCGGCTAATGAAGGGCCAGAAGGAGCCATACAAGATCATCCCCGTGTCCAATGAGGCTTCAGCTAGAGGGCCAAGGATAATGCCAAGAACCAGCGGCATCAGGGGGAATCCGTATTTCTCTAGCGCAAAACCGAGGAATCCGAAAATGAACATGATCCAGACATCTATGAGGTTGTTGCTGATTCCAAAGGCTCCGATGACGCAGAGCAGAAAAACGGTCCAGTTCAAAATGGGGAGGGGTACATTGAGTACCTTAGCTAACACCCAGATTCCTAAGAGCCCCACGAAGATCATGATCACATTTGCCACTAAAAAACCCGCAAACACACCCCAAACTAACTCTGTTTCTTCAACGAAGAGCCTGGGGCCCGGCGTCAACCCGTGGCTCATCAGGGCAGCCAGAATCACGGCACAGGTTGTACTTCCCGGAATCCCCAGGGTCAAAGCGGGAATCAAAGCCCCACCGGTGGCCGCGTTATTGGCAAATTCCGGAGCGGCAACCCCCTCATCGAGACCGGTCCCAAACTTTTCGGGATTCTTGGACCACCTGACTGCTTCATTATAGGCAAGCAGTGAAGCAACGGTTGAACCGGAACCGGGCAGGACTCCCATAAAGATCCCAATCAACATAGACCGGACAGCCATCGCTTTCATGTGCAGAAAGTCTTTGATTACACCTAAATTCGTCTTGGTTCGCCGGATCTGTTGTTCCTTTTTTCCTATAACTACCGTACCCGTATTTCTCAAAAACTCTGAAAAGCCGAAGAGGCCGACAACCACGGCGACCATGTTGACCCCGTACCGAAGGTGTATACTTCCGAAAGTGAACCGGTCCACTGCGGTAATTTGACTCGCCCCGATTGTGACCACGAAGAGACCAATACAAAGAGATAGTAAGGCCTTGAGCTGACTTTTGCCCCCAAGGCTTGTAACGGTGCTCATGCCGAAGATGCAGAGGGCGAAATATTCGGCTTGATCAAATCCCAGGGCAACCTTCGCCAACAGGGGAGCAACGGTCATCAGCACAATGGCGCTGAACGTACCTCCAATGGCCGAGGCGGTCATGGAGAGCCCGAGGGCTCTACCGGCCTTGCCCTGCTTAGCCATGGGAAATCCGTCAAACAAGGTTACTGCAGACGACGATTCACCCGGGATTCGAAAGAGAATCGAAGTTATGGATCCACCCGCGGTTGACGCGGCATAGAGAGCTCCCAGCATGGTGATCGCCTGCGTCGGGGTCATCCATAAGGTAACGGGAATCATGATAGCAACCGCCGCTGTGGATCCCAGTCCTGGGAGGATCCCGACAATAATGCCCAGTATTATGCCCAGGATAATAATGAGAAAGTTTATCGGGTTGATGACGAAAGTGAGTCCAACGAGTAGGTTGTCAAACATGGACGCTTTCCCTCAATAGATCAAGTAACTGATCGCCCTGAAGATTCCATAACCCCTGGGCAGTGGGATGTACGTTGCCCTGACAAATAAGAACAGAAAGACGGCAACAGTGCTGAGTGGAACTACGGCCAGCATGATCTTTTTCCGGTAACCGGTGCCGTACATGAAGATCGCCATAAAAAGAGGAGTGGCAAAGGTGAAACCAATCCACCCGAGACTGCAAATATAGAGAAACGAAACGATAACTCCAAAGATGATGAGGGAGAAGACTCGCCTCTCACCTGTTTGCTCCTCTTCCCTTCTTCGGGCTTCTTCTGCTTCTCTGGTCATTCGCTCTTCAACCTCCTTCTTTCGGAGCAACAGTTTTACGAGGTGAATGCCTGACCCGAAGAAAATGATCGCCAAGATGAGTTTTGGCCAGGAAGCTCCCCCCAAGGGGGATTCCACAAGGGGTTGTGGTACCGTTGTGGCAATACCATATGCAATTATTGAAAACACAAATATCAATCCGGTGGCTACCTTTTCTCCCATGACGTGAAATCCCCCTTGGAGTTTATCCGAGAATGCGGATCTCCATTTGCTAAACACTACGTGCTACGGCACCATTTCAAATCTTTACTCTCTGAAAGCATCCTTAGATTCAAATGCTCTTACTTGATCCATCCGAGGTCTTTCGCAATCTCGGTGAAAGTAGCCAGGTCTGCCATGACTTCTTTTGTATATTCATCTCTTCCCATGGGTACCGTTCGTTCGTGACCGAGTTCCTTCTCTAAGTAGTCTTTCATACGTTGTGTTCCGAATGACTTCTTGAAGGCCCATTCCCAATATTTAACGATGGGCTCGGGCGTTCCCTTCTCAAGGACAAATCCCCTCCAGCGACCGAGGTAATTTTCGACGCCGAGTTCTCCGGTGCACTGCACATCGGGATATTTTCTGACCCGTTTGGTATACCCAATTACGAGGGGTTTGGAAATACCCGCTTTGTATAGACCTTCCATGTCAATCAGTTCGTCTGATTCAAAGGTGGTGTGGCCTGCCTGGAAACTCGCCCGGCGAAGTGAGCTTTTGGGAAAGGGGACGAATTTGAGGCAGATATTGGCCCGTTTGTTCAACACTTCTATCCAGAGGTGGTCAAAAGTCATGGGATCGGCACCTGCGACGGTAAGCCGGACCTGGGGATTCTTCTTACAATAGTCCTGAATGTCTTTTAAGGTCTGGAACGGGCTATCCACCCTGGTGTGAAGCGCCGAAATGTCATGAGCCCCCCTGAATACCCAGATAAAGTCATCAAGTTTATACTTGGCCCTGCCAGTGGCTACGTTAATGACCATGCTCGGACTGGCTTCCTCGAGGGTGTGCCCGTCGGCTGGCTGATCCATGAAATAGGCAGTGGCAATGGCCCCGCCCGCCCCCGGCTTGAACGTGAACTTTACGGGGACGCCAAATGTTTTCCCAACATCTTCCATTATGGCACGGCCAAACATTTCCGACCCTGATCCCGGACCAGAGCGAATGACTACTTCGATGGCCCGTTTTGGGAAGCCTTTGGGTTTTTCCATAGCAAAAGCATAGAAAGCATTTGCCAGAAAAAGCAATGTCAGAGATACAGCAACTACAATAAAGGCAGTCCTTTTCATTGCAGATCCCTCCTTTTATAGTCGATTTGATTAGGGTTAAACGATTGCACGGTCTTTTCTTGAAAACCACCTCCTTTCCCTAAAGGATCCCTTCGCCTCCAATTATCGTGCATCACCTCCTTCCCTGAAACTAGCTTCCTTTCATGCCGTACCAGAGCAGTAGGTTTGCTTCGGCTCGTGTTGTCGTTAGCTTACTTTGGGCTTTTCCTGATTAGTTGTCCCATAACAATATATGAAATACCGTTTCTTTAATCTCACGATTACCGAGTCGATAGAGTCAAAACCATACATTTCTCACGGTACACGTTATTTCAGATATTTTTTTGTAAACTCCCCGTAAAGGCGACCCAATTCATCCGCTCTTTGGTCCAATTCATCAATGCCCATGGTCTTGCACTCATAATTAAGGAGATCTTTCATGAGTTGGCAGTTTTTGTCCGCAAACACAACCGTCCCGTCATCCCGAATCTCTTCTATGCCCTCAAGTCTGGAGTTTTCCCAATTAATTTTCATCGCCTCATCCAGAGTAATCTCCTTGGGAAGGTCTAGTTCAAACCCTTTCCAGCTCAGGCGCCCCGGGTACCCACCCATCATTCCGGCCGGACCGGCAACACAACAGCTGTATTCTCCAGTATCGTGATAGAGGGCCATAATTTTTTGGATTGCAGATGAGGCAATGATATAGTGTCCGTCAGGCCGCCCAGGACGTTTGGCATATTTGATGATATCTCCGAAAAGTTCCTCTGGATTGAATTCCTTTGTAACATCATTGCCATCGACAAGAATCTTCAGATAGTACGATGCTCCCCCAGTGTGGCCCTCTCGGACAACCCAGTATTCGGCATAATGATGCATAACCAAAGGGAGAAGGACACTCCGCATAGGGACATTTAACCTGAGGGAGATAACTTTTTGCAGTTGTGGAACAACATTTTCCCCATTCCCGATTCCCGCCACAGGAGCCTGCCCCACCTTTGCCAGAGTCGGGTTAACTGCATCGGGATAGGCCCCATTAACTACCCAGGTCTTGATACCAGAGTGCTCGACGGCCTGCATCAATTTGTAGCACAACGTCAGATGCATGGGGAGCCAGGGCCCGAAGGCGGCCTCCTGGAATTTCTTGTGAATTTCCTTCGGGAGGAGCTCAACCACCCAGTAGGATTGAAGGCTGGTGGAATTGAAAATAACAGAGGGTTTGATCCTAGACAGGGTTTCGCTCGTTTTGTCAACATCTCTTAAATCGATTTTGACAAAATCTATGTTCGGGTAAATTCCCTCCATTTGAGCACCGAAGGCAGCATTGTTCACCTTTTGATAGCCATAGGTCTCATTCACATCCGCCCCCACTAGACGAGTTATCCCCGGCTTTCTGGCCAACAGCTCCAATGCTTTTCCTCCAACCTCCCCCAATCCAATAATCATGATCGTTCCTTCCGTCATTCCCCGATCTCCTTTCATCTTGAGATACGCCGATCTCGAATGGAACAGCAGCAATAGGTACAGAAAATCCGTGGCTTACTTGACGATTTTGAAATATCTCCTTACTGAATCAACAAAGTGCTCTACATGGTCCACCATCAGCTGTCCCATTTGATCCGCATCCCTTCTTTTCAAGGCCTGGATGTATTGCGGAAGATCAGTCAATATGAGTCGCGGCTTGTGGGAAATCAATGGTTGGATTCGAAAAAACTGATTCTGGACCACGGAGAGATATTCATCCAAAAAATGATTGTGGGATGCGTCCCTGATGAGCTTATGGAATTGCATGTCGTAATCTATCAGTTCAGAAGTGTTCTCATTCTTCACCTGACGAATGCTCTTGGAGAGCTCCTCGAGGTTACGGATTTGTTCCTCAGTGATATTGAGGGCTGCCAGTCGCCCAACCCCTCGCTCCAGTATCTCTCTCAACTCGATCAACTCTTGAAAATCGCGAAGATTGATGTCAGAGACCCGGGCTCCTGCGTGAGTTACGATGGTTACGAGGTTTTCCCCTGAAAGGCGAATGAGAGCCTCTCGGACAGGTGTCCTGCTGACCTGAAACTCATCTGCCAACTTCTTTTCGTTGAGAGGTTCCCCTGGTTTGTATTGAAGGTTAACAATTCGCTCCCTTAACACATTGCAAACATCGTCTCGCATTTATATTTACCTCTACAAAACAAAGGCTTCGAGTCGAAACCTTTTTTTATCCCACCGACTCAGCTGGTTCTAGCGCTAAGATGTGGTTGATACCGAAGATATGCGATCTATTAGCATAAATTATATTATTTGTCAACCAAAAATATTTCAATTTTATACAAATTATATACAAAAACAGCGATATCTTAAATAATTCCAATTTCCACTCAAACAAACGGTGTCGAGGTTGACATACTGAGGGGAAATTTATTTTATTTAATGCATATGAGGAATGTATGTTCCACTGCGATTGAAGCGTTGTAAATCCAAAACCAGGAGGTGTAACCATGAATTTGGTCAGTAAACCCGCCCCCGATTTTGAGCTCGAGGGTTACTTCAATGGCTCATTCGGCAAGTACAAGTTGTCAGACTACAGGGGAAAATGGGTCATCTTGCTCTTTTACCCTCTCGATTTCACCTTTGTTTGTCCCACTGAGGTGCTTAACTTCTCGGACGCGGCAAATGAATCCGCTAAACTAAATTGTCAGATTTTCGGCGTCTCGGTGGACTCCAAGTACGTCCATAAGGCCTGGGTGGATACAAAGCGAGAGGAGGGAGGACTCGGCGGCAGCCTCAACTACCCGCTCCTTTCAGACATAAATAAGCAGATCACGCAAGAGTATGGTATCCTCATGGAGGATGAAGGCGTTGCCCTGCGAGGGCTCTTTTTCATCAATCCTGATGGAATAATTATGCACACAACGATCAACAACCTTGCCGTTGGTCGCTCAGTAATCGAGGCCAGGCGGGTTCTTAAGGCTTTCCAGTTCGTCACCACTCACGAAGGTCAGGTCTGCCCCGCAGATTGGGAAGAGGGTAAGGATACCATGGTCGCTGAATCCGAGGAAATGAAGAAATACCTCACCACCCATTGAGATCCGTTACCGAGGGGCGGCATTAACCGCCCCTTTCTCACTCCTTCTCATTTCGAGAAGTGCCTTTTTGTCTAGTCTTCATGCGCACTCCTTGAAATCGGTAGTTGCCGATAAACCTGAACAAATCTTTCCTCCCCCCAAGCATCAATAAGCTTCACCCCCTACTGCTCTGAAGTCGTACGGAATTTCCCCGCAAACTCCGGAGCCTCGCGTATCCTTACCTCAAGCCCCTTCAGAGCCAAGTCACTCGCCTTGGTATGGCCCCCATTTCCCCACCCAACACTGCTATCTTTTTCATCTTTCCCCCCTGAGATCACAGCCCCGTCAATCCCTAGACATCGGGGTGATGGTGACACCCTCAGCCTCAAGTAGACCGGTTGCTACTCCGACCCACGGATATCGCAATTGATGCCGATGGACAAGGGCCCTGGGAACACCTCCAAAAGAGACATTCTTTGATGGAAAAGAGGACGTTGATCCCGAGTACGCACGCTTGGGCACAGTTATTGCTAGCTGATATCCCATAAGGGGCGGGTTCAATCAACGAGCCCATGAGGTGTCACCATGCTGAAAAAAACCTGCCCCCACAAAACCGGCTTTTACCTCCCAGGACTCCTCATTTCCATCTTTCTTCTGTTACCTTCTGGGATTTTCGCAAGAGATTACGAAAACGGGACTGAGTTTTTTCACGTGGTTTCACCCGGGGAGTCGCTTTCCAAGATTGCACGTCTCTATTTATCACTGACAGAAGCCTATACGGTGAGAGACTTAATTCAGAAAATCAAGGAACGAAACAACCTCATGGGAACAATGATTCGCCCAAATCAGCGCCTCCTGATTCCCACGGTTCAATCAACTCCTCTGATTTCCAAGACTATTCCCAAGGATAGGGATTTCGAGGCCAAGGGGATCTACATCAACCGGTTTTCCATGGGCTGCCGAAAAATGAACCGGCTGATCGATAGGTTGATCGACCTTGGGGGCAACACGGTCACTCTCGATGGGAAGGACATGTTGGGGAAGCTCTCATATCCATCGCGGGTACCTCTAGCCAGAGAAATCGATGCAAGTTCCAACCCCATCATTGCGGATCCAGCCAAGCTGTTTCACCATTTGCACGAAAAGGGACTTCACGTCGTCGTCCGCCTCGTCCTTTTCTACGATCCGCTTCTGGCGGCAAAGAGACCTGACCTGGCCGTTCGGTCCGCTTCCACCGGAGAAGCATGGATGGAAAAAGACAAACGAGCCTGGGTCGACCCGTCTCACCCGACCGTTCAAAGATATAATCTCGACATTGCCAGGGAATTGGCGCAGATGGGGGTGGATGAAATTCAGTTTGATTACATCCGTTTCCCCGCCATGGGAGACACCCGGGATGCCGTATATAGCTTTGAAGAACATGAAACTCCCAAATACCAGGTCATTACTTCTTTTCTCGCTCAGGCGCGCAAGGAATTAGCCGCCTACAAACTCCTCCTATCCGTTGATGTTTTTGGGGTCATGGGATGGGAACATCCGGAGGATATCCAGAGGACAGGCCAAAAAATAGGGGATTTAGCAAAATACTGTGATGTGATGAGCCCAATGATCTATCCTTCCCATTTTTATGGTCCTTTTCAAGACATTGCAAATCCAGGTGATCAACCATTCACCGTAGTCTCCGAAGCGTGCAAAAAATTCTCCACACTTCTCGCGGGGAAAGAGGTAACCCTTCGACCTTGGATTCAAGCTTTTCCATTCGGTACCAGTACATTTGGAGAGGAGTATATTCTTGAACAACTCCGTGCCTTAAGCCAATCAGAGGCAAATGGATGGCTTTTTTGGAGCGCGGGGAACGCATATGATGCTGCCTGGAAGGCCTTGGCCAAATGGAACAATACAACCTTAGAAGGAAAAACCATAAAAGCCCAGATGTCTCAGCTGGATGAACGCTCCATTGAATAAGGCCTCAGATGTTCTCATGGAACGGGGCTCTTCTTTGCCTCGGAGGCTTCGGATATCAATTTAGGATAAAGTTATTCAACATATTCAACGACGTCCCCTATTTCCAATTTCTTGGCAGCTATTGGTTTGGGCGGAACATCCGTTCCCCTGATCGCCGCCCTGATGAGCAAGTGGTTCGAAAAGTGGCGCGGCCTTGCCGTTAGCTTGGCTCTATCTGGTAATTCCTTGGGACATTTTGCCCTCGTTCCGCTTTTTACCATCTTTGCCTTACGCTATGGTTGGAGGGCCTCATACTTCTACATCGGCTTAATCATGTTAAGATTCAATGTAACCCTGGCACTGCTTGTGATTAGAGGGGATCCAGATGATCTCGGACAGAGGCCTTATGGCTATAAAGATAGAGAGAGAATAAATGGAGAGGAAGCCCAAATCTCTTCCGTTGAAAATCTTCGAGATCTGAGTTTAAGGGAGGCCATGTGCACCCACTCTTTCTGGTTCTTTCTGATCGTTATGTTCATCTGTGGTACCGGCGATTTTATGGTTACAACCCACTTGACCCCCTTCGTTACCGATTATGGTATTTCACCCACTACGGCGGTCAATATGTTGGCCTGGTATGGATTGATGAGTTTAGCCGGGATAATGGTTGCCGGACCCGTCTCGGATTTGATGGGAAATAAGATCCCCATTGCCCTCACCTTTGTGTTGCGGTTCTTATCATTCCTTCTGATCCTGAAATATCAGAACCTGGGCTCTTTCTATATCTTTGCCTTGATTTTCGGCTTTACGCATCTTATTACAGCCCCTCTCACACTCACCCTAGTTGGTAAACTCTACGGATTCTCTCATGTCGGTCTTATTTCTGGTTTTATTACCACCGTTCATCATTGTGGCGGAGGTTTTTGGGCCTATATAGGAGGATTGATCTTCGAGCAGACAGGGAGTTATCGGTTAGCTTTTGTTCTTTCGGCAATTATGGCGGTTGTCGCCTTTTGCAGCACGATTTTATTAATCGAGAGAAGACATCAGGCCATTCAATAGATGTCCCTACTACCATGGTGCGCACCGATTACCCAATCGTCATCCCGGGAACAACTGAATCCGGCCCTACAGGGCCGGAGAACACCCAAGTCGGAATTTTATTGCCCTCCTTCATCCATATGTTCAAGCCGTGAAATTCGCTCGGCAGGGGGCGGGTGGGAATAATAAAACCAAGCATAGAAGGGATGGGGAACTAAATTCGCCAGGTTTTCAGTGGCCAACCGTATGAGGGCATCCCGCATCGGTTTAGCCGTCCCCATCAGGGTAACGGCGACAGCATCCGCCTCGCGTTCAAACTTCCGGGAAATGGCCGACCCCAAGGGACGAAGGAAATAGCCAAGGGGGCTCATGAGCGTGCCGACGAGAAAAAGCCCGACATAAGCGACGGGTTCTCCGAAACCGAAGGTCTGATACATGAAGGGCCACTTCAGCACTCTTGCCACGAGGTACAACCCGATCAAAGAGAACATCTCCATGACAATGAGTTGTTTGAGCGTATGTTTTTTCTTCCAATGCCCCGCCTCATGGGCGAGGACCGATATGATCTCCTCCTCAGGATGAGATGCTAACAGGGTATCGAAGAGAACGATGCGTTTTGTCCTGCCGATTCCGGTAAAGTAGGCATTGGTATGTTTGCTTCGTTTGCCCGCATCCATCTGAAATACCTCTCTGACCCGGAGGCCGACTTTCACCATCAGGGAAACAATCCGATCCTTCAACGCCTCATCGGAAATGGGCTCAAATTTGTTGAACAACGGAGCTATCAACACGGGATAGAGCCATAGCATTATCAGCTGAAACACCCCGATCATAGCCCATGCCCAGAGCCACCAGGTGTTCTTGAGATAGGAGAGCAGGGCCAACAGAACCAGCAGAAGGATACCACTCAAGATCACTGATATTGCCGTGCTTTTGATCCAATCGACGAACCATAATCGGAGGGTTCTGGTATTGAACCCGTATCGATCCTCAATGACAAAGGTGCTGTAGAGGCCGAAGGGGATTTGGAGCAGGTTAGAGATCAATGCGAACACTGCAAAAAAGGTCAAACCCCGGACGATGAAGCCGGGTTGCCAGCGGTTGACCGTTTGGGCCAACCAGGGCAGAAAACCTGACAACAAGATCACCAGCAAAAGCAGCTGATCAAACACCGCAATCACGATGCCGAAATTGCTGGAATCGGCAGTATAAGCGGAAATCCGGGCAAGCTTCTCCCCGTCCACCGAACCCTGGAAAACCGGGGGGACTTCGTTTCCCCGCTTGCGAAGGTGAGAGATATTGAGCCGGTTGAGGGTAAGCTGAAACAGGGATCGCAGGGCGAAAACTGCAAGGAAAGCGATGAGCAAAGAGTTAAACTGGACCATATTTCTCAGGCTCGTTTCTGGGGGGGTGTTCCCCCCTTGCCGTCAGCATCCTCAAGGGAGACTCCCTCCCGCTCAGCCATGGCGAGAATGAGACCGGCAGTTCCTGTCATCATATTATCACCAAAGGGCGCCCCCGGGACGATCCCCTCTATCCCTACCCCTTTCAGGATTCTCCTTTTGGGACCCGTTGCCAGAATGATCTCCACCTCGTCAAGTCCCGGGGCCTTTCGCGTGTAGGCCCCGTGTCCACCCTCCGAGACGATTCTCTCATGGGAGAGCCTTCCCTCAGCCAGATCGGTGATGAGGGCCTCCAGAATCTCTGGGGTGATTGCGCTCGTGTGATACTCAAAGAATCCGCCGATCTCCCCGTCCAGTACGAGGGCACCCAGGGTATGGGAGCTGGCAATATCCAGCACCATGATTGATCTTTTCCCTTGAGCCGATGGATCGCTGGACGCACCCAGTATGGCCGCCATCCCCGTATCCATGAGATATATCTTGCCTGAGGGAATCCCTCTCGCGTCCGCCGCCGCAGCCCGCATGCGACGGAGGTAGGAGGGGATTCGGTCGGCTTCAAATAGAAAGGCGGAGGGCCGTGGGTCTTTATCAATAATCCTCTTGAATATTTGGTGGCGAAAATCGAGGGATGAAATTCTCTCCTTGGGCGTCCCATGGTCCTGGACGCATATCCCGAAGTAGTCAACCATCGGGTTAATCCCCATGGACTCCAACACGGTCACGATATCCTCCACCACGATATCTCCGGCCTTGAACCAGGAAGTGTCTGACTTTTTGGCCTCCCGCTGGGCTGCCTTTGCGGAAATCAATATTACCCCAAGATTTTTGATCCTTTCTTTGCGGGGATGAATGGTTTCAGCAGCGGACCGAGTCATCATGACTCTGCACTGTCCGGTTTTGGCTTTTATGGCCTCGGTAACAGGACCTCCCCCCATCTGACGCCCCGTGATGAGGATACGATTACTCTCGGAGGCCATTATCCTTTCGGCAAGGGCCCTGGTCGGGGATTTTGCCACAAATTTGAATTGATCCCCTGATTGGGAATCGAAAAACAGTCCATCCAGGGTGCTCGTGCCCACGTCTATGGCTAGGAATCGTGCCATCGATCTTTCCCCATTCCATCCTTACCTGGACGAAGTTATTTCTCAAGTATTTTAACACAATTTGTTTTGCGGGAGCATGCTGAAATTCCATGGACAAAATAAGATGTTTAGGATGTTTCTTGAGAGTCACCTTATGTGACTAGTCAAAACTGGAAAAATAAGCTCTAAGCACACATTAAGATTTATTTGGAACCATTCTTAGTGAAACGAAACGGCCGCAAATCCAATTTTTTAGACCGACGAGCGATTTTTTCAGACATCCCTTCCTATTCATCGCACAAATAGAGAAGAGGACCCCATGGAAGGAAACATGAACTTAGACGACGTTACCCGGGGGATTGAAGAACCTCTAACTATCCAACCCAACCTCTTTTTTCCACCGGATACCCTCATCGCAGAGATCCACAATCTTGCATTCCCCATGTTTGGGTCTCCGGGCGATACAGATGGCACGGCCGTGGAGGATGAGGAGGTTTGAGAATCGAATCCATTTATCCCTTGGCACCACCTCCATGAGATCGAATTCGACCTTGGTTGGATCGGTATTCCTGGTCAGCCCGATGAGCCTTGACAACCTGAGGACATGGGTATCCACGACGACACCGGGAATGCCATAGGCCTCTCCCAGGACCAGGTTAGCGGTCTTCCTCCCAATTCCCGAAAGGGAGACCAAATCCTCAAGGTTGTCCGGAATCTTTCCGTTAAATTTCTCCACGAGATCGGTGCAGAAGCTCTTAATAGCTTTGGACTTGTTTCTGAAGAATCCCGTTGGTCGAATATCCTCTTTCAATTCACCCAAATCGACCCGGGCATAGTCCTCGGCAGACCGGTATTTCCTGAACAGATCCTGGGTTACCTTGTTGACCCTCTCGTCCGTACACTGGGCGGAAAGGACCGTGGCCACCAGAAGCTCCAGTGAATTAGTGAACTGAAGGGCCGTCTTGGCATTTGGATACTCGGTCTCCAGAATTTCTATAATGTGCTTCACCCTCTTTTCATTCCACCCTTTTCCCATCTCCGTTTCCTCCTCAGCAAGCGAAGCTATCCTTGTTCCTAAAATAGCAAAGGGGGACGATATTCACAAGAAAAATAGCTCCGCTTCAAAAACCCCTGTTTTCTGAATCCCAGCTGTGTTGCTCGTCTATTTATGCGCAGGAAAAAGCCGAGCCACCTATTTACCTCGACGGCTCGGCTGTCCTCAAAATTTATCGATTTCTTGACTAAAGAGATGCTGCCAAAAATTCACCTAAAATACTAACAGATTGGATAAAAGCCCTCCCGCAAATTCGACATCCCATCACTGTGCTTCTGACCCTATGATTAACGAAGTGAAAGAAGAACGATTCTACGTATCTTCCCTTTGCCCGGATCCCTTGAAATAGTAGATGAACCGGGTCAGGGCAATCTTGTCCTGTTTCTCGATATCTTCGATTGATATCCCCAATTCAAACCCTTGATCTTCAGAGCCCGTTATATAGATCACTTTTCCCTTGAAAGCGACCAAGTTTTCCCCGAGAGCCATGGTGATATCGAGCATTTCCCCGGAATCAACCGAAAAGCTACTCTGTAACCTCACCCCTCCTAGACTCACGTCCATTGACCGGGAAATTTTTTGGTCATATTCTCTTCCCCGGTTATCAAATCGGGTGTAGATGGCCGGGTAATCCATCTTCAACCTCATCGAATCCCTTCTATCATGAAATCTAAAAGTATCTTCCATGTAGTCTCCCTTGAATCTCTCTTAATCTTTCGCTCCACAAAAAACCGTGGCTTTTAGTTCTGTTTTCACAGATCATCCGGCTTTTTGCTATTTTTCTTTTTATCATAAATGCATAGAAATGTAAACCCTGTTTTAAGCGATTGTAATAGATTCTATTTGGCGGGAGTTTTCTCTATCTTTCTTCAAATATAATCAAATGATTGCATTTCATAAACATATTTCCGAAGAATCTGAAAATCTCATTAGATCTTGGGTTTTCTTTTCTTATGTTTTTCCCCACAATTTCAAACGATTCATCTGAGATGGATGCGAAGGTGATGTTATTGAGACAAGTAAGGATAAGAAAGGGGATTGACTTTTTCCCGACATATATGAGATAGTTGAAAGCGAATGTATATTCTCCGAGCCATTCTTCCTAAATCTTGAAGATAGGGTATGGGGAATGGCCGATAGGGCACAGCTGGAAACGGCTGTACCTCCCGTGTTTGGAAAGGAGACGCCTTCCTCATAAGAGGGGGAAAAACCAATGTCCAAACGCGGGCATTGGTTTTTTTGTTGAGCCCATTGGTTCCGAGTTGAAATAATGCTAACGGATAACTTCGCGAGAAGGATAAATTACCTTCGGATCTCCATCACCGACCGGTGCAATTTGAGATGTAGGTATTGTATGCCCGATGAGGGCATCCACCTCATCTCCCATGACCAGGTCCTGACATATGAAGAAATCCTTCGGGTGGCAAGGCTTTTCGGCCAATTAGGCATCGACAAAATCCGCCTGACCGGGGGAGAACCCCTGGTCAGAAAAGGAGCCTTAGATCTCATCCGTGGGATTTCAGAGATCCGAGAAATCGCAGATCTAAGCCTGACTACCAATGGAGTCCTCTTGGGGGAATACGCCACGGATCTGGCCAAGGCCGGAATCAGGCGAATTAACATAAGCCTTGATACGTTGAACCGGGAGAAATTTGCCTACATTACCAGGAGGGATCGGTTTTCCGAGGTACGAACGGGAATCGAAAAGGCCCTTGATGTCGGGCTTTCCCCCGTGAAGCTCAATGTGGTGGCCATTAAGGGGTTCAATGATGACGAAATCCTTCAATTTGCGCAGTTGACCCTGGATAACCCTCTGATCGTCCGCTTCATCGAATTCATGCCCACGGCAGGGGTGGATTTCTGGAATCGGGATCATGTGTTGACCGGCGATACGATTCGAAACCAGGTCGGCAAGCTGGGTCCCTTAGTCCCCGTCAATGGCAACGAAAATGATGGTCCGGCTACCCGATTTCGCCTTGAGGGCGCTGCAGGAGAACTCGGTTTCATCAGCCCCATCAGCAGCTGTTTCTGTGAGAATTGTAACCGTTTGAGGTTGACGCCCGACGGGAGGTTGAGGGCGTGCCTCTTTTCCGACAATGAAATCGATCTAAGGCTCCATTTGAGGAACCACTGTACTGATGAGAAATTGGAACATCTCCTCATGACGGCTCTACAGAACAAACCGCAAAGACACACGATCGAGACATCACTCTTCAGGAAATGTCAACGAAATATGTCGGCTATTGGGGGATGAGTCAAGGGCAAACAGGGGATACCGATATGAAGGAAAAGAAGGGTTTTACCCATTTCGATGAAAGAGGAAGGGCCAGGATGGTGGATGTGAGCCAAAAGGAGGCTACCATGAGGGAGGCCATTGCCCACGGCTCCATCTCCATGAATCGGGAAACATTCCGGATGATAATGGATAGAAGGATCGCCAAGGGGGATGTTTTGGGGGTAGCCCAAGTCGCGGGGATCATGGGGGCAAAACGAACCGCCGACCTCATCCCCATGTGCCACCCCCTGAACCTCACCAACGTGGAGGTAAACTTCTTTCCCTCTAAAGGAGAAAATAAGATTGAGATCGAGGCCAGGGTCAAAACTAGGGGTCAAACGGGTGTGGAGATGGAGGCTCTGTTGGCCGTCTCCACTGCAGGCCTGACCATCTACGACATGTGTAAGTCCGTGGACCGAAGCATGATCATCTCGGACATTCATCTCGTTACGAAGAAAGGCGGCAAAAGCGGCACCTTTCGGTGGAAAGAGTGGGAGGATGGCCATTAAGGGTAAAGTATTGGCGGTGAACATCAGCGCGGACAAAGGAACCAAAAAAAGGGATGTCCGTAAATGTGACCTTCTGAGGGACTTCGGCCTCAAGGGTGATGCCCACGGTGGTCATTGGCACCGTCAGGTGAGCCTTCTGGCCAACGAGAGCATTGACAAAATGAGGCGAAAGGGGTTGAAAGCGGCCCACGGGGACTTCGCGGAAAATATCACAACTGAGGGAATTGACCTTATGAACCTTCCCATCGGGACAACATTGAGGATCGGCAATGAGGCGATCCTCAGGATGACTCAGAAGGGGAAGAAGTGTCACGACCGATGTGCCATCTATTATCAGATGGGGGATTGCGTTATGCCCCGTGAGGGAGTATTCGCCGAAGTCCTCCATCCCGGCCAAATCTCGGTAGGCGATTTCATAGAGGTGACGGAGGAGTGAGGATCAAGGTCTCCATCTTGACCATCAGCGACAGGGGAGCCAGAGGCGAAAGGGAGGATACGAGCGGGAGCACCATCCAAAGCCTTTTGAAAGGACTTCCCTCCGAAGTGATCCACTATGAAGTCATCCCGGATGAGAGCGATTTGATCAAAGAGGCCCTCATTCGATGTACCGATTCGCTCCATTCCGATCTCATCTTAACTACGGGGGGAACGGGGCTAAGCCCCAGGGACCTCACCCCGGATGCAACCCTGGAGGTAATCGAAAAAGAGGTTCCCGGTTTCTCGGAAGCCATGAGGGCGGAGGGACTTAAGAATACTCCCCACGCCATGATCTCCAGGGCCATCTGCGGGATCAGGAAACAAACTCTCATTGTCAACCTGCCGGGTAGCCCAAAGGCCGTAAGGGAATGTCTGGGGGCGATTCTTCCCGCTTTACCCCATGCTCTATCAAAGCTCAAGGGCAGTCAGGAGGAATGCGGACAGGAAGATTAAGGATAGTCCGAGTACTCGGCCCTAAAAACCCTCTTCGAGCCTTCCCTGAGTTTGAAGCATTCGTTGATCCGGTATCCCACCACCCATACGATGCTTTCCCCTGAAACTAGCAACGGAATTCGCTTGCGAAGGGCTTTTGGGACCTTAGAATCAATGAAAAAATCCTTCAATTTCTTGCGGCCTTTCATCCCAAGGGGGATGAATAGATCTCCTTCCTCGAAGCTCCTCAAGGTCAAGGGCCGGAACAGTTTATCACCATCCAGATAGGCGACCTTCGAATCCCTATTCATCGGCGTGCCCCTTTTTACCCTCTCTATTCTGGTGACGAGCTTCTTTCCTAAGCCCTCCAATAGCGTCACCCCCGGGACATCGACGATGTATTCAAAGGGAAAAACTGCAGGGGGCCTCCCCCTCCTGATGAAAAGCTCCGTATAGTGCTTTTCGGCGTAAATCCCCTGGGGAAGGCAGAGGACCTTGTTGGGCGCCGGATGGGTGAGAAGCCGGAAAAGCCCATCCAGATGGACCGTCTTGATCCTCTTTAGGTCTCCTCCGAGCACTATGGCCAACATCTTTTGTAGTACCCGAAACCCAATTGCCTCGTGAAATGCCTTAAGCCTTGGAATATCGAGGCTGAGATTCTCACCAGTCCCCTTGATCAGCCGGGCCATGGCTTCTTCTGCCTTTTGGTCCAAATAGTCATCTTCTCTGGAGAGGATCGCGGCCATTCTGGTCAAACCGGCCCTGATACTGGGGTTATATTCCCTCTCCAAATGGGGGATGAGATCATGCCGAACCTTATTTCTCAGGTAGATGTCCTTGATATTGGAGCTGTCGGTGACAAAGGACAGGCCCTCCTTTTCGGCGTACTTTTCCACCTCCTCCCTTGATGTCTCGATGAGTGGGCGGATAAAACCCTCCCCCCGGAAAGGCGGAATTCCCTTTAGACCCCTCAACCCCGCCCCACGAATCACTCGCATTAAAATCGTCTCCGCCTGATCATCAGCTGTCTGTCCCATCGCTACCTTTTGCCCTGTATTCCTTTTCCTTACCTCCTCGTAAAAAGCATACCTCGCCTCCCTGGCCGCCTCCTGCAGTGAGATGCGTTTTTTTCTCGCCAGGGCCGGAACGTTGGCCACCGCTTTCTCAAAGAGCAGGCCCATCCCTTTAGCCAAATCGCGGACAAAGTCCGCTTCCCGCCTTGATTCCTCACCCCGGATGCCATGATCCAGGTGTGCGACGATTAAGGACAGACCATACTCATCCCGCAGGGCCATCAGTACGTGGAGGAGAACAACGGAATCAACCCCTCCCGAGACTCCCACAATTACCCTGTCCCCTTCTTGGAGCATCCGATATTTTTCCACCGTTGCCTTCACCTTACCGATGAGATTCAATCCCTTACCCCTTGTCAACGTGCCACCATGAGATTACTAAAAAACTGTAAAAGAGAGCTCTGAGCGCAAATTTACCACATAGTTGAACTAAAATGTCCACCGCCTTAACCGCATGACTGCAGCACTGCAACACCGCAGAACCGCAACTCTTATTCCCCCATTGTATTCTCTTTTCGAAAGATTTCAAGGAGATATGGGCGGAAGCCTCCTGAATTTCTGGAGAACATCGTTGAACTGCAGTGTAAACCCGCCTCTCCCTTTCGCTTCCCCGTTAGATGGACTCCTAGGAGATCGGGGGATAAAAGGAAATCCCCGGCAGGGTTGGTGCAATTCTAAAAAAGGATTTGACTTCAATTACCATTGTTGTATAGGGTCAAAGTGACTTCAGTAGTGCCCGTTATAACGATTTGAAAATAAAGAAGTTCATAATTCCAAACTTCTGGAGTCGGGTTATGGGAGAAGGTTTCCAGAAGGTGCCGATACGCATCCTCCGGGGGTTCTTACATCTCCTTGGAGGTTTTGTATTTACGACCTCGATAAACCCAAACCGCTCGAAAGGAAGAACCGGAAATCTGTGGATCTGCCAACTTCCCGCTTCCTCTGATCTGAGGCACGTCTTGGTTTGAGGGAAAATACCCAAGCCTCACGCTCCTTCTTAATGCGCTTCTGACATATCCTTTTCCTCTTGGTTTCACGAGATGGCGAAGGATAGCCTATCCTTTTATTCCAAGCTGCAATATGGCGTGTCTAGGCAAACAACTTATGTTGAGCACCAAAGTCCCATGGTATCTGGGTCTTCAGTTCTTGACTTGGTTAATCTCGATCTCATTTTCACCTACTTTATCTTTTGCAGACTGTGGATCGAGGCCTATCGGCATGGGAGGTGCATTTGTTGGGGTATCAGATGATATAAATGCTGTAAATTGGAATCCAGCAGGTTTAGCCCAATTGAGCAAACCTTTTTTTACATCTATGATAAACACCGAATGGGATAGGTTTAGATGTGATGCCTTCCTTGGCGTTGCGTACCCTGCAGGGAATTTTGGTACTGTAGGAATAGCATATGGTGGAAATTGGGACCCATCCTTTTTCTCTTACAATGGAACTAACGTTTATACGAAGATCAGCGATCAGGAAAATGACTTCTTTCATTTTGCCTTGGGGAAATACTTTATCCAGGATTATCTGGCCTTAGGGATTACAGGGAGATGGGAAAGCAAGAGATTTGATTGGGAAGAACTAATTTTGGATGAGACCTCAACAGTTCTTAGTTGGAACCGTGGTCATCAAAGGACTGATAGGGTTGATCTAGATATAGGAACTCTTGGTAGTATTGGCAAAAAGTATCCTTCCCCTTCATTACCTATTATTCTCCTTCAATCAGGTTAGGTTATCCCAAATCGACTCATGAGGGCCCTGGGCCAGTTTCCCTTTCTGTTCCTTGTAGGTGTCCCTCAAAGACCTTCCGAAAATGGTAGCCGTAAATGGAAAGGCACACAGCCAGGGGGAAGTGGCGCGGGCGTCGGAAGACGGTCCAAAGGAGGATCTTCCAATAATGAAAACGCTCCTTACCCCGTATACCCAAGGCCCAGAGAGAGTGGAAGAACGCCTTAATATGGCAGAATTGTACAGGATGGGCTCTTTTCTTGGGCAAACGATAATTCCTTAGAAAAGTGATAAGACGTCTATAGAAATGGCGGGGCGAGTAAATGTGAGTTACGATGTACCTGTATCCTTCCACAAGTTGCCGGTAACCCATTTTGGGAATGAAGTTTATGGAAAAATCAGTGTTGTCCCCCCCGATCTCTCCTATAATCCTGCCCTCTTGCTTGAGCCGTTCGAAGAGCCTTGTGCCTCTAGGGGCATTCAAAAGACCTACCATGGCGGTGACTATCCCGCTCTGCTGGATGAAATTTACTTGCTTCTGAAAGATAGTCGGAGGATCACTATCGAAACCAACGATGAACCCCCCTGAGACCTGAAGGCCGAATCTCTGCATCTTCTTGACTGCTGCCATAAGGTCCCTCTGTTTATTCTGAACCTTGTGACACTCAGAGAGGCTCTTCTCTTCAGGACTCTCAATCCCCACAAAAACCTCGTCAAAGCCGGCCCTTACCATAAGTTCCATTAACTCCTCATCATCTGCCAGGTTGACAGAGGCCTCGGTGAGGAAAGAGAAAGGATACCCCTTCTCTTCCATCCATTTTATGAGGGCAGGTAACAGATCTTCCTTTAATTTGCGAGGCTTCCCTATAAAGTTATCGTCTACAAAGAAGACCGTATCCCTCCACCCCCTCTGGTATAATGCCTCAAGCTCCGCGAGAGGAGAGCGATGTTGCAGAACTCACAATCAAAGGAACAGCCTCGGCAGTACTGAACGCACATGGCGGCATATTTCCGCATATCCAGAAGATCCCATTGGGGTACAGGAGAAGATGTAATATCGGGCCACTCAGAGGAAGTATAAATGGGTTTTCCCTTTCCCCTCTCCAAGTCTTCAATGAAGGAAGGAAAGGTTGCCTCTGCTTCGTGAAGGACCAAATGATCAATTTCCGGAAATCCATCAGGAGAGATGGTGAAGAGGGGGCCGCCGGCAACAATCTTTTTCCCGAGGGCCTTAACCTTCCTTACGATTTCTCTGACCGACGCCCCCTGTACCGCCATAGCGCTTATGAAGATGTAATCAGCCCAACCGATGTCCTCATTCCTCAGCACATCCACGTTCAGATCAACAAGTCTCCGCTTCGACGTCCCAGGGAGAAGAGCGCCTACGGTCAAAAGCCCTAAAGGTGGGTAAGAAGCCCTCTTAGAGATAAACTTGAGCGCATGCTTAAAACTCCAGAAAGTATCAGGATAGCGGGGGTAAACAAGCAGAATTTTCAAGGTTTCTCCATTTATTTGATATTTTTATTGAAATTTAGCACGCTATCTCAATTTACATTATTAAATACCTTATCATAAAAAAGATAAACTATTCAGAATCTTTGACCACTTACCCAAAGATTACTTTCCAAATCCGAAATCATAGTTTTCATGCCCCTTCATCTCCCTATTAAGGTATTCTTCGTGCCCTCATTTTAGAAAAGTTGGGGCAAGAATCAACCGAAGGGGGTTAAGGACCCGCCTTACTTTAATGGCTTTTCGAGGAGGGGTTTAATCAAGTCGATGGGCACCGGGAAGATTATCCTCGATGGACCCTCCGTTGCCACCTCCGCCAACGTTTGGAGAAACCTCAACTGGAGTGCCATAGGGTAGGTACTCATAACCTTTGCCGCCTCTGCCATCTTCTCAGCGGCCTGAAATTCGCCCATGGCGTTGATGACCTTGGCCCTTCGCTCCCTCTCCGCCTCGGCCTGCTTGGCCATGGCCCTTTTCATCTCCTCGGGAAGGTCGACGTGTTTGATCTCCACCATGGATACCTTGATACCCCAGGGGTCCGTCTGTCTGTCTAGGATGCTCTGAAGCTCCCTGTTCATCTTTTCCCTGGCCGAGAGCAACTCGTCCAGCTCGGCCTGGCCGACTACGCTCCTCAGGCTGGTCTGGGCAAGCTGAGAGGTGGCGTACAAGTAATTTTCCACTTCCACAACGGACTTGTCCGGTTGCATTACCCTGAAGTAGACAACGGCATTTACCCTAATGGAGACATTATCCCGGGTAATGACATCTTGAGGGGGGACATCCATCACCACCGTCCTCAGGCTTATTTTGATCATCCTGTCAACGATGGGGATGATGAGAAAGATACCCGGTCCCTTGGGGGGAAGGATCAGCCTTCCCAGCCGGAAGATAACCCCTCGTTCGTATTCCCGGGCGATTTTAACCGCGGAGGCCACAATGATGAGGATGAAAAAGATGAGCGCTGGAAGAAAGACCATGTGGCATCCTCCTTTATAAAGGGAGTTAGACCTTTCTTTGGTTAGGCCACCTTACGGGGCTATAATAGCAAAGGAGACCAAGGTGAACAAGAAATAAAAAATCAGGGATCGCTTGAGCCTGATTTCGCCTTGGGCTAGGCTTCTATCATCCTTACGTTCACCGCCCGGGGGCCTTTAGGCCCTCTCTCCACATTGAACTCTACGCTGTTGCCCTCTTCCAAAGCGTCAAAATCCGTCCCCTCCAAAGCGGAGCGGTGGAAGAAGATTTCTCTTCCATCTTCTGCACTGATGAACCCGAATCCCCTTTCCCGAATAACTCTCTTTATCGTTCCTTTCAAACCTATCAACTCCTTCCTTAAGGATTTGCGACTCCGATATGTGAGAATCCAGTAGACCCTCAAAGCACTGGAGAGCCCAACGGCCACCTGGAGACTTACCACCTCACTGGACTTACGAATATCTGACCAGAGAGCTTGAAAGAATACGTTTAGGGCCTTTAGTACGCCGATGAGAGCTCGACTCACTCTCCAACAGATATTTTAACAAATACAATGTCGCAGGATGATACAGCGCAAAAGGAAAAATGCCCCAATTAGGCCTTATACCTGAAATCTTCTGGGTCGAGACTCCCCAGCCACTCCTCCAACTGGTCCGAACTGATCGTCTTAGCCTTGGAGAGGACCTCTTCGGTCACGTAAATGGGAACACCTGTCCCAAGTGCAACAGCGATGGCATCACTCGGCCGGGAATCTATGGCGATTTCCTTTCCTTCGGCCTTGACGTGGATCAGGGCGTAGTGAGTGTTGTCCCTGAGATCCATCACCTCGATCTTTACAATTTCTGAGTTTAACACGCCCAAGATATTCCCAATAAGGTCATGAGTCATGGGGCGAGGAGAAGCAACACCCTGCAGCTTCACGGCAATGGCGTTAGCCTCGAGAGGCCCGATCCATATGGGAAGAGCGTGTTTGTCCTCCAGATCCGACAAGAAAATAACAAAAGCCTTTGATGAGGGATCGAGGGTCAAAGACTTTACTTTCATCTCAATAACCATTCGAAACCTCTATTTTGGTAATTATAACACCTGGCCTCCTTGGTATCAAGAAATATGTGTACCACAACTTGAAACATTGCTAAAAAATACGTACGGACACCCTCGCCCTTCAGGGAGGTGGGATTTTGGAATCTGAATTAGACCCCTGCTTACCTCCTTGGTAAGCTTCTGATTCTTTAGATACCGGGAGATTAAGTGGATTTTTTGCTTCCTATAAAGTACGTGTCTGATATGGCCTCCTTGTATGCTGGTCTGCTTTTATTGCTTATTGATGTGCTGCTCGGTGTAGGGGCGGCGCATATGTGTTATCCTGCATAAAAAACCAGTTTGAAGGAGGCCAGGATGAGTTAAAGGCGCACCAGGGTGTCCTAGCCTTTGTCATAAAGGCATAGGTAAGGTTGATCTTTCAGTTATAATAATGTATTTTAGATGGTGAGCCCCAGCGGAGAAGCTGAGGTTATCATGCTGAAGATAGAGAATAAAGTCGTCATTCGGTTTCGAGACAGGCGGATAGTGAAGGGGGGAACGCACAATTTCAAACCCAACAGGGAGATCTTCCATGTCACCGAAGCCCATGATGAAAAGAAGATCATCGAAATCTCTATGTCTCAGCTGAAGGCAATCTTTTTCGTAAAAACCCTAGAGAGAAATAAAGACCGTCGGAGTCCTGAAGACTTCTCCATGGAGAGCTTTAATAACGTCATAGGACGGAAGGTCAAGATTACTTTTTCCGACGGTGAGGTGATGTACGGCATCATCCATGGGTATACACCGCATATGAAGGGTTTCTTTATTTTTCCAGCCGATAAGGAAAGCAACAATGAACGGGCTTTTGTCATTAGGGAGTCGACAGTTGCGGTAGAAACGTTTAGTTGAAAAAGGCCATAAAAGCCCACTGATTCAATTCTTGTCAGACATTTGTCCATGTGCATCACCCTTTAAAAGGTTGAATCCTAACTGAAATACGCAGATTGTCTGAATCTCCATGCATACCATGTTTGAAACGCAAATCAACCGCCCTCAGTTTTCAGCCCAATCTTAGCCCTTCCGAAGGAGTAATTGGAACAATAAAAAAGGCGGGTTCACGCCAATGAACCCGAAAGGATGATAGGAAGTTGATTGGAAAGGAGGTACCGTAGGATACCTCTACTCATCTCCATCCCAAAAAGTATGCCAATCACCTGAGGTTTCATAACTATTTGTTTCAACTAGCAAATCTCAATTTCTGGCAACTGCTGTAAAATAGATAGCGCCAGCGAAAAAATCGCGTAAAGACAATTTTTGTCTCAATCACCTTTAACTGCTTAAAATTGCGACTCTTTCAGATGAGATGGGTTCGCCGATACTATGAATCTTTTTCATACTGGGAAAAATGACAAGAAAAGGCGTCCCCTCATGGCCTCGGAAACACCTTCCGGTGGATTATGCGTAAATCCACCCACCCCTTAAGAGACGGCAGCTTTCTTCAATTCCCCTGCGTACTCCTCCCTCCAGGTTCTGTCGGCGATTCTGCGATACTCCATGGCCTACTCATCCATATCCCTCTCCTCGAGCGATGAGTTTCGCCCCCCGTTCTTTCCTTAGGGTAATTCAGCCTCCCTCGCCAACAGGTCCCACCCAGACCTCCACAATGGTATTAATGGGTCTATCGAAGATGTTAACGGTACAATTCTTTTTCGACTTGGAGAAATTGAGCACCACATCCTTGAACCCGAATTTGTTGACCAGCCTCCAGCCATCCTTCTCCATATTGTGAGTGAAAAAATTGGACAAGGAGTATACCTGAACCCTACCCGAGAAGACTAACCTCCCTGCCTTTAGTACCGGGGTCTCATAGATAAAGGACTTATCCATTTCCAATTTCAATTCGTGGGGGATGAGAACATCCTCGAAATGATAATACCTTGCCTGCTCACCAACCGGAGGCACTTCTTTTGAGGCCTTCCTTTCCCAGCCAAGACGTGAACACCCCGTAACGATGGCTAAACCAACCAGCACAGAAAAAGAAACTGCGGCAAATCGATTTCCCTTCATATCCTCACCTCCGAGCTTTTATCTGGTTCATTTCTCATTTACCGAAAAAACAATGGTTTGTCAATTTAAACGCGTCCATACATTACTTCTAAGTCATTACGGACTGAATGGGAAATGGGGGTGGATATTCATTTTTTTCATACCCTTTTGCACTTTTTTCACAAGGGCACCGTCAATATGTGAATATCCATAATGACGAGAGCCTCCCGCTAAAAAAAGGGAGGCTCCGTATGTCCTTTGGTGGCGGTGCAGGGATTCGAACCCCGGACACTACGGATATGAGCCGTATGCTCTAACCAACTGAGCTACACCGCCAGTCCCAATTATTCTATTAATCGAATTGGATTTGTCAAGGGGAAATTTCCCATTATCGATTTACTCCTTGGGGGTCAAATAGCATCAAATGAAGTCAAATGGCATAAAAATTGAATAAAATCATGATGTTCTCTATTTTTCGGAATAAAAGAAGCGTGGAACCCTTTTAACAGGGTGAAAATCGAAAAATTATATGATTAAAAAGTTAATTATTTCAACTACTTTTATTTCTTTTCTTCTCTCCAACCCTGTTACATCCATCCTTGCCCGCGATAGCAGCTTTAAACCCATAACCCATTATAAATACAATTTTTTTTCCCACGGTGAGATCTTGGTCAAATTCAAAGACGGGGTCTCGTCAAGGATAAAGGCCCACACACATCTACTGTTGGGCACGTCCCCCATCAAATCACTCCCCACGCTGGGAGTCCAACACCTCAGGCTTCCCTCTACGGTATCGGTTGAGGAGGCACTCCAACTTTACCGCCAAAATCCTGACGTCGAATATGCGGAGCCCAATTATATCATCTATTCCTGCCAAGTCTTCCCCAACGACCCTCCCTTCGACCCAGAGGATCCCAATTATGGCATCCTCTGGGGATTACACAATTTCGGGCAGACCGTAGGGATAAAATCGGGGCTTTTGGGGGCCGATATCAACACACCCGATGCCTGGGAGATCTCTACGGGAGGTGAAGAGGTCATCATCGCAGTCATCGACAGTGGGGTTGCATACAGCCACCCAGACCTTGCCTCTAACATGTGGACCAATCCTGGTGAAGACCTTTGGTCAGACCCCAACGATCCCACCACGGGAAATGGCATTGACGACGATGGCAATGGCAAAGTAGACGACTGGAGGGGTTGGGACTTCGTCGACGGAAACAACGACCCCATGGATTACCACGGCCATGGCACCCATGTTGCGGGAACCATTGCGGCTATGGGAAACAACGGCGAGGGAATTGCGGGCGTTATGTGGAGGGCGAGGATGATGCCCCTCCGATCCCTGAATGCTGATGGGATGGGGTGGGTCAGCGATGCCATCTATGCCATCGAATATGCCGTTGAAAGGGGGGCTCGGGTCATCAATGCCAGTTGGGGGACGACTTCTCTCTCCCAATGCCTCCTAGGTGCCATCCAATTATGTCAGGATGAAGGGGTGCTCGTGGTTGCCGCAGCGGGAAACAGCGCAGCCAACACCGATAGCAGCCCATTCTATCCGGCCAGCTACGATCCCCCCAATATCATTTCCGTCGCCGCCACGGATCAACGGGACAACCTGGCTTCTTTTTCCAATTGGGGGCCGTCCACAGTAGATGTGGCAGCCCCAGGGGTTGCAATCTACAGCACATGGCCGCCCTCCTGGCATTCAATTGGAGGGAGTTTCCCCGATGATATTGAATCGGGCCCGGGGGACTGGACAACGGGAGGGACAAGCCAATGGGCCATCGTGGAGGAAGAATACCAAAGTCCCACCCACTGTTGGACCGATAGCCCTTTAGGCGACTACGCCAACAACACCGATTCATGGTTGATCCTTCCAAGGATCGATTTGTCGAGAAAATGGTTGAGCAGGATCACCTACTACCTCCGCATGGAGACCGAGGCATATAGGGACTTTCTCTATATAGAGGCCTCCACTGATGGTGTCAACTGGACCAATATCTCAGGAACTGGATATACGGGGTCCAGGCGGGGGTCCTTCAGCAATGATATCTCTGCATACGATGGACAGCCCACGGTTTACATCAGATTCCGTTTGATCACCGAGTCCCAAAATACCGCTGATGGGGTCTATATCGATGATGTGGATGTTATGTCCATCTCCCATATATACGAGGGGGATGAATTTCAATTCCTCCAGGGAACCTCCATGGCCGCGCCCCACGTCACGGGCGTTGCGGGGCTCATATTGGCCAGATACCCGACTCTATCTTTGGAGGATTTAAGATGGAGAATCCTAAATGGCACTGATGTTCTTGAAGTCCTGATGGGAAAACTGGCAACGGGAGGGAGAATCAACGCCAATAACTCCCTCAGGCTGCCCATGACTCCCAGTGATCTATCCACCTTACAGGTATCTGAAACGGAAATTGAGCTCAATTGGATCGACACCTCAGCTGATGAGGAAGGATTCGCAATCGAAAGAAGGGAAAAAGATAAAGGCTTTCAGGAAATAGCCCGAGGCGGTCCCGATACGACCAGCTATTCCGATACCGGCGTTGCAGAGGAACTCTCCTATACCTACCGGGTCATAGCCTACAATGAATATGGAAGCTCCGGTTATTCCAATGAAGCGGGGACAGCCCAATCGGGTGGAGATATCAGCCTTGAAGGAGGGGGTGGAGGTGGAGGTTGCTTTATCGCCACGGCGGCTTACGGCTCGCCTCTGGCGCAAGAGGTTTGGATTTTAAGAGAGTTGAGGGATACCTATCTCTTGAAAAATATCTGTGGGAAAACCATTGTGTTCTTATACTACAAGTATTCTCCTGCGTTGGCCCATCACATTTCCCGGCATCGTATGGCTCGAAAGGCAATAAGAATAGTCCTTTATCCCCTCGTCACCTTGAGCAAATGGTTATTGGATACACAATCCAAAATAGGTGAGTTGTTTTTTCCTGCCGCGGATGTCGAATAATTATAATATCTGTCAAATTTGGCACAATATATGCTGAAAATTTCTCCATTTGGCAAAATATGCTAAATAATACCACATTGACCAAAATACGAGGGAAAAAATGAACAAGAGATTCATCTACCCGATATCACCCCTTTTGATCGTTATTTTTGTCTCTTGCTTCTTCCTCATGGCGATGGGAGAAAGTCCCTCTTCTAGGGATTTGATCCACCTCAGGGCTGGTACCATCAATACATCCCAGAAAGCCCCTGATATATCGGGTGGATTGAAATCAATGGGATTATCACGCGTGGATCAGGCTTACTATATCATACAGTTTAGGGGGCCTATTAAAGAAAAACGGAAGACCAAAGTCAAAGAATTAGGCGGAAAATTCTTCGATTACCTTCCCAACAACGCCTTCATCGTCAAGATGGATGGAAATATATTGGATACTGTTAAAGTTCTCCGAGAAATTAAGTGGATTGGGCTCTATCAGCCAGATTATAAGACGGATCCTCAATTGGCCGCGAAAGCCGGGGGAATGGAGGAAAGGATTACCGTAACCGTTCAAACCTTCGAGGCCCAGGAAATGGACGGGGTTCAGAACATAATGCAGGGGCTTGGAGCGGAGATCCTAGCCTCGAGTGGGAATAAGTGGGGAGGCATCATCAGGGTGCAAATAGCCCCCGCCCTGATACCTCAGATCATCAACCTTCCCTCGGTCAAATGGGTTGAGGAGTATATCCCTCCCAAACTGTTAAATGATAGAGCGGTGACCTCTGGAGAGATGAATGTTACCGAAGTCTGGAACACCCATGGACTAACCGGGGCAGGGCAGATTGTAGCGGTTGCTGATACCGGATTGGATATGGGGGTCAATGATCCAACGCTCCATCCCGATTTTCAGGGAGCCGTAGCTGCCGCGTATGGCCTGGGTTTCAATAGAGGAGGGGATTGGAGCGACCAGCATGGACATGGAACGCACGTCTCGGGGTCTGTCCTGGGAAGGGGGGCCGTATCTGGTGGCACTTACAGGGGCGTGGCCTATGATGCACAGCTGGTTTTCCAGTCCATTTTGGATGCAAATGGAGGTCTACTGGGAGGAATCGCTAACCTAGGTGATTTGTTCTTGCCAGCTTACAACGATGGTGCCCGGATTCATTCCAATAGCTGGGGAGCATCGGTATATGGAGCGTATACGACGGAATCTCAATCGGCAGATCAATTCATGTGGGACTATAAGGATATGTTGGTGGTCTTTGCAGCAGGGAACCATGGAGCGGATATAGACTCCGATGGGGTTGTCGATACGGATTCAATGTATGCGCCGGCAACCGCGAAAAATGTGCTTACCGTCGGGGCCAATGAAAATGACCGTAATGTCGCTCCGTTTACTTCGGATCTTTGGAGCGGGTGGGGTTTTCCTGCTAATCCAATTGCCTCTGATCCAACAGCTGATAACCCATCTGGCATGGCCGCTTTCAGCAGTCGGGGACCCTGTGACGACGGAAGGATAAAACCGGATGTCGTTGCCCCGGGGACCTTTGTTGCCTCCGCGCGCTCCCGTAACCATGCCTTCAACGATATGATGACTTCGACCCCCAACCCGCTGTGGACGTTTGCTGCGCCGTGGAATTATATTCCCCATGGCCCGGACTATAAGTGGTCCACTGAGGGAAATGACCCAGCGGCCGAAGCTTCCCTCGTAGTCACAAGCCCATTGGACTTAAGAATGGGCGGCAATACCCTCTTCTTCAGTACAAATTATAACCTAGGGGATGATGAGGCGTATATTGAAATCAGCGATGACAACTTCACAACCGGGATTCAGATGGGCCCATTGACGGGTTCGAGCGGTGGTTGGACAGATGTGCAAGCCTATTTCGGTATATTTCTCATGTTCTTCACCAATCCTGACCAGGTAAAATTCCGGTTCCGTATCGTCGACCCCATTCCCGGTGGCCTCCATGGAACGGGGTGGGAAATTCATCGGGTGAGAATCTATAGTATGGGGTGGGCGAGAATGCCCGAGATGTTAATAGGTGCCGATTGGGACATGACCGATGAAAACTACGTTTTCATGGGCGGGACCAGCATGGCAACGCCTCTTACGGCGGGTGCCGCGGCTTTGGTGAGGCAGCATTACGTAGATAATGAAGTGATCTCGCCGAGCGCTGCCCTTATCAAGGCGACGTTAATCAGTGGGGCCACGGACATGCCGGGTCAATATGGCAGCTCTGAGATCGTCGATGGACCAAGGCCAAATGTCGCTGAAGGCTGGGGAAGGGTCAACCTAGAAAACGCCATCTTTCCAACGGCGCCGAACGTATTGGAATACCTGGATGAAACATCTGGTTTATCAACCCTATGGAGAAGAACCGTCACGTTTCAAAACGACTCGGCTGCTAACCTCACCGTCACCATAGCCTGGACGGATTACCCTTCAACGCCGGCGGCAGGTGTCAATCTCGTAAACGATCTGGATCTCACCCTTACGGATCCAAGTTCGACCATCCACTATCCAAACGGCTTGGGCACGAATGACAGAGTTAACAACGTCGAAGTAATCGATATTTCAAGCCCAGCGACCGGGGAATATACCATTACCGTTTCTGGACACAACATCCCCAATGGACCCCAGGCTTTCGCCCTGGTGGTATCTGGGGACATTCGCAATTTTACCGATCAGGGCAATGAGGTGATACCTTACACACTTCAACCTGGAGACTTTGGGAAAACCGGTGGCAGTCCTGGTGGCCCATGCTTCATCGCTACGGCGGCCTACGGCTCGCTCTATGACGACAAGGTCGATCTCCTCCGTGCCTTTCGGGATAGATATCTCATGGCTCATCCCATCGGCAAGAAATGGGTCTCCCTCTACTATCGATACAGTCCCCCCATGGCCGGATTCATAGCGGATAACCCAGCAATGAGGAAGTGGGTTCGCCTCATCCTCTTCCCCCTTGTTGCCTTCAGTGCCGGGATGATTCAAACAACGACCCTTCAGAAGGTGTTTATCTTCTGTTTTATCGTGGGTCTCCTATTGGGGATGGTCTTGCTGTCCAGAGGGCGCAAAGTCGGGAAGTGGATATTTTTTAATCGACCCGTCCTAATGCGATGAGCCGGCTCGTCGCCATCTCGCCCAACACCACGATATCCTCCAGGGAGAGATATCCCTCCACCGATTTATCGAAGAGGAGCTGAATCGTTGCGGGAAACTCCTCATCCCCCTTCCACATGATATAGGTCATGGGCACACGGGGTAAAGCCGGCAACACGAAGGAAACATCCCCATATTCGGCCTTGCGTCCTCCCATGCGAAGGCCCGCATCAAGGAAGGCCTCAGGCGATTGCCCGAAGAGGCGGATGAGGGGCTCGACCGCTCTCCTTGCAAACACCCCGGCATAGAGCATTCCCCCGGGGATCTCCTTGTAGGGGATTAATTGGTGGGATAATGGTCTCCCATCGGCCTTGATCAGGTAGTGGAGGAGGATGATCTTGGTCACCAGAGAAACCACCTTCTTATCCGAAGAAGCGATGAGGAGATCCGGGAAGTCAATGAAGTATCGCGAATTGAAAAGGCTCAGGGAGATCCCTCCCCCTTCCCGGTAAGCTCCTTTTTCGAAGTGGACCCCACTCTTTTCAGCCCTTTGCCTCAGATCAAGGGCCCTTATCTGCTGGCAGGCGAGATCAAAGGCCTGCCGGTAGTATTTCTGCTTCTTCAAATCCGGTCTAATACCGAAGGTGCCTTTCTCATCACCCATGTTTTTTAATCTTCTCTATCCATCCTCGAGATTAGCTGGGCTCTTCTTACGTAACAATTCACCCTAGAGATGTCAACCGAAGATTTGCGGGGGTTGTTATTTTTCTCCATCTCTGATAGAAATTTAATTGAGGCGGGGGAACCCATGGAAGGGATTGGAAAAACATCATTCCCAAGGGAAAGGCGAAGACATAAGCGTTTCGAGCTCTCCCTGGCTCTGGCTTACCAATGGGGCATGACAAAGGGGACACTTCGAACCGTTGACTTGAGCCTAGGTGGGGTTAAAATCCAAAGCGATATTCCCATCCCCGTCGATGAAAGGCTAGATCTCATTATCCTCATCGAAAACGAAGCCGTCAAACCAATGGGAAGGGTAGTCCGATCAAACGCATCGTCGAATCGAAAATACGATGTCGGGATCTGTTTCGAAACCATTTCCCATCAATGCCTGATCCGACTTGACCGCTTTCTCCACGGGATCACCCTAAGAGGTAAGCAAGGGAAGCGGAAGGAGGCCCTTGACAAATCCGACCGAGAGAGGTTGGGATTGCAATCTTTGGAATTAGATAGATTGAAGACTAACTTCCTGAGGTGGCTCCATAAATCGTATCCCGGGGACTATCAAGGATATGCCCACCGGCCCGAAATTGGCCAGAACGAGATAAGGAATTTCCTGAAGAACAAGGGGATTGATGCGGTCAATATTCATTATCTGATGAAGTCCTTGAGAGGTGGATAGATTCCCTTAGTGAGCGTTGATATCAGGACATAAATGGACAGTGGAATATACATATAGCGCTAAATATTTGCGCATAATTCAACCATTGCTTGTATTTTCTTCCTTACTCTCAAATATTTATGTCGTCATATATAGATCCCCAGGGGCGACCGACTGTTACTCGGACGCCCTCTTTAACCTGGCGGCGAAAAATCCATCCATGCCATGACGGTGGGTAAACGAGCGGAAGAAGCCGTCCCCTGCCGTAAGGGGCTTCAAGCCTTGGGGTATGTTGCTGCTGAGATCTTCCACCTCAAACCCTGGATGTCCCGCGATGAACTCCGCCACCACCTCCTCATTCTCCTCTCGCGTCAGCGTGCACGTCCCATAGACCAGGCTCCCCCCCTTTCTCACCAATGGGGCCACATGGTGTAAAATATCCCTCTGAATTCCCCTGAATGTTGAGATCTCTTCCTCCTTCCTCTTCCACTTGATATCCGGATTCCGCCAAAGAGTCCCCAGGCCCGAACAGGGAGGGTCGACCAGGATCCGGTCGTATCCTCCCTCGCTCCTGAATACCAAGGGTTTTGTGAGGTTACTCCTCAGGGCCGTAACGATTCTCACCCCCAGGCGATGACAATTCTCCTTGACAAGGGAGAGGCGACGAGTACTTATATCTGCTGCATAGATTCTCCCCCTATTCCCCATGAGTTGGGCAAGATGGGTTGTCTTCCCCCCGGGAGCGGCACAAGCGTCCAGGACCCGTTCCCCCGGCTTGGGATCCATGATGTGCCCCACCAATTGTGAGGATTCGTCCTGAACTTGAAACCATCCCTCCCGGAAACGAGGAATGCGGGACAATGGGACGGGCGGATCGATGAGTATGCCCTCAGGGGAAAAGCGGGCGGCAAAAGCTCGGGGAATTTCCCGCTTGATTTCGGCGAGGAGTTTCGCACGGCTTGTCTTTAGGGTGTTGGTTCGGAGAGACAGGGGCGGGATTCGATTATTTGCCCTGCAGAGCTCAATGGTTTCATCTATTCCCAGCTCTTGTACCCAGCGCTCCACCAGCCACAAGGGATGCGAGTGCTCCACCGCGGCGGAAGGTGGATCGTCGGAATGTGGCATCTCCACCTCAACCTTCCCATCGGAAACTCCCCTCAAAACGGCGTTGACGAATCCTGCCGTCTCCCCCCTTCCCGACGCCTTGGCCATCTCCACGGATTCATTTACCGCCGCCGATACGGGTACCCTGTCCATAAAGAGGATTTGATAGAGCCCCAGTCGGAGGAGATTGAGCACAAACCTCTCCAGCCTCCCGGGCTTCATCTTGGACACACGCCCGATGATCCAATCTATCCGGCCCCTCCAACGGAGCGTCCCGTAAACGGCCTCCGTAATGAAGGCGTAATCCACCTCCCTAAGCCCCTGATGCCTTTTCAAGTTCCGCTCGATGAGGAGGTCAAGGGGAAGGGATTTCCCCTCCACCTCCACCAGGATGTTCAGGGCAATGAGGCGTGGATTTCTTTTCTTTCTCTCTTGCAAGGGGAAACCGGAAAAAAGCAAACGATGGA
>SMTZ1_10000205_pt1 | contig 51565 bp, 57 predicted proteins | sample DeeMarSWOR136_30_FD_25667 | JGI IMG/M metagenome (IMG submission 25667) | reverse complement strand
TAAGTAGGGGATATCTCAACTCAACATGGTATTTGCATGATGTAGAAGCTGGATTTGAAATCTGTAGTGGGGGGGAGGGGCTCATGCTTGAGTCATTCAATGTTTCAGTCCAAGGAAAAGCAACTATATCAACTACAGCACCTACAACACCTACAGCAGTGGATTCTCCTGACATTCTAATATATCTAGGAATCAGTGGACTAATGGCTATTGTCATCATACTAATTGCATTGAAACTCAAGAAACGATGAAGCTTATCGCTATGAATTGTTTCGCAAATTCTAGATTCGAGTCTAAACTCCGAAACATTAATTGCAAATGTTTGATTAAACGTGGAATTAGTCGAAATATCATCCTAATATAGAAGAGAGAGGAAATCTTTCCCCTGCAATTGCCGCTTTCTGTCTGCTGGGATTATCGATACGTTACTTATTGGAAAAAAGCAGCTATTGCTACTGAATATATTAACACAGTAACTCAGCAGAAAATAAAACAGGTGCTTCAATATATGGATTGGATTCAGCTAGTTTTGGACAAAAAACCAATGGATTGGTGTTGATAAAATCTCTAAATATTGAAATTCACTTTCCTATTCTATCTACTGGACATGACTTGATTATGGCAGTTGATCAGAATGGAACTCTTGTACCTGTTTCATTCTAAAGTCGCCAGAATCAAATTTCGTAACTTTTAGTATTCAATACCTCATCTGCACAAGTAACCTAAAACACATATCAAATCCCGCTTGGGGCTCCACTTTTCCTGCTTCTCAGATCTCCTGTTGAGCAGTCCTTGATATCAATCGTCGAATTAACCTAAAGCATAGGTGGCGAGTGCTGGAATCCAATTGACTCCCCCAGGTCTTGTAAAATGGTATCTCTAGAATCTTTACGAGAGTCAAACAGCTGACTGATAAAGAATAGAAAGAGAACAAGATACTCCAAAGTGGTCATTATAAGACTGGGCATTCCAAGCATAAATGACTCCTCAGGACTATAAATAACATGAACTCCAAAACCAAAGAGCAGTCCTCCTACAAGATATGCAATAACACTCCCTGTCGTATATAGAAAAAGATATGAAAAGTACACAGAGCGATTTGCGACAACATTGTGAATGCTCCACCAAGCATAGAAAGAAACAGCAATCAATGAGTAACCATAGATATTGGAAACAACACTTATAGCTAAGATAGAGTCAATTCCCTCAATTGCAAACAATCCTGGAAAAATCACGTGACTAAATGCAAATCTCCAAATCCATCCAATAATGTACACCCCAGCAAAAATCCAAGCCAGACTACTTCTGTTTCTCTGAAGGATACCGATAGTCCCCACTAGCGTAAATGCTGCACCTGTTACTCCAGTGATGTTCGCGTAGTAGCTAAATATACGGGAAATAGTCCGGTAATCACTGTACGAACCAAAAGAAAAAATGAAACTCATCAAGTATGTTGACACAATCAGTAATGGAATCCCTATGGAACCAATGATCAACTGCATTCTGATTTGTTCTCTCGACTTGGCTTTGCCAGACACACTATCATAATCAAGCATATCTAATACTCCCTATTCCCGTGATATATCGATGATAGCATGCAGAGATAATAAAATCTCTGACTTTACACACTCTATTATGGTGGTATCTCCTCAGGGAGGAGGCCGCGGGACTCCCTGGACGTCTGCGCCATGGAGCGCGAATTCAAATCCCGCCTGGGGCTCCACCTTCTCTTACTATCTATCGAACATCCGTCTGAACCATTTTCAAACCACCATAAGTAGCAAAAACTATCAAGGACCTCAGACAAAAGATGATGAAAACAACGAATTGAGGGAACATCGCTGAGTGAAATTGTAAAGCCTTCAGGAGTCAAGAACGCTACCATCTTAATGGTTCTAGTAGGGCTTTTACAAATCTATGGTGGTATTCAGATATATTACCTTGCAATAACAGAACCATATACTTTCCTTCCTCTTTTTGGAATCTTCGTGATAGCTTTTGGAATAATATCTCTTTGTACAAGCCTACCAGTATGGCTACAGAAATCTTGGGCTAAAACAACAGTGACTGGTATCGGTATTGCTATTTGTGGAACTCTTCTCATATTCGGATACTACCTAATGATCGTCTTTTTTGCAATATGGTATTGGGCTGTGATAGACTATATCAGAACTAGCCAGAGAACTGAACCCACTGGTCGATATAATAATCAAATATGAAATCGAATCCCGCCTTGGACTTTATTTTCTACTATTTATTCCCTCATTTTCTCTATTTTGAAGATGACTGGTCTTATCCCATCACTACACGGTTGGTAAGTTACACCAGGCTCAGGATAGTCATAATCCCCGCCATAGTAATATATCATCAGAGTATTATAGAGATCATGCCACGCCTGTCCACAGAACTCTTTGGGTCTATTGAGGTGATGGTCCATGATGAACTCTTCTCCCACCTCATAGCTGCAGGCCTGGATTGGCTTACCGTCCCGCAGAATTTCGTGTCCGAAAACCTCCTCTGGCGAAAACGTCTTGATTACGGTAATCTTCACTCTTCCTTTCATATCTGCATCCTCAATTGATTTGAGTCAACAGACAAAGAGCATATCTATATGACTTGTTTACGACGCAACACAGCCAAGGATTCACCTATTCTAATCGTGATTATGGTCATTAAACTCTGCAATTAGGCAGGATAAGTCATCACATCTATTTCGGAGAACATTATCCCCACGTATCTTTCGAAGAGATGAAAATACGAGATGACCACCGATTAAGAATAGAAATATTATACTTGCAACTAGAGCCACCATGTATCCCAAGACCTCACCGATCGAATAACTATTTGATGTCGCAATCAGGATTGTCAATAGGGACATCGGTATTGTCATTATTCCTATTCCAGTACGAAGTTCTGCAAGATGTGTTCTTTTCTCAGCATCAATGGTTCGGATGAAAGCTAGCGATGTTCTGATGTTACTTTGTTCTGTCTGTTCTTCTATCTCATATTCTCCAGTGGTCACTGTAGTCCCTTCATTAATCTTCGAGTAGAAAGTCCCCTGATTTCAATCTTCCCCCAATCTGCGACGTTTTGCAAACAAACGAGCTGCTTCTTCTGGACCCACAATTTCTGAAACTCTTCTGAAAGCCTCAGGGTCATCTTCCCTATCTAGCCATTTTTCTATCTCCTTAGCAACTGAAGGGGCTAGATCCTTTGCAAGTTTCTTTTTTCGATCCTTTCTGTCCAAGTCGAAATCATCTGGTCCAAGTAGACTCATCTTACTCATTATCAAATTCTACTTAGCTGTTAAGACCTTATTCATGACTGACAAATTTTTAGCACATCGTAAATGCTTGAAGTGAGAATAGAAAAAAGGAGGTTGCCCTCCAGTCCTCAAGGGTGTCCACTTTGTCAAGGTCAACTCCTAGCAACCTATCGTGGTGGAAAAAGACCACAGTGTACCAGATTTACCCACGAAGCTTCAAAGATACCACTGGAAATGGAATAGGAGACATTCCTGGTATTATCTCAAAGCTGGATTATCTACTGAATCTAGGTGTTGAAACAATCTGGCTCTCTCCTTTCTTTTCAAGCCCTCAAGCAGACCATGGTTATGATGTCAGTGACTACCGCAGTATTGCATCTGAATATGGAACAATGAACGACTGTGAGAAACTCATTCAGGAAACTCACAATCGAGAGATGTACGTTGTTTTTGATTTAGTCCTCAACCACACTAGTGAAAAACATCCATGGTTCATCGAGTCAAGATCAAGCAAAGATAATCCGAAACGAGATTGGTATATCTGGCGTGATGGAATAAAATCAGAAGGCAAGAAACCTCCTAACAACTGGAAAGCAATTGTAGGAGGCTCCGGATGGCATTATGACAAACAAACCGATCAATGGTACTGGGCACAGTTCCTACCCTTTCAACCAGACCTGAATTATCGTAATCCTGAAGTTAGGCAGGAGATGTTTGATACGGTTCGGTTTTGGCTGGAAAAAGGAGTCGATGGTTTTCGTTTGGATATCATAAATACAATATTTGAAGATCAGGACTTTCGTAACAACCCATTTGCTTGGAAGTACTTCCCATCTGAAGAAGATGACAAGAGCTTTTTCCAGAATAAAATCCACACCATGAATCACCCTGACAACTTTGAATTTGTGAAGGAACTCCGAAGTGTGGCTGACGAATATTCAGACCCTGAACGATTCTTGGTTGGAGAAATTACAGCATCTCTTGATATATTAAAGAAATACTGTGGAGAGCAGAAAAATGAAACCGAAACCAACGGTCTTCATTTGACATTCCAGTTCCAGTCGCTAAATGTGGCTCTTGACGCCATTCACCTTCACAAATTAATTGGTAGGTATGAACAATTCTTTCCCGAACCATACACTCCAACATTAGTATTCTCAAACCACGACCAGATGCGAAGAATCACCAAATTAGGTAATGATATCAACAAAGCAAAACTCAATGCTACCTTACAATTTACAGCAAGAGGTGTTCCTTTCATTTATTATGGTGAAGAAATTGGAATGTCAAATCATAGACTTTCACTTAATACTTCTCAGGACCCCATAGGACAAAAATTTAGTTGGATTCCTCAGCCTCTAGTTAAGCTACTAACAAGAAATGGTTCATTCTCACTCAATCGCGATAATTGCAGAACTCCAATGCAATGGACTCCATCACCGAATGCAGGTTTCTGCTCTGATCATTTGGAACCTTGGTTACCAATAAGTCCAGGCCACGAAACAATCAATGTGGAATCTGAAGAATCTGACCCCACCTCACTACTGAACTGCTACAAAGCTCTTTTGCAGCTCCGAAAGAAAATTCCTGCTCTTCACTCTGGTTCTTTATTCTTATCACCTCGATTTCTACTTGGGAATTGCCTCTCTTATCAACGCACACACAATGAACAATCAGTACAGATTTGGCTGAACTTCTCTAACAAACCGTTTCAGACCAGTGTAGCTCAAGAGAAATTTGCCCTACTGTATTCCACATTTCCAGACTCCAATCCCCTCAGAGATTCCAATCTTTATCTTGAATCATACCAAGGAGTCATCCTTGAGATATTTCAATGAATCCAGAGATATTCTTATAACGAGAGTTGGGGGCACACACCCACACATGGGTCGGTGGTCTAGCTTGGCTATGATTCCTGGTTTGGGTCTTGTAGACTGATGTCTACCAGCAAAAATCCAGGGGATCCCCGGTTCAAATCCGGGCCGGCCCACCATTAGTTCTTTCATTTATTACAACATGAATCACCCCCTCATATTTGCCGAGAAATCTAAACATCGTCAATAGTCGAAATCCTTATGTTCATATCACTTGGAAATTCGTTCAATGTCGTATCAATCGTCTGTCCGGGAGCGTCTTGCTCGTCGCATTGCTGGTGAAATTGCATTATCAGACCATCCAGGACAGACCATGAGAATCTGGAGGGAACGCTTCAGATTACCACAGATAACCCTTGCAGACTTTCTAGGTATCAGTCCAAGCGTGATTAGCGATTACGAGTCTGGAAGAAGAAAATCTCCAGGCACTTCAACAATTCAACGATTTGTCATGGCTTTACTGACTCTAGATGAACGAAGTGGTGGTCAAGTTGTAGCTGCATTTGTTAGACTTATGGATGTCAGTCTTGTTGACCTCAATATTGTGTTGGCAATGAGTGATTTTTCATCGCCAATTACAGCAAAAGAGTTCTGTAAACGTTTGAAATGTACCATTAAGTCGGGAGAAAAGCTACTGGATAGGGAAATCTTTGGCTACACTTTGGTTGATGTGGAACGAGCAGTGAAGGAGCTGAGCAGTGATGCATTCCTGAAGCTCTTCGGAGCCACCACAGAAAGGTGTCTGATATTCACTAGTGTCAACACAGGTCGAGCGCCAATGATTGCCATCAAGTCGCAAGAGTTCAAACCATCCCTCGTGATTCTCCATGGTATCTCAGAAGTGGATCGGCTTGCCTTGGAGCTGTCTGAGCAGATGCGAATCCCTCTGGCGGTTCGTAAGGCCGGGTCTGTTGAAACATTGACACGTGAGCTGAGAGGAATAGAGCCGACCTAGCCAAGGATTAGTTTCAACACAGCCATCCGCAATATTACTCCATTGTATACCTGATCAAAGTATTTCGCATGCGGTGTATCATCAATCTGAGCATCAAGTTCATCTACTCTTGGAAGTGGATGTAGTATAATTGCATCCTCGCGCATCAAATCTAGATCAATTGTAGTGATTCGAAATCTATCTTTGACCTTATCGTATTCTCGAACATCTGGAAAACGTTCCTTTTGGATACGAGTGGTGTAGATTACGTCTACATCTTTCACAGCTTCTTCTACAGTTTCTACTTCCACCACATCGACACCAGACCTCTTCATCTGTTCAATGATTGCAGGTTTCATCCTGAGTGCTTGTGGTGCAGCAAGTTTGATTTTAACATCGTAATGGCAAAGTCCCATGCCCAACGAGTGGACTGTACGCCCATACTTCAGGTCTCCACATAGCGATATTGAGAGTCCATCAATTTTTCCTTTCATCTTACGGATTGAATACAAATCCAGTAAAGCCTGGGTTGGATGTTCCTCAGAACCACTTCCTGCGTTAATCACAGGAATACTGGAAAATTCTGCAGCAACTCTTGCAGAGCCATCTAATGGATGACGAATGACAATGACATCTGCATATCTTTCCACTGTCTTAATTGTATCAGCTAGAGTTTCACCCTTTCCTCCTGCACTTGATACCCCTGCCTCTGCAAAACCAAGAACACTTCCTCCAAGCCTTAGCATTGCACTCTCAAAAGAAAGACGCGTGCGAGTAGATGGCTCAAAAAACAGGACCGCCATGATCTTCGAATCTAAATCTTTGCTTCTCTTCACCGCAACTGACTCCATCTTGGAGGCGGTGTCAAGTATATGATCTATCATCTTCCTATCGAGGTCATGAATGCTGATTAGATTCTGAAGTTCTCCCATATGAGGACACCCACTTAGGCTGGAACGAACCAATCTTCTTCTTTAACCTTTCCAGATGAACGACTGATAGAAGAGCTATTTTGAATTTCTTCCGTACTTCCTTGCAATTTCAACTCGACGAAGATTAAGGTGTGCCTCCTTCACAAGCTGTGCTGCAAGCTCATCTTCATACTCCTCAATGTAGATGATCTCATGGATACCTGCGTTGATTAACATCTTAGTACAAATGCTACAAGGTCGAGTTGTACAATATACCTTAGCTCCATTCACACTGACTCCATGAAAGGCTGCCTGAATAATGGCGTTCTGCTCAGCATGCAACCCCCTACATAACTCATGGCGCTCTCCAGGCTTCACACCAAGCTCTTCTCTAATGCATCCCACATCTTCACAATGAGGCAATTTCTTTGGAGCACCATTATATCCTGTGCTAAGAATCTGCGAATCTTTTACGATGACTGCGCCTACCTGATTTCTCATACAAGTACTACGTGAAGACACCAAATCTGCAATCTCTGCAAAATAGACATCCTTGCTCTTTCTGGTCAAATATCTTTCATCCTCTAGTTCCGTTATTAGGTGGCTATCTTACCGGCTTATCAAGTTCTTCATTTTATAGGAATTCACCCCATACCATGTCCTCAGATGCGAAAGGTAAAAAGAGCAACAAAACTGGAAAAAATGTACATAACTTGGAAGCTATACAGAATGAGAAAACACGATGGGATGCTTATTTTCTGGCCTGCATATTTTGAAAAGAACCTCACAAGGTTGCAGGGTCGTAAAGTTCCAAGCAATTTGGCAGCATCAAATGTTACCTTGAAGATTCTTGAGATGGCTGCTGAGTCGTCAGGCTTTGAATACGAGAGTGAGCTAGACAAACAATACCCTCGTGGTTACTCTGATAAAAGCGGCTACATACTTGTATCAAATCCTGAGAATCACAAAAAGAAACGGGTACTGCTCATGCTTGCCAAAGGTGTTCGAAGAGCAGTAGCTCAACGAGAGTCAGCTCGTATGGCTGCTGAAATGAAGAAAAAGGGAAAGAAAAAACGCCGAAAATAATCTGAGTGTGTGACCTATTGAGACGACTAGGAACTGTTCTGCATATTTCAAAGCGTGGATCAATCATTCTACGCACAGAAAAAACACCACCAGTCGGTTCTCGGTCAATCGTTCTTGATAAGAAAGCAAAAGAAGTTGGTGTCATCATTGATGTCTTTGGACCTGTGAAAGAGCCCTATGTGGCTGTACGTCCAAAAAGTGATATTGACACATCAAAATTGATTGGTCAGATGCTCTATCTTAAGAAAAACTAATGTACAAAGATGTACAATCATGTTTGATTAGATACGATATTTGACGATATTGGCTAGCCTCTTCCGATAGTTAAATATCATTTCGTGTAGTTCGTCTTATGTTGCCAGATGTCTATTCAAGGTCATTTCAATGAACGATGATACCGACCAGATCCTGAACGCTCTGCGTGACGCAGGTGAGAATGGTCTGCTCATCGGGGAACTCATGGATAGGCTGGGAATCGACTCTCAAGAGATAACAAAAATAATCGACACATTGATGTCTGAGGGACGAATAATGCAGAAACAAGAACTCGAAAAAGAAAGATATATCATAAAAACTCCAGCTGTTGACGATGCTGAGCCCGGTGGTCTATCCGATATGAACGGTTGCCCATGTTTCCATTGCCTGAAGATTGGCAGATGCGGAATCAGACAGCCAGACTCTCCAGTCACATGTAGAGAGCTTGAGGAATGGCTGGGCGCTGACCTGGGCAAGGCTACTAGTTAAGAACTTTCTTGGGGGTTTCTTCCACGGGGCCCAATTGCAAGAAGATAGATCTCAGCACTAGTTTTTCGTGACGCATCCGGTTTGATTAGTTTCACAGAGTTGAATCTCTTTTTGACAGACTGAAGAAATTCTTGAAATCCAGAACCTTGGAAAACCTTAGCCAGAACCTTTCCTTTGTTTCCAAGTAATCGGTATGCGATATTGATGGTTCCCTCTACAAGCGATAACTGTCTTGCTACATCCAAATCCCAGTGCCCTGTCACTTTCGGAGAACAGTCTGAGAGAACAAGATCTACAGCTCCTCCAGTAAGAGATTCAATTCTCTCAATCACTTTTTCATCGAGTATATCCCCCTGGATGAACTTGACCCCCTCTAGAGGAGGCATCATATCTAAATCAACTGCTACAATTTGGAGACTGCTATCCAGCTCTTTTAGAACCTGAGTCCATCCCCCTGGACTGCAACAGAGTTCAACTACTCGATCAACACCTAGAAGGAGTTTCTGCTTTTTTACAATTTGTTTTAGTTTGTAGGCAGACCGACTTCGATACCCTTCTCTCTTAGCTGCTCTATAATAATGCTCTTTCTTTCGTTCTCTTTGTCCACCTCGTGGTCGCCCCATTGCATTGTCACCTCATTTGGTAGTTGAGTATAATCTGCATTACTTCGTTCACAGATGCAGTTGTCCTTATTGCTGTGGGCTTGAAATGAGTTCTCGAAACCTCAAATCCTTGGTCTTTCAGGCCCTGTATGATGATTCTTGTCTTTGGGGGTGTTAAGTTGTAAAGGTCACACAACGCATGAAGGTCGATATATGGTCTGCTTGTAAGAATAGACTCTTCCAACATCTTCTCAAGTATACCTGACACTCTTCGATGATATGTTTGACTCTCATCCTTAGCAAGTAAATTGATTGCGTCAATAAGATATTGATTTTGAAATAAAGCTCCAATCCATAGAGGTCCCGCCAAGTGCAATGTCCCAGTACAACCCTCTCTTTTGTGGTCAAAATCAACGTTCAGTAATTTGGAAAGGAGCGGTATCACCATCGAGTGCATACATCCTGTACAATATACTATGGTCCCCATCTCTCTAGCTTGTTGGTTTGCCTCTGCTCTATCATTGTCAATCCTCACCCATGTCCTAACATAGTGATCGGTACTCACCACAGCAAGTGGTTCAATGGAGCAATCATTAGAACCAGCAATACTGTAGATGAAACCATTTAGAAGCCTAACCGCAATCTCATGTGTGAATGGTGTTCTAGCAGAAAACCCCCCATATCTTCGTAATGCAATATTGGGATGCACTCCACAGAGAACTGGCATATCGGTTGCAGTTGCTGCTAACAGTCCCCCCTTTGGGCTCATAGACTGTACAGCCGCATAGATGTAGGGGGTTGGTGTCCCAAATGGATCCACATCTACAAAGTCAAAACGCTTCTCTCTCGATTCAGTCATTAACAATAGTTTGGCATCACCATGGATTACTTTCGCTCGATTGTTGAATCCAAGAGCTTCAACATTTCGTTGTGCTATATCCACAGCTAGTGGGTTCGTATCACACATTATCGCATAGAAGTCACTTGGGCACTCATTGAGATACCTAAGAGTCCTTACACCAGAACCTGTCAATGGTTCACACATCAACTCAACTGGATGTCTATCCATGTAAACTGTTAGAAAGAGTACAGAGAGGTCTCTGTTTAGCTGCATTCTTGGATTATAGAATACAGGCAAGCTTGTAGTCGGTTGCTTCTTATCTCCACTATAATGGTCTACATCTGCACTCAGGAATGTAGTTCTCCCTTCAGTGTACTCCTTCTCGATAGTCATTTGCTCATCCAAGAAGCTCAAGAATCGCTAATAAGCAGATAGGCCTCACTATAATGAATATCGCATCTTCCGGAACTGCTAAGAAGGTAAGAACGAGCGAAATACAGAGGCGACTGAATTTTGCCAACAAAAATCAAGATACAGACAAACCGTGGCGACATCATTGGAGAACTATGGAGTGATGACGCGATAAACACGGTCAAGAACTTCGTGACTCTAGCACAGAGCGGATACTACGATGGACTGACTTTTCACAGAGTCATACCTGAGTTTGTCATTCAAGGTGGCTGTCCTATAGGCAATGGGACTGGTGGTCCTGGATATCGCATACCATGTGAAACCGATGGTCCAAGACAAAGACATGAACCTGGCTCCTTCTCGATGGCGCACTCTGGAAGAAATACTGGAGGTAGTCAATTTTTCATTGTATTAACCAGAGAACAAACCAAACACCTTGATGGGAAACATACCGTCTTTGGAAAGACCATTGAAGGATTAGACGTTGTCAAGAGTATTCGTCAGGGTGACAAAATGATTAAGGTCGAAGTTCTTGAAATGGACCCGACCATAGAATCTCATATACTTCAAAAAATGTAAATCAGAACAAGTTTGGAAGGAACAGGTAGCTCAGCTACCTGCTCATTTTTTCATTTCTATTCCAGTGTATATTCTTCTCCTTCGCTAAGAATGACAACTTTAGTATCCGATTGGGATTCTACTTTCTCTTTGAAGGCTATCGGGTCTGCACCTTTCAGATGCATCGGGATTGCAATCTTTGGTTTGATGGTCAATACCGCCTCTGCCGCCTCATTGATATCCATGGTGTATGTATCTCCGCTTGGGAGTAGCGCTACGTCAACCCCAACATCTACAAGTTTCTCCATTTCTGGAATCAAATCAGTGTCCCCTGCATGATAGATTCTCTTCTCACCAATCTTGAGGAGAAATCCCACACCAAATCCTTTGGGATGGAATGGTTCTCCATTTGGTCGGAATCTCTTCACATTATATGCCTCTGTAGCCCAGATTGTTCCATCGCTTGTTATCATCTTCATGAACTGACCTGGGCTCAAATCCCATACTATCCCTCCCTTGATCTCCTTTTTGAGGTTCAGAGGAGCAATAACAGGACTTCCCATTTTGCGAATTTTCTTGATTAAGTCCTTGTCAAAGTGGTCCTGATGTCCATGTGTGACCAATATCAGGTCAGCTGGCTCAAAAGCATCCTTCTTCAGACCTGTGTTTTTCGTGGAAGGGTCTATGTAGATATTCTGGTCTTCAGTCTTGATTTGGAAACTTGCGTGTGCCAAGTATCGGATCGTAATTGCCAATAGTGTCACCTACCTCATGGATGATTAACCAACGTATATGTCTTTCATAGCATGACACAGTTTATCGGGAGGGTTTCTATGAGAACAGAATGGAGATGCCTAATTTATGTCTCTAAGGTTTGGTACAACAGCTCTAGAATTTCTTGAAGTGGCTCAAAAAGTAGTGGTCGATGGTGTTCCTGACTTCTCGCGTCTTAATGTTCCCGACACTGTAAGAGAGGCTATGTTGGATTCCTACTCAGTTATAGAAATCACAATGGATGCGAAATACATAGTTCCAGGCTCAATCACACCGGAATCAATCAATCAACTGATAGACCTAAAAGATGAACTAGGTCATTCCTACACTGTACATCTCCCTTTTTGGTCCTTAGAACTGGCTTCTTTCAACGAACATGTGAGAAAAGGTAGTGTTGACAGTATCATTGAATCAATTGAACTTGCTAAACCTCTTGAGCCAGAAGCTTATGTATTACATACATCAGGTGATATGGCTGCTTACTTCTCAAACCAAAATTATGACTCAAATCTGATTCGTTTGATTCGGCAACTATTAGCTGGATTTGCAGCTGCAAGCGTTGAAGATATAGTCAGTAGAACAGAAATCAACCCCCGCGAATTGGCTATTGAGAATGTGGATTTTCCCTATCATATCCTGCGAGAGGTAGTTGACGATTTAGACACTAGCATCTGTTTCGATACTGCACACCTGTTGGCACAGATGAGTGGCACTGAGCCAGTCATGGACTTCTATGCAACACACAAAGATCGAATCATAGAGATTCATCTACAGGATGCTGCTAGAGCTGATGATGTTACAGTTGTTCATGAGGATCATGTGCCTCTTGGTCGAGGAATAATGGGCGAGAAATTGTTACGTGAATTTCTACGAGAGTTAGTTAAAGACAACTTTGATGGTCCAATCATCTTTGAACTATCTATGGATGAAGCGAGAGAATCTCTGGATTTCATCAGGAAAATTATTCCTGAAGTATTGTGAGGACGCTTCCCATTTTCACTAAATGTATGGTAAAATTCTCCAAAGATGAATTGTATTCCCCTTACCATTAAAAGTATCATCGATTTCCTAGTTGACACTTCCTAACAGGAATAATAATCCAACAATAATAACAAGAATGACCAGAAAACCAGTAATGACTAGCTTTTTCATGTAAGTTGTCCAATAAAACTGACACTAAACACTTTCTGAACCTTGAGATATTGTAGAGCAATTCTGAAACTAGCACAGTCATAATCTTTTTATCCGGACCACACCAGCAACTCTTGCTCATGGGCCCGTGGCTTAGACTGGTTATAGCACCGCTCTGATAAGGCGGGGGTCGCGTGTTCAAATGCTTTGGTGTCTGCACCTTCGCTGGAACTCACGCCGGGCCCACCATTACTCATCTATTTTAATTCTTGACCGGAATTTAGAAAATCTAAACCTCATACTAATGACAGTGAAAAGAGATTGAGGGATTTCTCTGAAAAAGTGTTTCGGAATCGTCATGCAAGATCAGATGGAGTCATATTAGGTGTTTTACTCCAAGCTATCAGAGGTATGCTCCTTATTATCTTCAACTGGATGATTTTTGTTTATTTTACCAATCGTCCGTATGTGCCGGGACTTGATGTTATGGCTATTGCACCACCTTCAATCTTCTTTGTCATAGGAACATTAGACATACTAACTGTGAAATGGGTATGGGGGAGGAGTCTGAATGGTTGGCGATATGGAATTGCAGCAAGTATGGTTATTCTTTTATTAGCTCCAACTACGATTTTGATGCTTATCTTCTACCCACCATACTCTGCTATCTTGTTTTCTCTCATTGAACTCTTTGCGATAGCTGAAATCTTGGCGTTGCTAACTACTAATGCACGTAAGTTCTATGGAGTATTAGTTTTCTCAAGCGAAGTATCTCTATGACCTTAAATCTAAACATGAGAACTCTGTGCTGAGTTGAGAGAATGGATCATCTACTATTGCAGACTCCACTTCAAAACTTTGCACAGATGATAGGTGCATATCTCGCTGAGATCTGGGACTTTCTAATTTTCATCGGTCAGATTTCGGGGGTCATTGTAGTACTCATTGGTGCAATACTCTGGTTTACTGATGTCAATCCAAAAAGAGGGAAGGGGCTCATCTTAGGTGGGATTGTCCTTTCTATTGTCGTCGAGTATTTCATTCTGTTTCCACCGGCTTTTGTCTTGGCTTAAACCAAGTTCAGGCTGACATTTAGACCAGTCTTGTCATCGTAGAAGAAGTCGTTAAGATTTCCTAAGAGCCGCACGAATCTCACTTCTCAACAGCTCAATGCGGTCTGGAGCATTGCATATTCCGAACTGATCATGATAGTCTCGATACTCATCTGGGTCAAGGATACGAAGGACTGAATCAATGGCTCGAAGCTGCTCCTTTGTGAACTGTTTCACAAAGGACAATATCTTAGTATCTGTCATAGTATCTTGTTAGATATTTACAATTTAACCTCGTCAAAATTCTAGGTGCTTATCAGACCTGAGCTGGACTCAAATGCGTTGAGCGCCACGGTCCCTAATCACAAATTCTAGTGTCTGTCGTTTCCGCTTCCCGGCGGTGTGGCGCCTTCACTCTTTCTCGCGTAAACAATTATGCTTTAATGCAGCTGGCTGCTGCAACCCTGACAGGCGATATCTAGTGAGTGAGAATCAGATTTCTGTTGTTAAAAGCATTGAAGAGATAGATGACGATATGGTCCGAGAACGTCTTGAAGAACTTGTAAAAGAACCGCATGTGCTTGGAGTGATGATATGGGGGAGTCGAGCCACTGGATTTGGTGCGCCGACCACTGATTGGGATGCTCTGATCTATGTCACCGAAGAGTACTATGATAGTCTTGAATTGAAAGATACACTTTGGTTAGAATTTGATGAATCCGTTGCCCCTCGAAAACTTGTAATTGACTTCTCCCCAATATCTGATGCATGGTTCAGACAGCAGATAGACTCTCCCTTGGACATGGACCACTCTCCATATGTTGAAGGAGTCGTTATACACGACCCAACTGGAAAACTTGAGGAATGGAGGAAAAAACTTGCTAGATATCCAGAAGAGGAGCATCTTGACCGTCTCAAGAATAAGTACTGCACACTCCTTGGTGCTCTTGGCTACGCAGATATCAATCAACGACGGGGCTTCAAATATGACTCAAGATTGAATGTCTTCCGCGCAGTTGTAGCAGCAGTTAATCTGTGGTTTACAATACAGAAATCATGGACTCCGCCTCTAAAGTGGTGGACTCCTCATGTGAAGCAAATGGACATGTCTGATGAAAACTACAAGCTATTCTGTAATGCTCTAGATGATCCAAGATTCGAAACTATACTTGAGGTATTTAAAACTCTAAAGCAGGAAATTCTTGACCAGGGATACGACTTTCCGAATGACTCTATGTCAACATTTCTTGAAACAATCCATGTTAATGGACGCCCTGCCCAGATTCGTCACACTTACATCTAATGTTCGATTACAGTTTTCCCTTTGAGAATCACTCGTTCAATAGATTCAGGACTCTGAAGGAGTCTAATGTCCTTCAATGGATTCTTTCCTGGAGCAAGAACCAGCAAATCCGCAGATTTGCCAGGCTCGATGGTTCCTATCTGTGACTCGATCTTAAGTGCCTTTGCAGCATTCAGAGTTCCTGCGACAATGGCATCCATTTCAGGCAGTCCACCAATTCTCACCATCAGCTCCATCTCCTCCATAGATGAAGGTCCAAATGGTGTATATGGCATTCCTGAGTCTGACCCAAGGACCATCTTCAACCCAGCAGTTACAGCATTCTTGACCCCTTCTTCTATGAGTGGGTAGATCTCTTTCTCTTTTCGAACCATATACTCAGGCAAGTCACCATCATCATGATGGAGCTGCGATTCGTAGTAGGTCACAATAGTTGGCATATACATAGTCCCATGTTCCTTCATCAGGTCAATGTTCTCTCTATTCAAGGGATGTCCATGAACAAGAACATCTACTCCAGAAAGAATTGTATTCCTTATTCCAACATCCCCATATGCATGAGCGTGTGCCATCTTTCCAACCTTATGAGTTTCCTCAGCGGCAGCTTGTAATTCATCAAGATTGAATTGAGGGCTCATGCTCTCAGTATGCATAGCAGATATTGCACCAGTGGATGCGAGTTTGATGAAGTGTATCCCACGTGCAATCTCTTCTCTGACCGCACGTCTTACGTCATCAACACCATTAGCTTCACTATATCCCGACATTGGGTCTCTGCCTCCAGTGATTGATATCATTCGACCACACACTAGAAGTCTTGGACCATTTACAATCCCCTTCTCGATTGCTTCTCTCACTGCAAAAGAAATATTCCCTCTTGAAGCGGCATCCCCTGCAGTAGTGATCCCATGGTTAAGAAGACGTTCAACGACAACACCCCCACGAATTGAGAGGAATTCGTCAGTGAGCAGTCTGACCTCATCGGGATCTGCTGCGATACCATCATACCCCACATGAACATGAGTATCAATAATCCCCGGCATTACGACTCGGTCTGAATAATCAAGAACCTCCATCTCAGATTCTCTTTTCAGATCCTGGCCAACTTCAGAAACTATACCACTCTTGATTAAGACTGCTGTATCATCCAGAGTCCTACCATCACCAACAATCAGAGTCCCGGTTTTGAGAAGGATATTGGCCATATTCCAACACACTCAGAAACACAGTTCTATAAGCCTGCCTTTGAGTTTAGTGAGCTGTGCAAAACTCACAGTTTGAGTCGAAAGAGATACTCATCATCCTGTATCGAAAGCTTGCTCTCAACAACCTTCCCGGTTTTATGAATGAATCGAATCATTGGCTGATTTTGAGGATGTACATAAGCAATGAACGCCTCAACTCCTTTACTCTTGGCAATCCTCATGAGATGATTCAACAGGAATGTACCGATTCCTATGCCTTGGTATTCATCCTGTACAAGAAGAGCGAACTCTGCCTCATTTGTACTCCTGTTCAAGAGGTATCTTCCAGCACCAATAATCTTCTCAGTTTCTCCCTCTTCACCAGACTTCACAACCGCCACTACGCTGATGTCAATTGCTTGGTCAACATTATAGAAATCCTGCAATGTCTGTCGACGCAATGTTTTCAGTGGGGTGAGAAATCGGAAGTAGATGCTCTCTTCACTCAAGTCATAGAAAAGCTCCTTGATTCTATCAGCATCATCTGGTCTAATCAACCTAAACTGAACTCCAATTGACCCCTCTGCAGTCTTGAAATTTTCTTGCACCTCATACTCTGAGGCGAAGTATGTCCCTTGAACAAGGAATGGAACCTGGTCCTCGAAGACATAATGCATCTTCTTAGCGGCCTCCAGTAAATCGTTTCTGAATTTGGGATGTGCAATGGCAATGAGTGACAGAACACGCTCTCGAATACTCTTTCCATGTAGATTTGCAAGACCAAACTCTGTGATGACAACATCCACATCTCCACGGGTGGTAACAACTCCCGCGCCCTCACTCAAGCGCGGCACGATTCGCGAAACTTCCCCATCCATTGCTGTGGAGAGCATGCAGATTACAGCTTTTCCCCCCTGAGACCTCTTCGCACCACGAATAAAGTCAACCTGCCCTCCAATACCACTATAGAATCTGTGTCCAATAGAGTCTGCGCAAACCTGTCCGGTGAGATCTACCTCTAGAGCTGAGTTTATAGCTATCATCTTTTTGTTCTGCCCGATGACATAGGGGTCATTCACATATGCTGTATCATGAAACTGAAACATTGGATTGTCGTCGATATAGGTGTAGAGTTTCTCTGAACCCATAGCAAAGCTTGCAATCACCTTTCCTCGATGAATCGACTTTTTCTTGTTTGTGACAACACCCTGTTCAATGAGTTGAATCAAACTGTCACTAAACATCTCTGTGTGTATTCCAAGATCTTGTACTCCCGTTTCCAATAGATTGTTGCACACAGATTGAGGCAACGCACCTATTCCAAGCTCTAGTGTTGATTCATTCTCAACAATTCTGGCTACATAGCGACCTATTTTGTCGATTGTATCATCGATCTCAGCAGCCTCAAATTCCCTCAATGGCTCATTATAGGGAACTAAATAATCAATATCTCGAACATCTATGAATGAGTCACCATGAGTGACTGGCATCTTCTCATTTACCTGTGCAATGACAACATCCGCACTTTCAGCTGCAGATTTTGTGATGTCTACAGAGATGCCTAAGGAGCTGTATCCATTACGATCCGGAGGACTGATTTGAATCATTGCCACATCAAGGGGCATTCTCTTTTGCCTGAAAAGTTGCGGAATGTCAGAGAGCATCATCGGAGTGTAATCTGCTCGCCCCTCGGAAACTGCTTCTCGGATGTTTGAACTAACGAAAAACGTGTTATGTCGAAATTGGTTTTGAAACATTGGATCAGCTGATGGTGTATCCCCAAGAGTCAGAAGATGAACAATTTCATTGTCCGCCATTTGATCAGCATTTTTTGCTAGTTCCTGGACAAGATGATATGGAACTCCACAACCTGTCCCCAAGAAGATTCTTGCACCACGTTTAATCTTCTTGATTGCCTTTGAAGCATTAACGACCTTTTTCTTGTATGTTTGAGTCCAATCACTCTTACTCATTGCAGATTACCTCTTCTCAATGGCTCCTTCGATAAGGAAGTTGCATATAGGCATTTGCTAGTGACTTAATTCAATATATGACAATTCGGAAGGCTTTTAGTGGGGTAGGTCCCGCCAGCCGCTCAAAACCTGACATTGTGACGGGTGAATTTGATTATGTCTGATGAGAAAATTGGTAACAGGAACCTTGTTATTCTCGGTGCGCTTATTGTACAACTGTGCTTAGGTTCGATATACGCATGGTCCTTCTTCCAGACTGCTCTGAATGGAGGAAGTCCCCCTGTTGGTGTATATCTCTGGCCCTCTCTCTATTCACAGTTGCCATTTGCAGCCGGATTGGCTTCGTTCGCATTATTCATGATATTTGCAGGAAGATGGCAGGACCGTGTTGGTCCTAGAAAGGTTGCTACAGTTGGTGGTATCCTTTTAGGTGTAGGTTATATTCTTGCGTTCTTTGTTGATCAAATCGCAGGGTCTGATGCACTTCTAGGTACAATCTACCTCATCATCACTTATGGTATAATTGGTGGAGCGGGTATCGGTTTTGCATATGTCTGTCCAATTGCAGCTCTGGTCAAATGGTTCCCAGATAAAAAAGGGACAATCACTGGTATTGCTGTTGCTGGTTTTGGTGCTGGTGCTTTGGTGTTTGGATATGTTGAACAGTTCTTGTTGAACATCTACAATGTACCAACCACCGCTAATATTGGAATGCCTATGCTGATACTCGGTATTGTTTACCTCATACTTGTTGTGTTTGGATCCCAACTTCTCACAAATCCCCCTGAGGGGTGGCTTCCTGCTGGTTATACACCTCCCTCAACCATAGCTGATGGTGCTGGTACTGGGATGATGCCGGGTCAAATGATTCGGACATCTACCTTTTGGCTCCTCTGGCTAATGTTTGTGTTTGCAGCAACTGCAGGCCTAATGACACTGGGCAATGTCAAGACAGCTGCTCTGGCAATTGATGCTACAGCTGATGCTGTTGTGATAGTAGGGGTCATGAGCTTACTCAATGCTGCAGGAAGAATTGTCTGGGGTGCCACATCTGACAAATTAGGTCGTGAGAATACCATGATTCTGATGTTCATAGTGCTCGCCTTGGGAATGTTTGCCTTTGCATGGATGTCTACAATCAGCATCAGCTGGGTTGCAGTAATGGGTATTGCTTCATTGATTGGTTTCTGCTTCGGCGGCAATTTTGCATTATTCCCATCAGCCACTGCAGATTTCTTTGGAAGCAAGAATGTTGGTAAGAACTATGGTGTGATGTTCACAGCATACGGAATTGCTGGAATCACTGGCGCATTCGTAGCTGGTCCTATCGTTGATATAACTGACTCCTACTTCATGGCCTTTATTGTGACTGGAGTACTTGCCATTATAGCAGTCTTGTTCACACTGGTCTTGAAATCCAAACGGAGTAAATAATCGGTTGAAAACAGAGGTCGAGGGTTTCTCCTTGACCTCATTCCTCTCTTTTCCACTTTTCTAGTTACTTTATGAGTGTTCTATGTTGTGCCCTTATTTCATGAAACTACGTGATATTTGACAAGCTTCATATAGTCTATATTTTGCTCGTCGGCCATCATATTGACAACATTAGGTGACATACTTGTCAGAAGAGAAGAAGATTTCAGTTTATAGCCAGGAAGAAAGGCGGTTCGACCCCCCAAAGAGCTTCGTAGACAAGGCTTATGTTAAGGGCCACGATGAGCGAATGAAGATCTGGAAGGAGTCTGTCGAAAATCCTGATGAATTCTGGCTCAAAGCAGCCAAGGAACTTTGTTATTGGAAGAAAGAGCCAACCAAGGGATTTGAGTGGGAAGACGTCAAAAATATTCGGTTTTCCTGGTTCAAAGACGGTGTAACCAATATGGCTTACAACTGTCTTGACAAGCATGTCGAGGCAGGTAAGGGTGACCAGATTGCTCTGATATGGCAAGGAGAACCCCTCGAGGAGTCAAAGACTTACACTTACAGTGAGCTCCTTAGCGAGGTCAACAAAGCAGCAAATGTTCTGAAGAACCTCGGCGTAAAGAAAGGCGATAGGATTACTATGTATCTCCCCATGATTCCCGAGCTTGCAATCATCATGCTTGCATGTGTCAGGATTGGTGCTGTACACAGTATTGTTTTTGGTGGCTTCAGCGCTGACTCTGTCAAAGACAGAATCCTAGACTGTGAGGGTAAGTTACTTGTCACAGCTGATGGTTATTTCCGATCTGGCAAGACTATTCCACAGAAAGCTGGGGCCGATACAGCAGTTGAAGGCCTCTCAATGGTCGAGAAGGTTCTTGTTGTCAAGAGAGTCGGGATTGATGTTCCGTGGACCGAGGGGAGAGATTTCTGGTACCATGAGGAATACGAGAAAGTTGATGACAAGTGCGAGCCCGAGTGGGTGAATGCAGAGGACCCATTGTTCATTCTATACACATCCGGTTCAACTGGTAAACCAAAGGGTGTGCTTCACACAACTGGTGGATACATGACTTACACGACCCACACCTTCAAGCACATCTTTGATTGGCATGAGGGTGATGTCTATTGGTGTACAGCTGACATCGGTTGGATTACAGGGCACTCCTACATTGTGTATGGTCCTCTCTCAGCTGGAGCAACTACAATGATGTTTGAGTCTGTACCTACTTATCCTGACAACGACCGCTTTTGGCTTGAAGTCGAGAAGTGGAAAGTCAATCAGTTCTATACTGCTCCAACAGCTATCCGCGCACTGATGAGATTCGGTGATGAGCCAGTTTTTAAGCATGACCTCTCATCCTTGAACTTGCTTGGTACTGTCGGTGAGCCAATCAATCCTGAAGCTTGGATTTGGTACCACAAGATGATTGGAAAGGAAAAGTGTCCGATTGTTGACACCTACTGGCAAACCGAAACTGGCGGCGTTATACTTACTCCGCTACCTGGTGCAACGCCCACCATCCCTGGGTCATGTACATTTCCTTACTTTGGAGTCGATCCAGTGATTGTAGCAGAGGATGGTGTCCCAGTTGGAGCGAATGAGGGTGGGTATCTCTGCATGAAGAAACCTTGGCCTGGTCTCATGAGGACAGTTTATGGTGACCATAAGCGATTTGTTGATACCTATTGGGTCCAGTTTAAGAACCCTGATAATGGAGATCCAATGTACTACACTGGTGATGGTTCCCGTTTCAACAAGGATGGTTACTACTTTGTTATGGGTCGCCTTGATGACGTTCTGAAGGTTTCTGGCCACAGACTAGGTACTGCCGAGATCGAATCCTCTCTGGTCAAGCATCCTGCAGTGGCAGAGTGTGCCGTGGTTGGATTCCCCCATGAAATCAAAGGTGAAAGCATCTACTGCTTTGTCACTCTGAAGATGGGTGTAGAGAAGACCGACGCACTAAAGCTCGAGCTAAGGAATCATGTTCGTGCTGATGTAGGTCCAATCGCCACTCCAGAGAAGATACAGTGGGCTGATGCACTACCTAAGACCCGTTCAGGTAAGATTATGCGTCGAATCCTAAAGCGCATTGCTGCTGGTCAGATTGAGGACCTTGGTGATGTCACAACCTTAGCTGATCCGACAGTCGTTGAAACTCTGGTCAGAGAACGAATCAAATAGTATAGCCGAAAGAGAGTGCCCAAAAGGGCTTCTCTCTTCCTGTTTTTAATTTTCAAAGCTAAATAATTCGTTATTTTTCTTTAGGCGCAATCCAGGTATCACGATAAATCCATACCTCTGAGATTGCACCCTTCTTTCCAACATTTGGAGGTAGTCTTCCCCGAAGAGTGTGTCTGAACTTAGTGAGACTTATTCCGCAGCTAGTGACATCCCCATGTGACAGACTGACGCCTCCTTTATATCGCCCAGGCTTGAGTTGATAAAAATTCATCACATACTTTGGGACAATGAAACCAAGATGCTTTTTGTCATAATCTGATAATCTTGAAATGAAACGTATTGGCATATCTTCAATCTCCATGTAAGAATCGATACAAAAATACTGAATTTTAATATCTTATTTGTGGTGCGATTAACTGTTCGAATTTCCTTTCAATAGAAGAACTCTTCTCTCATCGAATTCTCTTGGTTGACACTCTTTAATGAGCATCTCAATGGAATTATATCTATCCTCTTTGATGGACCTTCGCTAGATATCCTGAGGTTCTATTCCACAGTAAATAGCTCATAGGACAACATAGAAAACCCCCACATCTTGCAATTCTATCAGTGAGAATAATGGATCTGAATACTGACAATCCAAGACGGATCATTGGAACAGCTGCTGCAATCTCTCTGTTCGTTGCATGGGTCATTATCGATCTCTATCTTCTCCCTATGATAGGAATATCAACCAACTATCCATTATATGAGCTAGTTACTTACGGTTCATGGGCTATTATTTCACTCATTGTCTTCCTCACACTCTCTTGGGCTGGTTGGTTCCCGATGCGACGTCATGATACATCTTCAGACTCGACTCTTGCTGAAGTATAGCTTGGTTGTGCGCCAGTATCATCCACTATTATTGAATCTCCATGTTGTTCAAGAACTCGCAACAATTGCCGACCTAGAGTCACAGCAACTATACACGCTAATACAACCTTGATTGGTGTAATGAATCCCGCACCCAACCATATGTAATAAAGTTCGTTGGGTGTCCATCCGTAGAAGAACCAGTATGTTTGCCCTGGGACTAGTACAAAGATTCGAAACAGGATATCTGCTTCCAGAGCAATTGCACTGCTGAATAGGAGTAACAGCAACTTATGCCATTCACTTGTGTCCGACCAAACACCGCGTGATGTTGCTAAAGTGTAGATCAGTAATACACCATATCCAACAAGCACATCCCAAATTCCCCATAGCGGTAGTTCCCACGAAACCGGATAAATGAAGTATCCAAGAAGCATTGCAGTATAGATTCCAAAAACTGGACGCCATCTTTGCTGATATACAAAACCTGCCATAGCTGCTCCCAGAGGCAATCCCAACATGAATAGAAGCTCAGTAGGGTCTCGGAAGTATATCATATGTCCCAAGAAACAGCCCAATCCCACAGATAAGGCCCCTATGTAGGGTCCCAATAAGATTCCAACAATAGGACTCAACAAGAACGGCCAGCTGTCCCAAATTCCAGCATAGAACGTGGGTATCGTGGGAATTGCATCCAAAACTGCAATCATTGCTGTAAAAACAGCCACAAAAGCCACAAATCTGCTCGAGTTCGAACCTATTGGAAGCGCCATCGCTTCATGATACTTTGCAGAGTGTGATTTAAACCTCTTCGTCTGAATACAATCTAAATATCACCAAGTTGAGTTATATAGGATGAATGACACGGAGTTTTGATTTAAAATGGGTAAGGCAAGGTTTGTGTTTCCAACTATCTTCTCCATTGGAGGCATAGCGTTTTCGATATACGTCTTTTACCAAGTGACGTCAATACTCCCATCTTTCGAATTTTTTCCGTTTATCGAAGGCTCGCTCTTTACAGACATCTTGATCATCCTTGGAATAGCCATCCCCATCATTGCGATAGAATATTACATCATTACACTTCCCCTTGCTGCTCTTTTCCTCACAAGCAGCAGAATAATAAAATCCGCAACCTACAATTTCAGTATCATGGATATTGGCCAAGATTTTGGAGGCTACCGAATGATTCGTAGGAGTGTCGCTCCTGCACTTTTTAGTGTCAGTTCATCAGGCTTAGTCGTAGGGCTCATTAGGGGACTAATTGTTGCTCCATATGACGCTCTTCTTCCTGATGAATCATATCTAGTTTCATTAAGCGTAACTTTAATGGGTGCTCTCATAATCATGCCTATCGCCTTGGCATTTTTTGTTCCGACTTGGATCCTCAATGATGCTGGAATAGTAACGCATCTCAAAGAGGGACAATTAAATGCACGTCAATGCCCCGACACAGAAGGCGTTGGTCGATGGTATAGTAGTATGCTTGGAGGATATTCCCTATTCTCATTTCCAATAGCGATGATCAGTGCCCACTTTATCACTCCAGTCATAGTCTATGGTGTAACACTAACAGCAGACAAACTTCTTTTTGGTTCTTTGTGGACTCTCGGAATTCCGCTGTTAATAATGGCTTTCATAATGCCTGTTGTCTTTTTGAATGAAGCGTCACAGAGAAGGTCTGTTGGTTTCATTCAACGGTTTGCACGAGGACTCGCCGCGGGCGAGGTAGAGAAACCTGTGATTGCAAGAAAAACATCAACAAATGAAGCACCAGACAAAACAGCAGATGAGCCTGCAACGGAACCACTTGATTCTTGATTCAAAACCCATTTTGGGTCTGTTACAGAAGGTTTTTTTATAACAAATAGTATAACTATAGTTAAGAATAAACATGGTGAGATTGCATGACTAAACTGATTGATGCTGAGATCAAGCAGAACACATTAGTCCGAGCTAAACCAGAAGAGGTCTACGATGCTCTGACCACTGCTGAAGGTTTGGATGCGTGGTTCACTATTGGATCAGAGGTTGATGCTAGAGCTGGTGGTAGCATAACGCTTCGTTGGAAAGATTGGGGTCCAGATAAATATACGGCTGAAGCAAAGTGTCCGGTGCTGGAGGCTAGGCGACCTGAACGTTTCGTGTTTCAATGGTATTCTGATAATCCAACTTATGCAACAACTATCGAGATTGACTTTGAACCAGTCGAAGAAGGGACGATTGTTCGGCTAAGAGAGTATGGCTATCATGATACACCATCTGGTCGGGCTGCCCTACTGGAATGTGCTGCTGGTTGGGGTGAAGCACTCACTCTTATGAAATACTATGTTGAACATGGAATCACTTACTGATTCAATCTTTCACCCTATTACAAATCAACGAATTCTCATATAGGAGAACCTAAGTTATACGTACCAATATTTACCTTATTTAGTCCACCAATTTCGTCTATTGGATCACAGAGAATCTGTAGGGAACATAATCAGTCATAGGAACCTCTTTTCCAAGTATCTTCAAACCCATAGCAATCTGTCCTCTATGGTATGTGAAATGGTTCACCAAATGGAATAATATCTCATCTATGGTCATCACGACCACTTTTCCTGCTCGTTCATCCGTGAATTCTTCGATATTCCTCTCTACAATTGCAGTTTGCCATTTGTCCATATAGTCAGAAATGAACTGATAGAGCTCACCTCTTGTCATATTATAGAAATCGGGCTCTTGAGGGTGATCTCCATGCCAATCATGATACCACTCCCAAGAGTCCTCAGCCAGATGAATATACCTTCTTTGAATACTACCTACATTCTCTGCAAGAGATCGTTCAAACTCATCATCACTGAGAGTTTCCACTATCTTCCAGATTGAAGTGTTTGCCCAGGCTAGGTAGCCAACAATGTTCTCAACAAGAAACATAGACCACCAGGCATACCCACATCTTAATGAAGGTAGTCACTCACTCAGATTTCTACAAGCTATTATGCATCATCTTGGAGAGCTGACCTTGAAGGACAAAGTTTGTATTGTTACTGGTAGCAATTCCGGTATTGGAAAAGAAACAGCGTTAGCACTAGCAGAAATGGGTTCTAAAGTTGTCATGGTTGTTCGAAACAAGGAAAGGGGCGAAAATGCTCGTTCTGAAATCATCCAACAGAGCGGAAATGACTCTGTGGACCTAATGATTTGTGACATGTGCTCAATGGATTCGATCCGGAGGTTCGCTCTAGAATTTATGAACAGGTATGATCGACTAGATGTCCTTGTGAATAATGCGGGAGCTGTCTTCAATAAACGACAGGTGACTGCTGAAGGATTCGAGATGACATTTGCTGTAAACTATCTTGCACCATTTCTTCTCACACACGAACTTCTGCCTTTGTTGAAAAAGACTGCCTCCTCCAGAGTGATTAATCTCTCCTCCGGACTCCATAAATCAGCGAAATTAGATTTGGATGATTTACAGAGTGAGTCATCCTACAAATCCATGAACGTCTATAGAAATACAAAGCTCATGGTTGTCATGCATACCTACGAGCTGGCTCACCGTTTGAAAGATACAGGTGTAGCGGTTAATGTGGTTCTCCCTGGCTTTGTGGCTACTAATCTTGGTCGCAACACTGGTAGTATGATGTCTCGAATCATGTTTGGGATGATGAAACCTTTCCAGCTCAGTGCTAAAGAAGGCGCTGAAACCCCAGTCTATGTAGCGGCATCACCTGATGTTGAAGGTGTGACCGGGAAGTGTTTTGCCAAGAAGGAGATTGTTGAAACCTCAGAAACCTCATATGATACTGAACTTCAGAAACAACTCTGGGATGTTACTACTCATCTATTAGGACTCTAAGGAATGACTGAACGACTTCTTGAAATTCTCCGCCTTCTCATGGAATCCATACTTTTTCCAAGCTGAAATGGCCGAATCATATGTGCTCTTTGCCACCCTAAGATACTTCTCATCAGCCAATCTCCTCCATGAATTGGATAAGAGATCCATAAGAGGGACAGACATCATTGCCAGCTCATAATCGAATTTGGTTGGGTCCTGCACTATGATTCTGTTCAAGTCAATAACTCTGTCAAGAATCTTTCTTAACTCACCTACATCCACCGTATCTGCAATCAAGGATGCATGATAACTTGCAGACATTGCATCATCCCGTATCACTTCACCAAATGACAAGAACCATTCCTGCACATCCAACGCAACATCCACACAATCTTTGAGGACTTTTTCACGAACCTCACCTTTTAGCAGTCTTGAAGCTAGGGCAGTGAGTGAAGTATTTGTATTTCCCAGATATGTGGCGTAAGTGGTAGGCCGGGTGATTTGTGTTGCATCAATTGTGTTCACGTCAAGAAGTTGCATTGCTGCATACATTAATCGAATCTCGGTTTCTGGGAGTTCTCCAGCTCGTGCGAGAACAGGAGATATTGAATTGGTCACAACAAAGAGTGAGAAGCGAACACGAGCCTTTGGCCACTCTTCGACCATTGTCTCATAAATATCTCCTAAGAATTCTATAGTTCGACGAATATGTTGGTTCCTTGCATCGCCAGTGGACAGGAAATAATACTCTGCATGGGCAACACCAACACTCTGAAAAACACTATCTAATGTGTACGCGAAAAGAGGGATATTTGTCGTCATCAACGCTCTAAAATAATCACGATATAGCATGAGAACCTCTTCAAGAAATTCTTTCCTTTCGCCAATCGACAAGACTGGTGATTCAGTCAAAGCTATAAGTACTGCAATATAGTTCTGCAACCTAAGTGAAGCTGTGATTCCAATCTCAATTCCTTTCTCCTCCTTCTGCAACTCCCACATCAATTCTTCATTTGTCACCCATGTTATACTTCCAAGAATATTTGATATCTGAGCCTTATACAAACCAAGTTCTTCCTTAAATCCATCATAACTTGTTATGGAATACAGTTTAGCGAAAATGTTGTTTCGATCTTGAATTGCTTCAATAAATGAACAATAGACCTCTGATTTTCCTCTGTATAGCTCAAGAAGACTCTCAGAAAATTCTGGATAGTCCACCACTCGAGGGTCAAGGAAGAGAAAACCAAGCATAAGGTGATCATCATCGTCAATGAACTCAAAATGACTCATTGACTCTCTGAAGACACGAGAATAGTCTGCAGGAATGACCTCCCCCGCCACAGACCCCACCAGTATCTTTACAAAATCAGTGAAAAGATGATCATCAGATAATGTTGCAGCTGTTTTTCTCAACTCTGCCAGAGTTGGGGGGATTGCTTTGGTCATCGAATGTGCCAAAGCACCCATCTTTATACTAAATATTCCTGCTACTACCCCTTCATTATCCAATGCAATTGCACATGCTTTATCGAACTCTCCTCTCAGAGCATGGGCTAATGCATCATTCAATGATCCTTTGGACTCTTTCCTGAATTGGGTCCATCTCTTTTCAGACTCTGGTCTAGCTAGCAGGTCATCGACTTCTTGGATTATCTCAGCAAATTGATCATGGTTCTTTAATACCTCATAGACTGGATTCCAAGTATTTGAAAGCGCATCAGGAAACGAAACTTCAATGTGGTCTCTGACATAGGGATTAAGAATCCGTTCAACGATAATCTTCTGCAATTCATTTACAGATCCGTCAGCAAATTGAATTTCGGACTCGTCTATCTTCTCTGCAATCACACGAAGGAGACTGTCCATGTAGTCCTCTGCTTTGCTCACCAGGGCTACCACAGTAAATCCCTTTGTTGTTTCAGTGACAATCAGTGTGTTGTCTTTAAACGCTAGTCGCCTGACTTCACCACTACCCATTATATCGCTCAGTGCTTTGGTAGCTTCAATCAATGGTCCAAGAATTAGTTCCCCCTCGGCTTCCATTGAGCTCTTAAACTTGATAGGTACGCCTCCTATGGTCAGAACACCCATCAGTCTAATCATTGTGCACACACAGCCAACTTGAGAAACTAAATTCCAATTCTACACTCTGTGAAAAAAAGCCTTCTTGATACGAATTGCTTTTTCCCTCCAGAACGAACTTTTTCCGAATTCTTGTTAGTTAAATACGGGATTTTTAAATATCGCATCTCGAGTCGAGATAGACTACAAAGAAATAGGCGATGGTAATGTGCGAGTGGTGCTTCAAACACGGCGATGGCGGCAAATGGTATGAAAACGCTAGACTGTACAAGGATGAGCTAGCAGATGAGTACAACGCCAGAGAATACCTGGACGAGCAATGGAAGAATATGGAAACCCTCTTCATCCGAAAAATTATGGGTTTCAACTCAATCGGTTTGGGCTACAAGATGCAAATGCCCATTATCGGTCGTGTCATCCGCAAAGTTGTTGAAGGGCAAATCCAAAGCGAGAAGAAGAATAGGAATCCAGTGAGAGCTGATGGTCACTTTGGACAAGTCATCCCATTAGAGGACGCTCAACACATCATGGGAAATCTGGCTGCTGAGCCAATCATTAAGAACTACTGTGTATGTAGATGGATGCAAAGGGGAGTTAAAGACGCTGTCTGCATCAACTTTGGGCAACTCTCCGAAGTGATTGAGAAACATACTCGATACATTCCTGAGGATGTGAAGTACAAACTCGATCGTGAAGAGGCTATTCAGGCCCTGCAAGAACAGAATGAGAGAGGTTATGTTGCATCTGTCTGGTTCCAACCAGTTCCTTATATCAATGCGATTTGCTCCTGCGAAACTCCAGAATGCGGCGGACTGCGTCTTAGGAATGACTTTGGCCTACGTACAGTATACAAGGCTGAGTACCTGATTGATATTGACATCGATAAGTGCCAAGGCTGTAAGTCCTGTGTAAGGATGTGTCAGTTCAATGCGCTAAGATACTTGCCATCAGTGAACAGAGTGATTGTTGATTTGGACAAATGCTTCGGTTGTGGAGTTTGTCGACACGCATGCAAGCATGACGCTCTCAATTTGATTCCAAGAGAATCTGTTCAAGGACAGGCTGGAAAATACTGAGGTGACTAGTATGGTAAAGAAGACAAAAATCACAATTGACTACTCAAAGTGTCACTCAGGTGCAAGCACTGACCCTCGTGAATGTAGAAAGTGCCTACTCATCTGTGACCCAGCTGTCTTTTTGATGCATCCGACACTTGAGGACCATCCAGATCCCCACAATCCAGAGGTCTGGAGGATTGACGCCATTTGGCTTTCAAAATGCACTGGTTGCATGAAGTGTGTTACAATTTGCCCTGAACATGCAATTACCGTTAACCCTGGTGTCACTCTTTATGAGATGAAGGCACGCTAAGTGTAGTAATTGGCCTTGACTGAAGGATTACTAGAACACCATCTGGTTTGATACACCACTCGATATCCTGTGGGCACTCCATCACATTCTCAATCTTTAGTCCAATCTCTGCGATATCGAACAGAGTTTCATCATCAAGCGTGTATTTTGACTGTCTATCCTTTGGAGTTTCTATCAGGACTAGTTGATTCATTTCTAGCTTTGATGTTAGTTCTTTTTCACCCACAGTACGTTGAATCACACTGAATGGGCTCTTTGTCAAGACATAGGTGTCAGGCACGATTTTTCCTGAAACAAGACAGTCACCTAAGCCCCATGTTGCATTGATTAAAAGCTCATCCGCATTATTGTTGACGACATTTGCTGTAAACATTACTCCTGAAATTTCTGCAGGAATCATTTCCTGAACAACAACTGCTACCTTCAACTGCCTAATTGGAATTGCCTTTGCTTTTAGATAGACTATGGCACGCTCAGAGAATGCAGACTGCCATACTTTCTTCACAAACTCGATTATTTCTGAGTGTTTTTTTACACAGAGGTAGCTTTCTGCCTGTCCTGCGAACGAAACGTCGCTATGATCTTCTATCGTTGCTGACGATCGTATAGCAAAACCAAGCTCACTACTCACGCTCAGTTCTTTGAGGTTTTGGATACCAAGCGATATCTCAGACTCCAGTCTTTTTGGCACTTGGTACTCTTCTATTAGCCTTTGCAGATTTTCAGAAATCTCTAAGATTTCTTCAAAATCTTCTGAATCGTCCACCTTTTTCAGGAAATTAATCAAATCATGGCTACTCTCTACCATTTGAGTAAACGCGTCAGTGGAAATCGAAAAGCCTCTCGGAATCAGAAAACCACTTTGCGCAAGTTTTCCTAGATTTACAGCTTTTCCTCCGTGAGTTTCAACTTCATCTGGTTGAATCATCTCAAGAGTATGAACCATTTTCAAGCAATCACTCACTCCGTGATAAATAATACCCCTGTGATTCCTTCATCGGGTTGAATCATCACGTTTTTTCTGTCTAACTCTTCAGGACTCTCAATTTTAGTGCCCATAAGTGCGGGTATTTCAAACTCCCTTGTGACAATAGCTAAATGTGACCCAAGAGCTCCAGTTATACACACCACCCCTGCAAGTTTTGAAAGAACTGGTGCAAGAAATGTCGTGCCACCATCATTCACGAGGACTATTTTGCCATCAGCTCCCTCCTTTAGTAGCTCAATCACCTCCCTCATAGTAGTGATATATCTAAGCTCCCCCTCAGCAGAGAGTTTCAATGAAATAAGACCTCTTGCAACTTCTCTCAAATTATCATCCGTCCACAGCCTTCTCAGCGTGACTTAATTAGTATGTAAAAAGCTTCGCGTTAGCATTCTGAAATGCTTAATACCCACTTCTACGTGGACTCCGATTTAGAATCGAATATTGACCTTTGATGAGAGTGCAAACATTGGACATAGGCGACACGAACAGGATGATAAAACATATCTCTGACACCTTTTCAGATATTTTGGCTGAACGTGGGCTTCTCGAGTCTGAAATATTTCCGACAAACGAGTACATCTCAGTATCATGCTATCATACTTACTACAATCTTTACGATGTGATGAACCATGTCTGGTCAAAAATAACTCCAGAAGATCTTGCGAAACAGAGTAAGACTCTGCTATCTGAGATACACGCGCTCTCCATCACCTATCTCTGGCTCTATTATTCTCTTGGACGCATGGGGATTGTCTTCGACAAATGTAATAATGATCCAAGACACGAGGATGAGGAAAAGCAGAAAGAATGGCAGTGGATGCTTAACCAATGGTATAGGTTAGGCATCAATTATTTCAATACAGGAGAACCGACTGTTGCGAGTTCTGAGAGAAAGAATCTTGCTTTTAGTGAAGATACTCTGAGCTGGATAAAAGACAATCTTGAGTCTGTTAACACTGAACAAGTTAAGAAAATCAGGCGTATCATGGGGCAGGTCGAACTCTATGCGTTTATGGACGAATGTGAGGCACGTGCGAAGCTTATAGACCACGGACCATATCCATTCTCAAATGATGAGATTCTTGTCTTGACAGAGTTCACCAGACTACATGATGGGAGAGGTCATCTCTGGCTACCATGGTCCGATACTGAGGCAAAATTACCATCCGCAAAGTTGGGTGTGGCTATGACGATTAAGGGTGCATCAGCCAAATTCAATGATATTGGTACAATGAATATTGAACCTGGAGATTACTCGAATCTTGTCACCAATATTGCAGCTTATACAGAACGAGGAGCAAAAGTTGCTCCCCTAGGACTTGACGAGTTGCCTGCATATGCAGAGGCAGCAGAGGCAGCTCTCTCAGAGCTCTATATGAAATTCGCAGACTGGGACAAGAAAAAACTCATGCTTGCCGGTGCGGTAGCTTACTGGAGAGGCTTTGCTCGATATACAGATAGAGTAAATATCACAGACAAGATTGACTGGAACATCTCGCAATCAGTGATAGATGAATATGTGCCATTCTTCATGGAAAATGATGCTGATCCAGCTTTCATCAGATTTGGTCGGTTCGATGATGAAATGGAGGAAGACCCAACCCTTTACCTATTACCTGAATAGGTGATCAAGATGGGTGAGCTCGTTGATGCTGATGAATATGCACACGAACCAACTAAACATCCTGCATGGCGCGAGAGCTATTATTTCAACTGGGTTGATCTTAGTGTAGGTATCTCAGGATTCTCAACTATCGGTCTTCTTCCAAATATATCAAAGAGGGAATTTGTCTTCGCGCTTTTCTACAATGATCAGCGAGAAGTATATTTTGTAGAACCTGATGGTGAAGTGCCGCACGACTTCCATAAGTCACTCTCAAACGGAGTTCTCTCATACAAGGTTGTTGAACCTTTCAAGGAGTGGATACTCAAATACAAGGGAAGGAATCTCAACGCCAACATCCGATGGACTGGTCGATTTCCAGCTTACGATTTTGGTCAGGGAAGTGGCACTTCATGGGCTGGTCACTTCGAACAGTCGGGAGAAGTAAGAGGAAAGATCCAACTAGCTGATGGTGAGATTTTGGAGTTTAGTGGACTTGGAGAGCGTGACAAGAGTTGGGGATTTCGAAACTGGCATATTGAAAGATGGTTTGCGCTTCATGCGCAGTTCAATGAGTTATCCATAGGTCTTCGTCTTGACACTGTAGATGGTGAGTTGCACCCCTCAGGTGGAATTAGCACAGCCAGTAATCATGTTCCTGTCATTCAAGTCGACCTTGACACCATCTATCATGAGAAACAATCCAATCTTCCGATTGGTGCGTTGACAAAGGTCTATGGAAAGGATGGAAGCAGCTATACTTTGAGGTCTTCTCTTATTTCTCCAACGAGCTATGTTAGATTTACACGTGAATTTGAAGGAGGAACAACAGAACTCTTTGAAGAAATGGCTACCCATCAGTGCGATGAATTAGAGGTACATGGTACGGGATTAATTGAGTGGTTATTCTCAAATCCGAAAAAGAGGTGACAGAAGGACTCCAAATGGTCCTTCAGTCTTGTTACATTCTACCAACTCAAGCCTAATATCGATGCAAGAAGCCACGCACACAGAATAGAATTGATCATAGCTCCGAGCCAACGATTACCAGTCACGCGATAGGCAAACATGGTGATGACAGTACATATTGCAAACCATGGTGCGAATGCGTAGAAGAACAACCAAGAGTAACCAATGGTGCGCGGAACAACAGGTGCCCCTGCCAAGTATCCTCCAAGGAATTCGTACGCAATCAGAATGAGATAAGGAATAGTCTTGATGAATACTGATTTCATGGTCCAATTCAACTGAACCTTTGCCCATGTCCCAGAGCTCTCTGGCAACATAACACCTGTCAACCAGGCTCCGTCAACCAATGTGTACACTAGAAATACCACAAAATAGAGAGGTACTAATCTTGCCTGTCCCAATGTAAGGTCATGGAGTCCAGGAAGGAAGCATCTCAAATCCAAGACAAGTCCAAAATCGACCAATAAAGTCAGCAAGTACAACCAACCGAACAGAATAATGGTTAGTACGAGAGTCTTTAACAAATACGGGACAGGTTTCTTGTCTCCTGTTCCAAGCAGACCCCTTACTGTTTGAACTGACTCTTCAATACTCATGTTTGTTGTTTCATCGTGCGTGGCTCTTTTTCTCCGTGAACGTAAGATAACAAAAAGAGCCAGTAACGCGACAAGTCCACTCCCCAATATCCATGATACCACAGATAATCCATAAAACGTTGGGAAGGGGATTACTACTGTTAATAGAAGACCAACTGCAAGAAATGGGAAGAATGTTATGATGCCAATTAGTCCTAGAATCAACCCATATCCATAGAATGACTTTCTGGTGGCTGGTTCGTCTTTTGGTTCCCCTTTCAGCTCCGAGAAGAGGGGTGTATCAAGCAGAATTACGATTAATGGGAAAATCGTAAGCAGAGCTCCAATCAATCCGAAGAGTCCGCCAGCCAACCAAAATGGATACAGAAGACTCGTACTCACTATCCAGTGCTCATCCTCAATCCCTCCCTTCAGGCTGTTCTTCATCCATTCAGCACTCTCGCTGACAATTACTGGATCAATAGTTTCAAACAGGTGATTAGTCGATGGAAACACAGCTCTCCTCGCAGTGTTGTTAGCAAAATCACCGTAGGTTGTATCTGGCACCACGCCTGTCACGTTGAAGTATGGCTCCAATAATGTGAGATTATGAGGATAACTGGACAGAGAATCAAAGTTGCCTGTTGCCAAAAGAGTGTTCGGTATATATGGCGTTTCTAGCCAAAACCCAGAACCAACAAGAACCAAAGCCCGTACATAGACACTAGACTCGTTTATAGCAGCCCATGCGATACCACCCCCCATGCTGTGGCCTATTAGGCCAATCTGTGTACCATCAACAAAATCTAAGGATGCGATATAATCCAACGCTGCTGTTCCACTACCTGATCCTGGCTCAGAATTACCATGACCATTCGCATCGATTGTAAGAACCACAAATCCACGTCGTGCAATTTCAATACCAAATGCCATCAACCACTCTTTGTTCTGTTGTGAGCCATGAATCACAACTACGCCTGGTAATGGGTCAGTGTCAGTTGCATAATTGGGTTTCTGAAGTGTGCTATGAATCATAGACCCATCAGCTGCCTGAAAATCAACCTCTGTGACAGCTATTGAACCGAACCCACTCTGCACGCTTGCTGCTAACACGGTCCCCGAAAACATGATGATTAAGCCAAGAATGAATACTAAGTGTCTACGTCTTATGTTCAAGTCTATGTCCACCTTGGGAATGTGAACAAAGTAATGTCTAACTCCCTCTTTTATTTCAACCGACCAACAAGCCGCAATCCATATCAGCTATAGAATGTTGATTATGAACACTGATGCCAGCTTGGGATAAAATCTTCGCAGAAAGAGGTCGGGTATTTACTGACCCTCACTCAGACATGGAAAGAGTTGTGAAACTAATACAGGAAAATAATGGTTCACGAATTCTTGATCTTGGCTGTGGGTCGGGTCGACATGTTGTGTATCTCACGCATCTAGGTTTTGATGTGTACGGTTTCGATGCCTCTCCGAAAGCGCTCAGCATGGCTCGAGAATGGCTCAAAGATGAATCTCTACACGCTAATCTCTGCGAGCATAAGATGGAGGACCCATTTCCCTATGATAATAACTTCTTTGATGCAGTTATTTCGGTTCAAGTTATACATCACAATCTGATGAAGGATATCAAAAAGACAATCAGTGAGATTGAGAGAGTTCTGAAACCAGGTGGTATCCTCTTTGTTACTTTTCCAGTATTGAAACCTGCTCCTCTGAATGAAAAGAATGATTGGAAACTTGTCAAAGTGGAGGAGGGAACCTATGTTCCGCAACAAGGATGGGAAAGTGGAATTCCTCATCATTATTTCACAGAGAAGGAGATTTCAATCGAGTTTCAATCATTTGAGATCTATGATAGCTATCTAGATGAAACCGAACATAGGTGTGTACTTGCTAGATTACGTCTTGGCTAAATCTGATCTTCCAAGCCAAAGGTTGGAAAAACAAGACTCTTTACTTTCTCTATTGTATCATCCACTGCTCGACGTATTTTCGGATACTGGTCACTGGGCATTCTGAAAGGTCTGCTGGTCCATCCCCCTCTCTTTACTTGGAAACCATGTTTATGACACAGCTCTATCCACTCAGCTGGAATTGTCGGTGGCAATGCAATGTCTGCGATGTCTGCCAATATGATAGTCCAAATCTTGGCAGCCGCCACAGCGTTGTACCCACCACCTCCTGTTACAACCAACTTTCTGGTTCCTAAGTGAACAAGCTGACGAACGGTCTTGGATGTTCGTTGATATGTATCATAAGTCAACATCAAGTCTGTGAGCGGGTCATTCATGTATCCATCTGCGCCCACCTCCCAGAACACAAAATCCGGTTTATACGCTAGCCAGATCGGCACGACAACATCCTCAAATGCTCGCCACCATTCAACATCGTCTGTGAGAGGTGGCAGTGGAATATTGACCGAGTACCCCTTTCCCTCGCCAATACCAACCTCTTCAACTCTGCCTGTTCCAGGAAAGAATCCCATACTCAGCTCGTGAAGCGAAATGGTCAGGACATTTGGGTCATGATAGAATGCATGCTGAACACCATCTCCATGATGGGCATCAGTATCAAGATAGAGCACCTTCTTTCCTGGATATTTTTGCTGGTACTTCTTTATTGCAACCACACAATCATTATAGTAACAGAAGCCTGCCGCTTGGCTCTCTAGCGCATGATGAAGGCCTCCAAAGAACGATACAGCGTCTTCGAACTTGCCATCAGCAACCCCCATCACTGCGTCAATGGTTCCACCAACAATATAGCTCGCATATTGGTCAACACCTGGGAAGATTGGACACTCATTAGTATCCAACCCAAAACGAGCGGAGAACGCTGTACCCATATTTCCGAAGAGTTCGAGCGTTTCAATATATGAAGGGTCGTGGAATAAAAGAAGTTCCTCACGTGTAGCACGACGCATAGGCTGAACCGATATCCTTGGGCTCTTGAGCAATCCCGACATCACAGGAAGGTTCCAAGTGACCTCTAGTCGTGCTCGATTCCAGTATGGATTGGGTTCTGCCCTCATTCTGTCTAACTCGTCGATGCCATCCAGACTAAGGATTGCCTCCGGATCGAATAGAGCAGTCAGTTCTGACAAAGGACCTCCTCCCGATACTGAATCGGACTTGAACGTCTGGATGTATTCTGCTCTTATGTTTGATGGCGATAAACCTTGTTGGTCCCTTCGAAAGCCTCATTATTCCTAGCTCCACAGGTAGACCTGTTATGTCGAAATTTGATTTGATTAAGGAATCTTTCCTTGGCAACTTAGGGGAACGGATTCCAATCTCTCTCTGGAAACATCATCCTGAACAAGATAGGACTCCTGAGGGTCTGGCTAAAGCTGAGATTGACTTCCACAGACTACTAGACCATGATTTAATGAAGATATCTTTCTTTGGCCATTTTCCATGTATTGACTTTGGTTGCACTGCAACCTATGATGGTGAGGTGACTGGATCGACGACTTTGACCAACGCAGCTATCAACAATGCGAGCGACTGGGAAACTCTAGAACCTCTTGATGTGAACGCAGGTGAACTTGGTAAACAAATCCGTGCAGTTGAGCTGATCCAAAAATATGCAGAAGGTGTAGTGCCCACAATGGCTACAGTATTCGATTCTGCAATGGTCGCTGACAAAATCTCTGATAAGAGCTTCAACAAATACGCTGATGAGCATCCTGAGATATTGAAAGGTGCACTTGATATAATCACTGATGTAATGATTGACTTCGCTAGAGCGACCATAGATGCAGGAGCTGATGGCATCTTCTTGGCTTCTCAGCACTCCACACAATCTTCAGTCACCAATAGTCAATACAAAGAGTTTGTCTACCCATATGATCTAGAGATAATCAAAAACCTCAGAGGGAAAGCGAAATTCATTGTCTTACATCTACATGCTCGAGAAGAGAATGAAGAAATCCGGTTTGATAAGATTGCAAATACTCCGGGAGTTGATGGCATAAACTGGGAAGACCAAAGCTCTTCACTCTCTCTAAAGCAAGGCAAGAAACGATTTCGAGGAGCAGTTCTAGGTGGGATTGATCATAATGGAGTGTTTAGGACTGAAAGCCCTGAACAAGCTGAAAAGCAGGTACTCGAAGCAATCGATAAGGCTGGTCTGGAACGTCTGATTATTACCCCAGGATGCGTCATCACCATTGATACGCCACAAGAGAATATTGTGTCGGTTAGAAATGCAGTAAGATCAATTGATCCTTATGATTATGAATAGGAGGCTAACAAATGACTAGAAATGCTGAAGTGGCTCGCGTTCTACAAGAAATTGGTCTACTTTTGGAAATTGAGGGCAAGGACCGGTTTAAGCACCTTGCATATTATCGTGGCGTGAGGTCTATAACATCCCTCGGGGAGGATGTTGAATCTGTGGCAAAACGAGGGGCTCTGATGGACATTCCAGGTATTGGTAAGAGTCTTGCAGATGTTATCAAAACATATCTTGAAACTGGTGAAGTGAGAATTCTTAATGAGCTTAGAACACGTGTTCCAGTTAATGTTCTTGAATTGGACTCGATACCTGGTGTTGGTCCAAAGACAATCAAACTTGTGTATGAGAAATTAGGTGTGACAGACATTGAATCTCTTGAAAAAGCCGCCAACCAAGGGAAGCTCTCTAGTCTACCGGGCCTTGGCGAAAAAACACAGAAGCAGATTATTGAGGGCATTCAGATTGTACGCGCTGGATTAGAGCGAACTCTTCTCTCTGATGCGATCTCTGTGGCTGAGCAAATTGAAAAGAAGCTACGCAAACTAAAAGTCGTAAAACAACTCACCATCGCTGGTTCCACTCGGCGCCGAAGAGAAACCATTGGTGATATTGACTTCTTGTTAGATGCAACAGACCCTAAAACTGTGATGGAGGAGTTTGTAAAATTTGAAGGTGTGGCCACCGTCATCGCTCAAGGTCCTACAAAGTCATCAATACGACTGGAATCTGGTCTACAAGTAGACCTCAGAGTATTACCGAGTGAAAGTTTTGGAGCTGGGCTTCAATATTTTACCGGGAGTGTGGACCACAATGTCAAATTGCGGTCAATCGCTCAAAAGATGGGATTGCGCCTGAATGAATATGGTCTTTTCAAGAATGAGAAGAAAATCGCCGGTGATGATGAAGAGGGTGTCTATAAGGCACTTGGACTTCAATGGATACCCCCAGAACTGAGAGAGGACAAAGGCGAGATTGAAGCAGCTCAGAAAAAAAAGATTCCCACTTTAGTTTCGATGAGCGACATTCGTGGAGACCTTCATAGTCACACAGACCAATCTGATGGCAAAAATACAATCGAAGAGATGCTGAACACAGCTCAAGCGCTTGAGTACGAGTACTATTGTGTATCAGACCATACCCAGAGTCTCACTATCGCAAATGGTATGGATGAGAGTCGTCTATTGAAACGGATTGATGAGATTGATGAGCTTAACGCATCGGGCCGCTGGAAGATGAAGATACTCAAAGGTGCAGAAGTAGACATACTAGCAGATGGTGGTCTAGATATAGAAGATGATGTTCTATCCCAACTAGATATTGTAACTGGTTCGATTCATAGTAGGATGAAAGACACAAAGGAAATCATGACAGAAAGAGTTTGTACTGCTCTGGAGAATAAGTATGTCCACATCCTCGGACATCCTACCGGTCGTCTAATCGGGAAAAGGTCTGAATTTGAAATTAATTTGGAGAGCGTGTTTGAAACAGCTCAGAAGCACAACGTAATCATGGAGCTAAATGCCCATCCACAAAGACTAGATCTAAACGCTGGTAATCTACGTGCTGCAACTAAGATTGGTCTGAAAATTGCAATAAATACGGATGCACATAGAATTTCAGAGCTTGATTACATGCGATTTGGAGTATACCAAGCTCGCCGTGGATGGTTGACTCCTGACGATGTCATCAATACTTACCCCTTGAAGAAACTGATGAGAATCATTAAGAAATAGACTGAACTGATACTCTTGACCCTTTTTGATAGTCACATCATGTGACTTCGTCCTGTGACCCCTATACGTGGCTTCGGTATATATACTAAATCTGAGCAGTATCTCTTGTGAAATATCATGGCTCTAGCAACTAACTCACTAAACACATCTGTGCTGAAGAACAATAAGATGAAGGTCATGTCTACTGATGCTCTAGCCTATGCATACACCTACCGGAGGTAATCCAATGGCACTCGCGAAACTTAGGAAAGAACTCAGTATTGAACCGGACTTGAAGGAACTTCATAGATCGAAATCACAAGTACGGACTGAAGTTTACAGGACATCCTTCCTGAGGTAGACTCAGATGATCCACTCTGATAAATCCGCAGACTCGTCCTCAGATCATGAGGTTCAGAATAGTATCACCAGAGATTGTAACAAACTCTCTCTAGCCGAAGTACTCGCGTTGGAAGCAACGTGAGTACCAAACTCTTTTTCTCAAACAACGTTGCATATCAAGGCAAATGGAAGTGATAAATTTTGGACAACAATGATTTACAGAACTACATCGATGAAAACAACATCGAGGCTGAGATACTCACGATGAGGGGTCGTGTTCATTCCGTTGAAGCTGCTTCCAATGAACTAGGTGTCCCACCTAAGCGATTCATCAAGACTGTGGTATTTCTAGCTAAGGATGAAGTGGTTCTCGCCATTGTTAATGGAACTGATCGTGCAAGCTCCAAAAGGATTGGAAAAGCAATTGGGATTCTACCACCTAAACTTGCATCACCTGAGGAGGCATTTGACTTGACGGGATTCGAGGTTGGCGGGACACCCCCCATAGCCATCAAGAACGCTATAGTCCTCATTGATCCAAGAGTTATGGAAATGACTGAGGTGATTGGTGGTGGAGGGACTGATCGACATCTCCTTAGAATCAAATCTGAAGAAATCGTGAAGGATACCGGTGCTAAGATTGTTCGCATAAGAAAATAGATGCTGATTGCCTTAGTGTCTATATATAGAATCTCATTAAAATGGTGCCGAGAATGGGATTCGAACCCATGAACTCCTACGAGAATGGATTTCTCCTCAGAGTCTGGCGACTTGTGATTGATCTTGAGTCCATCGCCGTTGACCGGGCTTGGCTATCTCGGCACACTCTGCAAGAAGATTCTATCTCAATATAGCCGTTTTGGCAGAATCAATGAACAAACATGCTCGAGTTCTATCTCAGCTGGTTTCAAGATGAGGTTTGATTTTAGCATAGAACTCTGATATTATCTTAGACCGGTCATCCTCTGTTTCAAGAATGAACAACCGAATCTGTTGCCCAGCTTTAATCTCTTTCACAAGCCCCATGTCAACAAGAGGTTGCATCACGCGGTGAATTGTTGAATGAGCAAGTCCAGTTTCCTTTGCTAATCGGCTCAGATTAAAGAACTCTTTTGGACGGTCTAGGAAGTGTTGGACAACGCGTGTCTGTGCGCGGGATGCAAATACTTTCTCGAGCAACCTCTTCAACTTATTCTCGCCTCTTGTTTCATCATTTCGTGTTGTGCATAATTTGGGTTCCAATCTTCTCTTTGTTGAAAGCCTTTTCTAGGTTCTTTGTGTTGTTCCCGTTGAATATCACAGTAGGAATATGTGATCGTTCAACAATCCCAATTGCGACTGGATCAAATAGGTTGTATTGTCCTGCTTTGGTACCCTCAGAGGACAAAATCTCTCTCAACTTAGAGACATCAACACTGTCCAGTTTTTTAGCACCCTTTTCCTCTGGGTTGCGGTCATAAACACCATCAACATTAGTTGCATTGAATAGCATGTCTGCATGTATCAGTTCTGCAGAAGCTGCAGCTACTGCATTAGTTGATTGACCTGGCACCATACCCCCCATTAATACGACCTTGCTAAGATTGACTGCTACTTCTAGTTCATCATAGTCGTCGATTATCTTAGGGTATGCATAATCACCAAGAGCTGCACAGAGCAACTCAGCATTATTCCTAGCCAGTTTAATTCCAAGCCAGTCACACTGAGCCTCGTTTGCACCAAGCTCTCTAGCTGCATTAATGAAGATGCGTGCTGGTTTTCCACCACCAACCACAACAACCAATGAATGCCCATCTTTGACTAAGGACTTGATTGATTCAGCGTACTCTCTTAGTCGGTCAATGCGAACTTGACCGTCATCATCATAGAGGAGTGAACCTCCGATTTTGAGTACGGCTCTCATAGTATGTCCCCTGAAGCACTTACGAACAGGTTCTTCTATTGGACACTATTAATGAAGCTTTCTTGAATAGACCAGTTTGACGAATTTTCGACCACCCCAAAATGCGTCTAAACCTGGTCTAGCGCGCCAAATTGTGCATTTCCATCAAAACCATCACAATTGAACGTTCTCAAAATTGCATCACACTCCTCAAAACTCGTTCTCCCTGGGCACCTATATCGTGCATAGATTGACGTAACCAGATATGACTGCGTCGTTAGGTCTGGTTAGTTTTCTTTGGCCATAACTCTTAAAGGTCAAATCACTTTGTCGAGTTTATGCGGCAAGTGCCGACCCTTGCTGACATCAAGGAGACTGATCCTTTTGTCTAAGATAGAACCGAAAATTAAGTCTAAACGCTGGAAGCCCGTGGCAGAGGCTGAGCTCCTCGAAACGTGGGCGAATGAGGATACCTATGAGTTCAATATGGACTCCGGTAAGACCATCTATACGGTGGACACGCCTCCCCCTTATCTTTCAGGACCAATGCATGTAGGTCAAGTAATTCACTATTCTCAGATTGACACAATAGCTCGCTATAGACGAATGCAAGGTCTTGAGGTGAATTTTCCCCTTGGAATTGACCGAAATGGTCTTCCAGTTGAGGTTCGAGTTGAGAAAGAACTTGGAATTCATATGCATGAAACTCCGAGAGAGGAATTCCTCCGCCTATGCAAGGAACGTCTCGATGAAGATGAGAAGATTGCATTAAATGGCTTCAGGAGACTTGGCATTGCCTTCAACACCTATGAGGATGAGGGCAGCTATCGGACAGATAGTCCAAGTTACCGAGCTGTGACACAAGCAACATTCATAGAAATCTGGAACAAGGGTCTAGTCTACAGTGATTATCGTCCCAACAACTGGTGTTTTGAATGCGGAACCACAATTGCTGATGCTGAGGTAGAGTATAAGGAACGTCCCACAAAATTGCATTATCTGTATTTCAAGGTGGAAGGACTAGAGCCTCTTGAGATCGCAACTACGAGACCTGAGCTGCTATGCGCCTGTGGTGCAGTGTTCGTTCATCCAGATGACGAGCGATACAAGTCTTACCATGGAAAGCATGCGAGAGTGCCTCTCTTTGACTTAGAAGTTCCTATAATTCCAAGCACCACAGCACAAATGGAGTTTGGAACTGGAGCATTGATGGTGTGCAGCTATGGAGACCAGGCTGATGTCATGGCTTTTCGCGACCATGCGCTTACACCAATCGCTGCGGTAGCGACTAATGGTACTATGACCGAGGCTGCTGGACAATATGCTGGCATGAAGATCGAAGATGCTCGAATGAAAATGATTGATGACCTTAAGGACAAGAAGCTTCTTTTCAAACAAGAAGACACCATTCAAAGAGTGCCACAATGTTGGCGTAGTCGCACTCCTATTGAGTTCATTGCAATGGATGAATATTATCTGAAGCAGGTTGACTTTGTCGAGGATCTCCTCAAGATTGCGGCTGATACGCCGTTCTACCCTGATTTTCACAGGCAAATCCTCATTGACTGGCTCAACAGAGTGACAGTGGACTGGCCTGTGAGCAGGAGGAGATATTATGGGACTGAGATACCAATATGGTACTGTAAATCTTGCAACAAACCTCTAGTCCCAGAATTGACTGATGAGCCAAGGTATTATCAACCTTGGCGGGAGGACCCTCCGTTTGTGAAATGTACAGAATGCGGTGCCGAGGAGGGCTTTGTCAGCGAGGAGAGGACCTTTGACACATGGATGGACTCCTCAATAAGTGGCATGCAAGCAGTTGGGTATATGTATAATGACCAGCTCTTCAGGAAAGCTTTCAGTAATGTCATGCGACCACAGGGAAAGGACATTGTTAGAACATGGCTTTACTACTCTTTACTCCGGACATTACAACTGACTGGGAAGCCCGCCTTCAGCGAGATCTGGGTTTCTGGACATGTGGTAGATGACAAGGGAGAAGCTATGAGCAAGTCGAAGGGTAACTCACCTCCACCAATGCCATTTGTGGAGAAATACGGTGCTGATGCGATGCGAATCTACGGCGCTCTAGAGGCTGGTCTCGGGAGCGATGTTCGATTCTCAGAAGACCGTCTAGCAGGTCTATCGAAGTTCATGACCAAGCTCTATAATGTTGCCCGGTTCATCTCGATGTTTCCAATCCCTGACCCCCTCCCATTCAAGGAGCTGACTCAAGTTGACCAGTGGATACTTGCAGAAACAAATGCCCTAGTAGAACGGATTGTGCCAGAGTGTAACTTGCTTGATTTCCATAAACCCGCCATTGATATTCGTGGATTCACATGGAACTTCTTCGCAGACCATGTGTTAGAGATGATTAAAGGCAGGTCGTTCAATTCAGATGGTGCATTCACAGAAGAGGAGCAGAAGTCAGCTTGGTTTACGCTACATGAAGTATTGAAGGTCATAACAAGAGCTCTGGCTCCGATGACTCCTTTCATCACTGACAAGATTTATCGTGAACTCTACGATGCGAAAGGAGTTCACAGACATAGCTATCCCTCTCCTGAGAAAACATGGAACTCGCCGCTCACTGAACATACCGAACTATTGCTGCAAACAAACTCAGGTTTTTGGAAGTTCAAGCGTGAGAATGGTCTTTCTCTTAGACAAGGACTTCCTGAAGCATATATCTCTGAGAACCTGAAACCTTGGACTAGGGACCTTCAAGCGATGCATGGTGTTGAAAAAATCAGCTTCGGTGAACCAAAGGATGAAAGGTTCATAGAAGTGACTCTCCCTGAAACTCAGAATGTGATTTACATTCTTCCACCATCAAAAGAGTAGCAATGTGTGGACAATCGTAGTCATTGAAATCGTTTCATCTATACAACAATGACAGTGTTCTCATGTTCGGTAGGACATTTCATACTGTTAGAAACCAGACAGTATTTTCCAGCTAGCTCCAGTGCTCTCTCAGCCTTAGGCTTAAGATCTTCTGACTCAACCTCTACATTGGTTTTAAGGAGTAGTTTAGTAAATTGGAAACCCTTGTCAACCCGCTCAAGCTTGCCATGTCCCACACACGAGAATGACTTGAAATCAAAACGCATCCTCTTGGTAAAAGTCACAAATGTGGTCATTAAGCATGATGTCGCAGCTGCAACGAATAGATCCTCAGGCGAGATTATTCCTTCAGGACCCTCAAACTCAGGCGGTGATGAAACTTGAATTGTTGGTTTGCCCTCAACAGACAAGTTTCCAACTCGGTCATGTGTCCAATCTACCTTTACTGTGTACTCATGCGAATCATCGTTCATCTATGTCACCTGCTTTTTGTGTTTCTAATTTATGAAAAGCGTTTGGTTGGGTCACTCAACCTTGACCAAAGTTTCGTGAGTAATTGGACATTTCATGCTGTTCCCAATGAAGCAGTACTTTGCAGCTAGCTCTAGTGCACGATCAATCCTCTTATTGATGTCTTCAGAACTAATCTTCACCTTAGCTATCATATCTATTTTTGTGACTTCAAAGCTTCTCCCCACCTTCTCTAGGGTGCCTACAGCGTCACATTCGAATGATGTGAAATCGACTCGCATTTTGCGTGTGAATTCCACAAATCCATTCATGTAACACATAGCGGCTGATGCAACAAATAGATCTTCAGGAGAGTGAAACATAGCTTCTTCTGGCCCACCTGATGGTACTCCTGTCCTGATTGTTGCTTTTCCTTCAACAAGGAGATTACCACTCTTGCCACCTGTCCATATTAATCTCACAGGGTAATACCTTGGTTCAGACTCATCACTCACAAGCTTCACCTATCCCACTGCCAACTATTACATCGAAAAAGGGTTTAGGCATGGCAACTCTACATCTTTCTTGCTTTTAGTACAGCAAAGAACGGAATACGTCTTTCCCGATCAAAGAATAGATCGTCATCCATGGGTTCAGGCTCGACAAACTCTATCAAGTGAAACCCTGCGCTGGATAGAGTGTTCAGATACGTAGACAAGGTTCTGTGAAAGAAACTGATTGGTGCAGGAAAATCTTCACCTTGTCGTGTCTTCCAATATCGCTGGTACTCCTTCTCTTCAAAATAATGGTCCACTTTGAAATAGATACCTTGCCGTCTATTGGTCTTCGGATCTTTCTCCCCCATCTGCCAAGAGCCAGGTCCATAGAAATTGAATGCTGGATGAACAATTGAGAATATTAGAACTCCATCAGGTTTTAGCACGCGATGAAACTCTTTGATGGCTTCGTTAAGACATGGAATGTTCAGAAGCACCAGATTTGACAGCACTAGATCAAAGGAGTTGTTTTGAAGGTCTTCAAGATTGCAGATGTCTGCAATCTTGTAATCAATATCTGAACCGGGTTTCCTTGCAACATCTATCAGCTTTGGAGATATGTCCACGCCAGTGACTATAGCTCCCTTCTTGGCATAGTACCTTGAGAGATATCCATCTCCACACCCTGCATCAAGGAGAGTTTTATCCTTGACATTTCCGAGCAGTCTCTCGACACATGGATTCAAGATTTTTTTATGGTGAGGTGTTCCCTCTCCACCAATGAGGTCCACGAAAGCATCAGCGTTGGTATCCCACTGCTCACGTATCTGCTCTTTCATGACTTTTCTGGAGTGATGCACTCTTGTGAAGCTTTCGAATCTCTCTAGATTTTATCCCATACCTTTCTAATACGTTTTCCAGTTTCTTCAATCAAATCTTCCATATCCTCTTTTGAGGCAAGACCAACCTCAACACCAATCCTCATGATTGAAGTATGCGCAACCATGACCTTTCCATTCTCTTCATAGACTGTGAAGCTGCAAGGAAAGATTGTACCCATGTCCTTTGAGATGTCAAGAGCTCTCTTTGCTAGGTGTGGGTTGCACACAAGGATTGCAGTGTATTTGGGATAGTCATCAATGCCAAGCTTCTGTTTGAAAATGTCATGAACACCTTTTGTGAGCTGCAGGCCAAACCCCTCACTCACGCATGCATCTTCGACTCTCTTTACTGCTTCATCAAACCCATATGGAACCTCTTTTCGTAAAACATCGACCATGTCTGTGTCCATGTTGGTTTCAGTAAAATGACTTTGCATAGGACTAGGAATCCAATTAGAATATTAATCCGTGATTTCAATAGAATCTTGGGTTGTGGGACCTGTGATAGATGAACAGACAGGCGCTGAAGATGGAACTCTGAGAGACCCAGCCTACGTGTTCGGAACTGCCTCGTTTCTGAATGATGCTGGTTCCGATATGATTGCTCCAATATGGCCAACTTTCCTAGAGAAGCAGCTAGGATTCACCGCAGGTCAAATTCAGATAATCGATAGTCTTGCTCTTACAGTCACATCTGTTTCAAAACTAGCTGCTGGCTACGCCTCAGACCGAACTGGAAAGAGAAAGGCATTCATTACACTAGGATATTCCCTGTCTATGTTCTCCCGAATTGGCTTTGTATTAGCGGCTCTACTGTCCTCCAAATTGCAACTGATATTCTGGAAATCTATTGACCGTCTTGGCAAAATGCGAGGTCCTCCAAGGGATGCAATTGTTGCAGGACATGCAGCAGAATCAAAAAGAGGACGAGCTTTTGGTATTCTCAGGACTCTTGATACTGCTGGTGCTCTCTTTGGTACATTTATCACCCTCCTGCTTACTTTGTTTCTCTTCGATTTCCTTGGTTATCTAGGTATCATACTTCTTGCAGCCATCCCAACCATAGGTTCTATCATTGTGATTTCAGTATTGATTAAAGAGAAACGAGGAAAGGATGTCTTCAAAGGCATTAGTTTTCGGGGTCTTAATAGAAACCTGAAGATCTTCTTGATAGCTTCGCTCCTGATTGCATTTGCTGCATTCAGCTACTCACTCCTCCTTCTGTATGCAGGCAACTATGGGTTCGATCAACCTCATCAACAGACTCTTCTCTATATGCTTTTCACTGCAGTTTATGCAGGAAGTGCATATCCCTTTGGAAGACTCTCAGACAGAGTTGGTCGAAAACCTATACTGATTGTTGCATTCTTTCTCTTGCTTGTCACTGCAGCTTGGGGGTATCTAATATTTGAGTTAGCAGTGTCATTTGGTCTATTGATAATCCCATTATTTCTGACCTTTGGACTGATGAATGGTGCGCTTGATCCAGTTCAGACAACTCTCGTAGCTGACTTGGTGGAAGAAGAACGAAGAGCAAGCATAATCGGAGCTTTCCAGATGGCTGTAGGAATTACTGCATTACCTGCTGGTATCATCATTGGATATCTTTGGGATATTGCACCTCCATTTGCCTTTCTATACTCGATTATAGTCACACTAATTGCTCTGGTGATGCTTTCACTAATCAAAATCAAAAAGGATGATGGTGGACCGGGCGAGATTTGAACTCGCGACCTTCTGAATGCGAATCAGACGATCTACCAGTCTGATCTACCGGCCCATTTCAGAAGACTCACCACTTGATGAATCTTAAAACCTTGTCTACTAAACTTCAATACCAAACGCTTCTGAGAACCGTTCAATTCTCACGAACTCTCTTAGGAACTCTCTTCCCTTCTCAGTGAGGAAATATACCCTGCTATCACTCTCTGGATTTGCTTCTTTAATGAGTTCTTTCTCGATTAATTCATCGAGATACTGGGTCAATCTGTCGTGAGACAGGTTTGCAGCATAGAGTATCTTTGTTGGGCCTGCACCTTCCTCGCCTTCACCTTGGATGGCACGCATCATATCAGCTAAGATGCGCATTTTTGAGCGATAGGCCCGTTTTCTACTCATTTTCCTTGCCTGTCCTATAAAGCAAGACCAGAAATGACAAGAATCCAATCAACTGTGAAAACTGACTCATCAAATACATGCCTGGATTTATCAAAGTCTGAGCCACTTGGATATGACTCAGTAGAATGAAGAAGAATCCAACCAAGACATAGAGTGCGTATCTGCTTCGTGAGGATGAATAATTGATTATTGCCTGAATGACTACTCCAACCAAGACAAGTATTGCTACTACTTCCAATGATTGGTCCACAAGTATCGTGGCTAAGAGTAGACTTACTCCAGTCATATTGTTTCCATTTATTGACTCACGATAGCGAGGAGGTCTAGTTGCAATCAGAAATAGAACATAGGCCATTATCCTCGAAGCACCATAAGCAATCGTTACAATCGAAATTACCAGATTTCCTGAATCGCCATCTAATCCAAACTGTACTATGAAGTACCATGTTCCAACAACCCTTCCAAACATTCCAATCGATAGGACAAGAAACCCTGTAGATAGGTCTGAGAGCCTCTTTTGTCCAGTCAAATTGTATGCCTTTGTCGCATAGATGGTTACAATCAATGCAATAAGTCCACTAATGGACTCGAAGATTAGATCCAATCTGATTAATGAAAGTAAATCCGCTTGCATTTGGTGACGCCTACCATACTCTCGTCGGTTTTTGGTCTTATTAACAATGGATGAATCATCTATGGCTTTTGGATGAATCTATGACATATTCTGAGAATGAATTTACTAGACGATTCATCCTGACAATTCGTTCATCATTACTTTATATTCAAAGAACCCAATATTATCTTAGATGGAAGCCGCCGACAACTGCAGGAAGCGGACAGGAGATCCTGAACCGCTGTGAATAGCGGGGCATGTCCCCGCTCTTCCATCACCTTTTTTCTTATCAGAACATGACAACATTCCGTGCCAATGCTAGAAATCATTGGAATTTGGTCAATTTTACACCATCAATGTCGCCCCTTGGAAAGCTTTTTATTCGAACTCTTCGCGGGGGGGTTTGCTTTCGTGTCATACGGTGTCAGGCCGGATGCTGTCGGCGAATGCCAAGCGATGATGGTTGGTGATTTCCAGACACGACGACAAGATGCGGACGTGAGATAGACTGGCACAGGGAGTGTCAGAATGCCCTCAGGTCTAAGATACGCTCAACAGTGTGCAGGCATTAATTGGGTAAGCCATCTCTGCTAGCCCCGTTACGCCTGTACTTCATCAAGCAATCATAGTTCAAAGTGTGTAAACATTGTACACGGAGACTGACTACTACTCCAGTCACACCTTGCTAACCGTGTATGATTAGGACAACTCTAGTTGATCCTGCTAGAGGGCACAACTCTAGTTGATCCTGCTAGAGGGCACTGCTATCGGCTTGGGGTTAAGACATGCAAGTGGAACGGGCTCGCATCCGAGTCCGTCGCGAACGGCTCAGTAGTGTCGTTAACCTACCCTGTGGATTCGGACAACGCCGGGAAACTGGCGGTAATCCGTCATAAGAGCATCGTTCTGGAAATGATGTTGCTCTGAAATGAGTGTCCTAGGTATGTTGGATATTTCGCCACAGGACGGGACGGCACCGGATCATACTTGTAAGTGGGGTAACTGCCCACTTAGGTTATGACCCGAACGGGCGATGTAAGTCGTGGCCCGGAGAAGGGCACTGAGATAAGGGCCCTAGCCCCACGGGGCGCAGCAGTTACGAAACCTCACCAATGCGCGAAAGCGCGAGTGGGCCAAGCCGAGTGATGGGGGATAACTCCATCTGTGGCGGATCCGTAAGGTGGACCGCTAGAAAGGAGAGGGCAAGGCTGGTGCCAGCCGCCGCGGTAAAACCAGCTCTTCGAGTGGTGTCCATAATTATTGAGCTTAAAGCGTTCGTAGCCGGTTCTGTAGGTCCCTGCTTAAATCCGGTCGCTCAACGGTCGGTCTGGTAGGGATACCGCATTACTTGGGGACGGGAGACGGCGACGGTATTCCGTAGGTAAGGGTGAAATCTAATGATCTACGGAGGACCACCAGTGGCGAAGGCGGTCGTCGA
>SMTZ1_10000248_pt1 | contig 51582 bp, 36 predicted proteins | sample DeeMarSWOR136_30_FD_25667 | JGI IMG/M metagenome (IMG submission 25667) | reverse complement strand
AGCGGCGCTTAGCAATGTGATTATCGTTCGTCTGCCTTTTTCGGTGCCCGACAAGCCGCTGCTTGCAGGCAGATTAGAGCAGATACGTGAGCAGGGGGGCAATCCCTTCAACGACTATCAACTGCCTTCGGCGATAATCAAGTTCAAGCAGGGCTTCGGGCGACTAATCCGCAGCAAGACCGATACCGGTATTGTTGTTATTCTTGACTCGCGGGTGGTAAATAAATCCTACGGTGCGAAATTTCTGGCGGCGATTCCGAAATGCAAAACGGAAATCGTGGGAATAAAAAGACCTTAAATCGAATAATCAGTGATCAAGTCCTTGCAGCCAGTTATTAACAAGCGCGGCGAGGTCGGACCCGTCCACTATATCGTCACCGCCTTCGGGTACGATGTCCGCTGATGGTTTATTTGGATACTGCCGCCACTGTGCGGCGAGAACTGCATAATCCCTCATCTCGACGCCATCGGGACAGACAAAGTCGGCAAAATTAAACTCCCAGGCGAGGCGGGGATAATCGACGAGGTCTTCACACAGCCGCCATATAAATTCAGTGCCATTAGCGGTCTCACCGACAAAGTCCCAGCCGGCGTTGGTGAAGGTGCTCATGGTCTGCATGTCGTCTGTCATCAGACCTGTACCACCGGCGCTAGTCGACTCACCACTGCTGTTGACATCCCAGAATGAATTCGTGACCCCGCCGTTACTCCTCGAGACGAGACCGCCATAATCGAGATGCCCATCCACTCTTCCCCTCGAATAACAGTTCGATATAACGCCCCTGTTCATTTCCACCAGGCCTCCCACACCGAACCATCCCGAAACGTTCACATTTGCGTAGCAGTTTGAAATCGTATCGTAATTGGATCCAACCAATCCGCCGCCATCGGACTCAAATACACTTATGCTTCCTCTTTCAGCAAAGCAGCCGGACACGGTCCCTTTACTTAACATGCCGACGAGCAAACCAACCTTTTGATAACCCCCTCCAGAGATACTGGAATCGGTCAATCCCAAATTTTTTATCTGGGCGCCGGCGCCATTGACAATACCAAAAAGACCTTTAGACATTTCTCCCGTATGTGCGTAACGATAAAAGTTTGAAATCACATGGCCGCCGCCATCAAAAGTTCCGGCAAACGGATACAATCCATTACCAATAATGAAATGGGTAGTATCGGCCATATTAACATCATCGGTCATTCTGAAATGGGCGTTCATCAATCTCGGATTATGACCGATACGGCTCAAATCGGCCGGTGTTGAAATCAGATAGGGATCATCCAGTGTACCGGAACCACCTGAAAAGGCCGGTAAAGGCAACAGCTCGCCAAGCTGCCATGATAAAACGGGATATCCTCCGCCGAGAGGCTCGGCCCAATCATCGTTCGGCCCGTTTTCGTACTCTCCAACGAAATCCCAACCGTAGTCAAGAAAGGTATTCGGGTCCTGCATCTCGGCTGTTGTCCGTGGCATTCCACCATCACTGGTTTGCTGCTGAGTAGTCTGTGTATCCCAGAAAGAACCAGACACATAACCGCCACCATTGTTTCCAATCAGGCCGCCGACATTATTTGTACCTGAAACTGCACCCACAGCATAGCAATCAGCAACTGTACCACTCGGAGTTGAAAAAATTGTCATTACATTGAATCCAACGAGGCCGCCGACATATTCGCGACCAGAGACGCTGCCGGTTGCATAGGATTCTGAGACAATCCACTCACTATATCCTGTGAGTCCGCCGGCGCAGTTACCATCCGTCTCCACGTTACCCAAGGAAGCGGAACTGATTATTGACCCGCTATTATATCCTGCAATTCCTCCTACATAATCACCAGTACCTGAGACATTGCAGTCGGCAAAACTTAAGTGTAATGTCCCACCGTTTGAACCGACAAGCCCTCCGATTCGACCACGGCCCGAAACGGAACCACCCTGCGCATAGCAGTTTATAACTGTGCCAGAATAGTTATATCCTACCAGTGAACCAACATAACCTGCCGCCCCGGCATTGACGTTAGGATTTATCAATCTCAAACCTTTTATTTGCGCACCATATTGCCCAATGCAACCGAAAAGTCCGATGTAGCTGCTATCACTGGATTCGTAGGTGAAGTTAGCAATTGTATGGTTGTTGCCGTCAAATACGCCAGAGAACGGTTTTACGTTATGGTAATCTATAAAGTACCCAATCATATTGAAAGATGTTCCGGTGAAAGCACCCAGATCAATATCCGACATCAGCTTGAAGTGCCTGTTCCAGTCGTTTGAGTCGGCACCGATGGCATTCATCTGGTTTGCATCGAAGATTAGATAGGGATCATCGGGCCCACCGGTACCGCCGCCGTATTTTGCGTGGGCAGGGAATACAATGTTAAAGATCACAAGTGCACAAATGCATAAGAGCATAAGGAATTTAGAATGAATAATTGAGGATTTAGGCGGGGTTAGCGAGCTTAAGCCCACCCGATAATCTCTCAGGCTTAAAATTTTGCTAAAATTACACAAGCTTGCCCTCCTTTAAAAAATGGCACTAATAGTAATTGTTCCTGAAGAATAATTATAATATTTATTGCAAGTAAATACAAGGATTTACGGGTATGAATTTAGAGATAGTCAGTCCACCTCTATGGGGGCGTAAATAACGCAGCCTTCATATTGGTGCCGATTTGGTGTACAGATACCGAATTTTAACCGGAGATGCTGCCTTCAAGCTGGGTGAGTATGTTCCTTGCTTTTGCGACTTTATTTCCGGCAGGGCCGTTCCAGTAGAGTTCGGCGTTCCTCTCGAGGAGGCTTTCGATTCTTTTGCATCCCAGCAGGACGGTGGCGTGATTTTTATTGCCCATAAACCGGCCTATTTCAGACGAAGACATCTTGGTATGTTTTCTGGTCAGATACATACTAAAATGCCGGGCGAGCGCGACGGTCCTGTCTTTCTTCGAGGAGTGGAGCTTGGCCGGCGTGATGCCGAAGTAGGTGGCGACGGCAGACTCGATATCCGATATGTGGACGATGGGGTCACATCTTTCGAGATGCTCGGCCAGAACGGTCTGTGCCATGGGCAGGTTGATTTTCTCGTTCTGCAGAGCGGCAAAAGCGATCAATTTCAACAAAGCGCCCTCCAACTCACGGACGTTTGTGCGGATATTTTCGGCGATGTACTTTATTACATTTTCGGGGATTGCTTTTGCGATATTCAACCTTCCGTTGCCGGCCGCCAGCTTGCTCGCGTGCTGCCTGCAGATTTCACAGCGGGTCTGGAAATCGGGATTGTTGATTTTCACGACCATTCCCGAGACGAAGCGGTTGACGAGCTTTTCCGAGAGCTGGCCTATCATCTTGGGATGCGCATCGGAGGCCAGAACGACCTGTTTTCCGGCGAGACTTATAGTATTAAAGGTATGGAGAAACTCCTCCTGTAACGACGGTTTGCTGGCCAAGAAGTGAATGTCGTCGATAGCTAACAAGTCCGTTTGTCGCATTCGGCGTCTAAAAGCCTCCAGCTTTTTTGTCTTCAAGGCCAGCACAAACTGATTGACAAAATCTTCCGCTGAGAGATATAGCCAATTAGTTTGAGGGTGCTTCGAACACACCGCATTGCAAATCCCTTGCAGCAGATGCGTTTTCCCCACCCCATACCCTCCGTGAACGAACAGCGGATTGAAAGGGCAATGTTTTTCCTCCACGACGGCTTTCGCCGCGTTGTAAGCCAGTTGATTTGATGAGCCGACAACGAAAGTATCCAAACTGAAGTGCAGCTTTTTCGTTGAAGGCCGTTGTACTTTATCGTTCCGGGCATCCAGCTGATCGTGTGCCCGGGTGACATGCCTGGCCTGCGAATCGAGCTGAGTGCGGCGCAGAGAACCCGAAAGCTCCGGGTCGATGGTAAATGAAATCTTGGGGCGGTTTCCCGTAACCTTTCGAACGGCCCTGCTGATTACATTTGAAAAATGATTCTCTATCCAGCTCGCTATGAAAAGGTTAGGGACACCAACTTTTAAATATCCGCCTGTAAGTGTCATTTTCGTCGAATTCTTAAACCAGATGCGATACTTCTGCGCTCCGACCTCCTCTGCCAGAGCCTGGTTAATAGCGTTTATCTGAGTCGCCGCAGACCGGGCCTGCTCATCCGTGATTGTGCCCTGCTCTCTCCTCTACCAATAGACTGCCGTTCCTTTGTCAGTGTTAAGATCATCAGTTAATCACAATCTCTCGATTCCGGTTCCACTAAAAACTAAAAAACATAATTAAAACAAATGCTATTATTGGTCTGCGACAAAACAAATCAACGGCTTTTTCGGAAATTTCTTTTCCACTTTGTGAAGGTTGCTGTCAGCATTGAGTTTGCGCACGAAAAAAATTTATTTTGAACAGGTTATACACAACGTAAGTTTGTTTTGTGGATAAGCTGTGGATTGATTTTGTTATTGACTGCTTAGTGTCGGTTGTTTAGCATAGTTTAGCCATCAAATTTCTTTTGGAGAAATAAAAATGAATCGACGTGATTTTTTGAAAGCTATCGGTGTAGGCGCAATCTCGCTTGCAATTGAAGGCTGTGTGAGCACCTCTGGCGGTGGTCACAAGAAAAGATCCAATATCATTATAGGACTGTGCGATGATTTGGGTTACGGCGACCTTGGCTGCTTTGGGCATCCACACATCAAGACGCCGAATTTGGATAAGCTGGTGAGCGAAGGTATGAAGCTAACGGACTGCTACGCGGCGGCACCAGTATGCTCGCCTTCGCGCGCAGGAATGCTGACAGGACGAACGCCTTACCGCAGTGGTGTTTACGATTGGATACCGAATAACAACGTGATGCATTTGAAGCGTGAAGAGATATCCGTTGCGACGCTTTTGAAAGAGGCCGGCTATGCGACCTGCCACGTCGGCAAGTGGCACTGCAACGGTAAGTTTAACTCTGCCGAGCAACCGCAGCCGGGCGATCACGGTTTTGAGCACTGGTTCTCCACGCAAAACAATTCCCTGCCTACGCACCATAATCCGAGAAATTTTGTGCGTAACGGCCAGCCCGTGGGCGAGATGGAAGGATATTCGTCAACGCTGATAGCGCAGGAGGCCATCGACTGGCTGAAAACAAAATGGGACCGCACGAAGCCGTTTTGCCTATTTGTGTGGTTTCACTCGCCGCATGAGCCGATTGCTACGGGGCCTGAATTTATGGAGATGTACGAGGGCAAAAAAGAGGCGATATATTACGGCAATGTTACACAGATGGATCACGAGTTCGGCCGAGTGGTCAATACGCTGGATGAGATGGGGCTGCGGCAAGAGAGTTTTGTGATGTTTACAAGCGATAACGGGCCCGAAACGCTGGACCGCTATCGCGGGGCGCATCGGTCATTCGGCTCGCCGGGGCCACTGCGAGGGATGAAACTGCATATGTACGAAGGCGGGATTCGGGTGCCGGGGATTATTCGCTGGCCGGGCAGGACAAAAGCGGGAACTGTTTGCGGCGAGCCGGTCAACGGAACGGATATCTTGCCGACGCTGTGCGAGATGGCGGGAGTCAGCGTGTCGACTGACAGACCAATCGACGGCGCCAGTATTCTGCCAATTTTTAAGGGTAGGAAAATTAAGAGAAAGGTGCCTTTATACTGGCGGTATGACCGTGCTCTGAGCAGACCGTTGACGGTGGCGATGCGGGAGGGCGACTGGAAGATATTGGCCGACAATAAAATGACGAAATTCGAGCTTTACAACCTGCGCAAAGATATTGCGGAGGAGCATAATCTGGCCGACAGCGAGCCGGAGCGTCTTGCGGCAATGAAGAAAAAGCTGATAAAATTGCACGCTGAAATCGAGTCCGAAGGGCCAAAATGGAAGCGATGATAAAACAGGGAAGAAAAAAGTGGCAAGATTTATGATGCTTTAACCGAAAAAATCACGAAAGTACTTACTTAACGCACAAAACTGCACTTTGGGATTTTAGGATTATACTTATGATAGTTTTCTATACACTTGCCTTCGATGGGCAATTCTGAGTACTAAATATAGTCACTTCTTTGCTTTTGACCATGTATATAATTCTATAATCACCGGAACGTATACGATATAAATCTTCGCAGCCTTTTAACTTGACGCAATTCGGGGGGTAAGGATTGCTTCTTAGACTCTTGATTTTATTATAGAGCTGGCGCTGGATTTTCTTCGTTTGTGCTCTGATAAAATCGGCTGCGTCTTCAGCAACAATGATTTTATACATCACTCTATTCTATTACAAATCCAGCTCAGCCTCCAGTTTTTCCAGAGGAAGGAATTTACCTTTTTTCAAGGCCTTCTTTGCCTGCTGTATATCGATTTTCTCCTCAAGGGCTTCTATCGCCTCAAAATCCTCGAAACTAACCATCACAAATACAGGCTCTCCGTTTCTTTCAAAACATATCCTCTCGCCATGATGACAGACCCTGTCCGCCAATTTTCGAAATTGTGAACGAGCATTTGTAATTGTAACCTTGGTCAAGATAAGTTCTCATGTACATAATATAAATTATGAATATTCCGTACATAATATACATTGATTTCGGCCTTTTGTCAAGGATTTTTGAGAAATTTTCACCCAAAAAGAACAAATAATGTCAAAAACCAGCAACAATCAAGCGCGTTTTCATCATATCCGGGGCTTGTGCGTTAGTACATACTCGCGAAACTTTATTAACTTTGTCTTAGCCAGCGGAGGATTTCGATTGGGCCGGGGCGTTTTCCGTACATCAGGATACCGGTCCTGAAAATCTTGGCAGCGGCCCAAATCACCAGAATCACGGCGGCAGCCAATACGACTATCGAAGCCGCAATCTCTACGAACCATACGCCGGAGCCAGCGGACAGGCGCAATACCATTACCATAGGCGTTACGGGCGGGACAAACGATAATACTTTTGCGAGGGTGCCATTGGGGCTTTGAACAAGCTTGAACCAACCCATCAATGGAATTATGAAGATTAACATGACGGGCATCATCAGGCTCTGGGTTTCCTTTATGGTGTTGCAGATCGAGCCGATGCCGGTGAGGATAGCGCTGAAGAGAAGATAACCGAGGATGTAATATATTACAAAATACACCATCAACTCGGGACCAACATCAACGTTCAGGCCCTGCCAGCGGGCGGCGGCAAAGGCGGCAGCAGACCATAGAGCCATTACGGTCAGGCCGATGCCGGCCAAGCCGAGGATTTTGCCGGCCATGAGCTGGAAAGGGGACACGGCCGAGAGCAGGACCTCGATGATTCTTGAATTTTTCTCTTCAATGATGCTGCTTAGCATGTGCTGGCCTGTCCCTACCATTCCCATAAATATCAGGTACATAAAGAAGAATGGAACCATCATGCCGGCTATTCTCTGGCCCTGGCTCTGGACCTTCTCCTTGCCGCCAGCCGCACCGATTTCGAGGCGTTCGAGAGGGACGTTTCGAAGTCTGGCGAGCAGCTTTTGGTCGATCTTTTCTATTTCGTAGCGCCGATTCTCAACAGCCTTTCTGAAAAAACTTTCGATGGTCCAGAAGGCATCAAGATTAGCGGGCTTTGGCTTATAAGTATAAAAGCGTATTTTTCCCGAGCCCTGGAGGATGTCTTCCTCCAGGACAACATAAACATCAAGCTGACCGTTACGGAGCTTGGCCTTGCCTTTTGCCTCGGTGGAATTGGCATCCTGCTGTACGTCGAGGGACTGAAGCAGGAACTGTCTGTTGGGATTTTTTTTATTGTAGTCGTCGAAAGAGGTTTTGATATCTTCAGTTAGTGTTTTTGAGAGGTCGGTGACTGCAACCCTGATAGGGGGGCGCGGGCCGGCCTTGCCGCCCGAAACCGCCTTGGTGAAGAAGATTATCGCGCCGATTATGATGGGCGTCATTAAAATGCCAATAATAAACGTCTTAGTCTTGGCCGTCTCAATATATTCGCGATTTGCAACCTTAAGAATCCTGTGCATCGCTTGCTCCAACCAGGTTTACAAAGATTTCGTGCAGCGAGGGTTTCTTTACCTCAAAGGCCCGGACTTTTGCCTGCTGCATAAGGGCGTGCAGAAACTGTTGGGTGTCCGGGTCGGTGAGGGTGACATCCAAACGTTTTCCCTCGGATTTTACCGCGCTTACCATAGGCAGGTTTTCAACGAAAGAGGTGTCCCCCTCAAGCTCGACGCTGACCGTATGGGCGCTTTGCCGGGAACGAATCTCTTCGAGCCTGCCATCCAATATGGATTTGCCCTTGTTTATGAGAAGGATGAAATCGCAAAGTTTCTCTGCCTCGTGCATCACATGTGTGGAAAAAATTACGGTTTTACCCTGATTGCGCATTTCGAGGATGATGGTCTTGAGCAGCTCCTGATTCAGCGGGTCGAGGCCGGAAAAGGGCTCATCAAGAATTACGAGGTCAGGGTCGTTGATGACGGTGACTGCAAACTGGAGCTTCTGGTGCATTCCGCGCGAGAGCTCCTCGACTTTTTTGTCGGCCCAGTCCGACAAACCGATACTTTCGAGCCAGTGAGGGACGCGATAAACGATTTCCTTTTCGTTGAGGCCCTTTATCGCACCAAAATATGCCAGAACCTTTCTGGCCGTCATCTTGCGATAAAGGCCCCGCTCTTCGGGCATATATCCTATGCGGTTTTTTACCTGCTCAATTTGACCATCGCCCAATATCTCGATTCGGCCACTGTCGGGCCGGATTATATTCATAATCATACGAAGGGTGGTCGTCTTGCCGGCACCGTTCGGGCCGAGGAAGCCATAGACACTGCCTGCGGGTACCTTGACGCTCAGATTGTCCACGGCATGGACGCGGCCGAAGGATTTACAGACATTTTCAAGCGTTACAGCGTTCATATCAGATGGCCCAAATACAAACTTAATCCGCCCATTGTAATAAGGGAAGCAGCTTAAGCAACTATTTTCCGGTTATGACAGCAACGTAGCCGCCGTCACGGTCGAAGCCTTCCGCCGCCGGCAGGGTGAGCAATTCGGATTCGAGTCCGAAACCGGGATTTTGCTGCAAAAAATCTCTTACACATTCGCTGTTTTCAGCTTTTTGGATACTGCATGTGCTGTAGCAGATTCTGCCATTCGGCTTTAACATTTTGGCAGCGGTACCGAGCAGGTCATTCTGTGTTTTGGTCAGTTTTTCTATTGCTTTGGGATTTATTCTATATCGGGCCTCGATGCGTTTCGCCAATACGCCGATATTCGAGCAGGGCACATCCAAAAGGATGCAATCGAATTTAGATTTGAGAATTTCTTCGTATGGAAGGACATCAACACGGGTAATACCGAGACGAGCGATATTTTCTTTAACAGATTTAAGACGCTGGGGATCGATATCGGTTGCGATAATTTTAGCCGAATCTCCGGTAAGCTCGGCCAACTGTGTTGTCTTTGTGCCCGGAGCGGCACAAAGGTCGAGGATTGTCCACTCGGGCCGGGTATTCAAGAGCCGAACCGGAAGCGAAGCCGTTACATCCTGAACGGTGAACAGGCCTTGTTTAAAGCCGGGCAATTCGGTTATTGCTCGAGGGCTTTTGAGTCTTATCATTTTCGATTCACGATGCCCGATACTTGATATTCGTGGAGCATCAAGAGGCACTATCTCACAATCGATATCTGCCTTTTGTAATTTTTCCGCAATTTCCTCTGCGGTTGTTTTCAATATGTTCGGCCGGATGTAGATACTCGGCCTTCGATTACTCGCAAAACAGATTAGGCGCGCAGACTCCCGACCAAACTCGTTAAGCCAATCGACTACGAGCCATTTGGGTAGTGAAAAAGCGAGGCTAAGATAATCAGCCGGCGAGTCTTCAGGATCCGGCAGAATATCCGCATTGAACTGGCAGCCGGTTGAGAGGTTTTGCGGGAGTGTTCTCTTTGAATCGGCCTGTGATAATAGAACCTGACGCTCTTTTATGTGCCTTGTGATTTGGCGAAGGACCGCATTTACAAAGGCGGTTTGTTTTTTGCCTGCGAGTTCTTTTACAATATTAACCGCTTCATTTATTATCGAATATTCCGGCGTTTGAGGGTTATAGATAAGCTCGAAAGAGGCAATACGGATGATGTTGAGCAGCTTGGATTGTATTCTTTCAACGGGACAATCAGCGAATCTGGTTATCATATCATCAATAACAATGCGATTTCTTATTGCGCCGAAGGCAAGGTCGGTCGCCCGCTGTTTCTCGTTGGTATGGTCTAATAAATTGCTTAGAACTGTGCTGACGTAATCACGTTTTAGATCGAAATGGGTCAGGACCCTGGCAGCGATAATACGTGCGGATTTTTGTGCAAGGTTAGACATTTCATTGTTTTTTTGTAATTTCCGCAATGACTTTTGACGACAATGTTTCCTTTGGTTCTTCCTGCATATGATAGGTGATGATAGCAACCACGAAAGAGAATAAAATAGTTAACAGGACGGATATCTCGTAGTATTTGCAGGTAAAAAAAGTAGAAGGGGAAACCAGAGTATATACGCCACCCTGACCAAGATAGAACTGGCCTTGTTCAAATTTTCCATTAAGTGCCGTGCCACCCATTATTCCTGATTCAACTATACCCATACCGAGGATGAAGTTCAATCCTCCGAAGATAGCGATCATAACATCAATATAATGAAACTTTTTTATTTTAGATACAGCATGCCAACGGTAAATCAACACGCATATAGACATAAACAATGCACCAACACAAGGAATCAAAAAAAGTACAGCAAAAGCTATTAAACAAGGATTTGCAACACTACCAGCCATACCGATAAAAATCGAATTTTTAAAAAAACTTTTGCAAAGATATAGTCATTGCATGTAATACTTTAACAATCACTTACTATCCAATCTTCATAAACGTGTCGCCCGGTTGACTCGCCCTACCGTTCACGAAATCTTTGAAGATCATAAGTCGGGAGCCGGTCGGTTTGATTTTTATTATTTTTAAAGCGTCCTGGGCACAGATAATGTTGAGATTTTCATCGAGCGTTCCAAGCGGCAGGTCAGCTGGATTTGAATCCCGGATTACTTCGGCCATTGCTATCGTTACGCGCAGAGGCTTATCAGCTTTTTTCGAGACATATATTGCCGAAGCGCCGGGCCAAGGCCAGAGGCCGCGAATTTTTCTCTGCAGCATTTCCGCGGACTCGCCAAAGTTCAGAAAACCATCGGACTTTTTCAGCTTAGGCGCCAGAGTGGCTTTGGAATGGTCCTGTGGTGTATAGACGGCCGTGCCGCCGGCGATTTGTTCTATAGTATTTAGAAGCAGCGGAGCAGCTATTTTTGCCAGTCTGTCGTGGAGCTGACCAGCCGTTTCGTTCGGGCCAATATTGGTCTGTACCTGTGCCAGGATGTCACCGGCGTCCATCTTTTCGGCCAGCGCGATAATGCTGATACCGGTTTGCTTTTCGCCGTTGATTATGGACCAGTTTATAGGTGCAGCTCCGCGGTATTTGGGGAGCAGCGAGGCATGGACATTTATGGCACCCTTGGGCGGCAGATTTATCAGCTCATTTCCAATTTTCTGGCCGAATGCTATTACGACAATCAAATCCGGCTCATAGGCTGAGATTTCTTCCATCATCTGCGGCGTGTTGACGTTTTCAGCTTCGATAAAAGGTATCGAGTTTAAATTCGCCCAGTGAGCTACGGGAGTAGGTTTTGGCTTCCTTCCTCTGCCGGCGGGGTGGGGCGGCTGGGTCACGATAAAACGCGGGAAGTGACCGGATTGTGCCAATTTGTTCAGGCATTCAAGACCGAATTCCCCGCTGCCAAGAGAAATTATTTTCATAATACCCGATGCTCGATTTTAAAGTATTTATTGTCGAGTTTATAAGATTCAACCGCCGTGCCTGCGCTCGTACTCTTGTCTTAGTTTTTTTAGCTGCCTTCGGTGTGCGATTTTTGCTGCCTGTCCCATTCGGCTGACGATAGTTAAGCCGTTGATATGGTCATTTTCGTGCTGGAGCGCCCGTGCATACAGGCCTTCCGCTTCATCAGTAAACTCCTTTCCGTCCAGATCGGTGGCAGTGACTTTGCACTTTTTGTATCTTCGAATTTTCGTGTAGATGTTCGGCACCGAGAGGCAGCCCTCGTCCAGGGTATCAAGGTCGCCGGTCGGGGTGACGGTCGGGTTTATATAAACTTTGACGGTTTCCCTGTTTCCATCAAGGGAAATGATAAACAGCCGCAGAGAAACACCAATCTGGGGCGCCGCCAGGCCGACACCTTTGTTCCTGAACATGACATCAATCATTTTTTCCACCAGCCGGCGTATATTATCGTCAATTTCCTCAACGGGCTCAGCCGGCCCGGCCAGGACGTCCGCCGGATAATGCGTGAGTTGACATTTTTCAATATCAATCATTTTCATATCCCGTTGTCCACAGATCGATACTTGAGTCTGGCCCTTATTGATTGTCGAATTCGTCGCCATCAAATATATCGCCGAGGTAGTACTTTCTGACGGTCTCATCGCGCACAATCTCGGCTGGTGAGCCGGCACCTATTACTTTGCCATGGTCGATTATATAGGCCTTTTCGACAATCTCAAAGGTCCTTTCGACATTATGGTCGGTAATGAGAACGCTGAGTCCTGAAGCGACAAGCCGTCGAATTTCCTCCTGCAGGTCCCCGACGGCAATAGGGTCAACGCCGGTAAACGGTTCATCCAGGAGAATCAAGGCAGGGTCGGTAACCATAGCGCGTGCGATTTCAAGTTTTCTTCTCTCGCCGCCGGAGAGGAACCTTCCCTGGCTGTTAGTGACTTCGCGAAGCGAGAAACGGTCGATGAGCATATCAGCTTTGCGGTCGCGCTCGGCCTTTGTGATAGACATGGTTTCCAGAATCGCATACAGGTTTTCCCTGACGGTGAGGCGCTGAAAGATGCTCGGCTCCTGTGAAAGATAGCCCATACCGAGGCGTGCCCGTTTGTACATCGGCAGCTTTGTGACATCCTGGTCCTGGAAGAAGACCGAGCCTCCATTTGGAGTAATCATACCGACAATCATTCTAAAGGAGGTTGTCTTTCCGGCACCGTTTCTGCCGAGCAGGCCGACAATTGTGCGCTGACCAACCTCGACAGAAATTCCGTCCACAACGGCCCGACCGGAATATTTTTTTACCAATCCACGAGTCTCAAGAAGTGCCATATATCGTCTCTCGTATACCGTATTTCATATTTCGTAGGCAGTATTATAGCGATAACCATAATCAAAGCAAACCGTATTTAATCGTCAATATTCAAATTGCGCTACTTTAATGCCAGCGATGAGATTCTGTGCCATTGCGAACAATACGCAGCAATCTATCCCCGTCATCTATATTGCCCACTGTTAAATAATGACCATTGAAACGACCTATAACCTGTTTTTCACTGAAAGCCGATAAATATTCTGGCATTTCAACAGATTTTTTGCTATAAATTGAGGTTTTACATAAGACAAGACTAATATTTACCTGAGGATATGTATGTTTGCGGTTCTAAGTGATATACATTCAAATCTCGAGGCATTAACCTCGGTTCTTGCTGATATCGAAAATCGCGGGATCAAGACGATTTATTGTCTTGGCGATGTCATCGGCTACGGTGCAAATCCGAAAGAATGTCTGGATTTGATTATAGAAAAGACGAAGTGGTGCGTTCTGGGCAATCACGATTACGCGACCCTTTATGAGCCGACGAATTTTAATTACGGGGCAGAACAGGCAAGTTTCTGGACACGCTTTGTTCTGGAAACAGACCAGGGAAGCAACTCGCCCGAGGCACACGACAGGCGATGGAGCTTTCTTGGCGAGCTGCCCATGCGCCGGACGATGAAAGCAAAACTGGGAACGAACTCAGCACTAATAGATTTTGTTCACGCCTCACCCAGAAGACCGATTAATGAATACATTTTTCCCGATGATGTTTATACCAATCCTGCAAAGGTCCGGCTGCTGTTCGAGCGTGTCAAGCATATCTGCTTCGTGGGCCATACACACATGCCGGGGGTATTTCTCGATGAGCCGGATTTCTATCTGCCCGACGAGCTGGGCAATGTCTATCCGATTATCGATGATGAAAAAGCAATTATCAATATCGGCTCAGTCGGACAGCCAAGGGACAAGGACAGGCGGGCAAGTTATGCGTATGTAGAAGAAAACGAGGTGCATTTTGTCCGTGTGGAATATGATTTTGAAACTACAATGAAAAAAATAAAGTCAGTCGAACAACTGGATGACTTTCACGCCGAAAGATTGAGGGAAGGAAGATAAATAAGTGAGTAAGAACGTAGTATGAATTTCAGGACTGTTTTAACTTTGATTGTAGTCGGCTTTGTTGTGTTTTGCGGCTGGCTCGTTTTCGAATCGATGCCGTGTGAAAATTGCCGCCCCGAAAGAGGACCATGTATACTCCTGCAGCAAACGACGGCTACCGAAGGTAAAGAGGAAACAAAGGCCGTTGCTGCAAAGAAGGAGACACTGGAGGCGGCAGATGTTGTTCGCTTATGGGCCAGTGACGCCAATGATACTAATTCTGTTTCGTTAGGATCAATTGACCCAAATAGCGGCTTTAAGTTCCATTTCGAATTGATTCCAAAAGGTGCAGCTATAAAGAGAGCCATTCTCAGCGAATTTGATGACCGTGATTATAAAGATCCCCAACCTTTGGTAATTCTCTCACCTGTCGACAGCGAAATCCTGTCGATGGCAAATAAAGAACTCGTGCTTACTTTAAACGGTCAAGAGTACAAACCGCTGCCTACGGATAGATTACACTGGGAAAGCCTGGGTGTTAAACGGGGGACAGACGGCTCGGAAACGGTCTCTTTCCAGGCGGTCATTACAGTTAAGGACACCGGTGCGCCGATAGTGAAATTGATCAAAACCTATAAGATTACACGCTACAGCTACATTCTGGATTGCGAATTAATAATTGAGAACCTAACGGATAGCGAGCAAAAAGTGCATTTCAATTTCGGCGGTCCGGTCGGCATTGGCAGAGAAGCCGTACGGAGCGACATGAGAAACTTAGTCAGTGGTTTCCTGACATCCGACAAACAAGTCGTTGCTTCACGAAAAGACCTTTTGGTCGGATTTCCAATGAATCTTTTTACGAAAAACGTCGGCCTGAAGGATACTACACGTAAATACAAAGAAGCACTCCGGCAGCGCGACCAGGATAAAATCAACACGGCGAAAAAAGATTTACAGATAGGGCGTAATCTCCCGGACAGCCAGAAACACGCAGGTTTTTTGTGGGCAGCAATAACGAACAAATATTTCGCCGCCATATTGAGACCTGTGCCACAGGAAGGCAAAGACTATTGTGACTGGGTCAATGACAAAACGGCCCAATACTACAATCCTGATGGTGATGAGAAAGGCAATACCGGTGATGAAACGATCGGACTGGACCTGGAGATTGGTTCAAGAACCAGACCTTTGGTTATCCAAGCCAACAGTGCAAAAACATTTAATTTTCAATTATATCTTGGGCCTAAGGACAAAAGCCTCTTTGATAAAAAGGAGGCACTACTGTTCAGCACAGGATTGGAGCACCAAAGTGATTTAGATAATGGCACAATCTCGAAAAGTATGCATCAGGGATTTAGAAATAATGGTATCCAGCTTTCCGAAAAGGCCGGCATTTCGATTAAGGAGAAAGGCCAGAGATGGCTAATAACCGATAACAGAGAGAAATACCGTGTCAGTATAGAGGAGGGGAAGCTAAACATTTACCATAGGCCTTATCACAGGCTCGGCTTTGCCCATACGGTAACTTTTATGCCCTGCTGCTGCTGTTTCCCCTGTATTATCAAACCGATAGCCTTTGCGATATTGTGGCTTATGAAATGGATGCATGGCTTTTGGCCCTACAACTACGGTGTGGTGATTATCATATTAGTGTTCCTTTTTCGGCTCGCGATGCATCCGATCACGAAGAAGAGCCAGATCTCGATGAGTAAGATGACGAAGCTTGGCCCGAAGACCGAGGAAATAAGGAAGAAATACGCCAATAACAAGGCCGAGATGAACAAGCAGATAATGGCGCTTTACAAAGAACAAGGCGCTTCACCAATAATGGGATTTCTTCCGATGATGGTGCAGATGCCTATCTGGATTGCCCTTTGGAGTGCGATATATGCCAGCATTGAACTTCGAGGTGCCGGCTTTTTACCTTTTTGGATTACCGACCTTTCAATGCCGGACGCTCTGGTCAGGTTTTCTACGATAACCGTGCCTTTACTTGGCTGGAAGATAGAATCGCTAAACCTGCTGCCGCTTTTGATGGGTGTGGCAATGTATCTACAGCAGAAGCTGATGCCGTCGCAGGCATCGGCGGCGTCTGCAAATCCGCAGGTCGCACAACAGCAAAAAATAATGATGATTATGATGCCTTTGTTTCTGCCTCTGGTTTTATACAAAGCCCCTTCGGGAGTGAACCTTTATATTATGTCGAGCACCTTTGCGGGCGTTTTTGAGCAGTATTTCATCCGCAAACACATTCGGGAGAAGGAAGAGGCCGAATCGAAGGGCCTTGTTGCCGTAACGAGCAAGACCGGGGGCAAAGTCAAAAAGAAAAAGCCCAAGCCATTCTACAAGATATAATCAATCCATGTATGAGCTTGATGATACTATCGTAGCCATCAGTTCTCCAAGCCCTTCCCAAAGAGCTATTGTCCGTATCAGCGGTCCTGAGACAATCGATAAATGCAGGCAGATTTTCAGCGGCCCAATTTCGTCGCTCGTCGCTCGACGCCCGTCGTCCGGGGCACGAGGCAAAGGGCACAGGAAACCAGTGGCGTGCTTAATAGACGGCAAGGTTGACATTGACGATGAGCTAAGTGTTGATGCAAAGCTGTATCTGTTTTTGGCACCGCGTTCCTATACCGGTGATGATATTGCCGAGATTCACCTCCATACCAACTCGGCTGTTACCGAGGAACTAATAAGTAACCTTTTAAGCAAGGGGCTTCGAATGGCGGGGCCCGGCGAATTTACAGCGAGGGCGTATCTTAACGGTAAGATGGATCTGACGCAGGCCGAGGCCGTGAACGAAGTTGTTGTAAGCAGCAACAAGTTTCAACTGGCTGCTTCGGAGAAACTTCTGGCGGGGCGACTGGGACAAACGACGTCAAGGATACGCTCGGAATTGATGGATTGCCTTAGTTTAATAGAGGCGGGTCTGGATTTTAGCGGTGAAGATATCGAGTTTATAAGCCGGTCTGAGGCGGTCGACAGGTTAACGCAAATAAAAAATGAGCTTGAGGGGCTACTGAGGGGCAGTATCAGTTACGAAGAGACGGTTGACCTGCCGGCGGTGGGAATCGCCGGTGCCCCCAACGCGGGTAAGAGCAGTCTGCTTAATAAACTACTGGGCACTGAAAGAAGCATTGTCTCCGAGGTACGCAAGACGACAAGGGATGTTTTGACCGGCGTGTTGACACTGGCCCACTGCAGATGCCTGCTGTTCGATTGTGCGGGCCTGATAGCCGGGCCTGAAGGAATCCTGGATGAGCTGGCACAGCAGGCGGCTATCGGGGCACTTCGAAACAGCTCTGTGGTTGTGTTTTGTGTAGATGTCGCAAAGGCAGACTGGGGCGAAGATATATCAATCCGCACGCTTGTTGAACCACGATGTCTGCTGCCGGTTGCAACAAAGTCGGATTTGCTGTCTGAAGAAATGTTGGCCAAGCACATTGACAAGCTAAATGAATCGTTCGGTGCCGAGTTTTTTCCAGCCTCTGTAGAAACCGGCGGTGGTATAGAGCTGCTGCAAGAAACTATAGATAGAAAAATATTGGAACTTACAATCAGTAAAAGAGGTGGATTACAGGTTCCAGAGCAGATATCGGGTGTTGCGGTTACAACGAGACATAAACAGTCGGTCACCGAGGCGATTGAGAATGTCATCGAAGCCGCGAATGAATTGAAGGAAGGCAACGATGAGGTTGCCTCAATGATGCTGCGGGCGGCTTACCAGAGGCTTTACGATATAGAATCGGCTACGGGTGAACCTGAACGGGCCGATGAGCAAATATTAGAAAGGATATTCAGCCGCTTCTGTATTGGCAAATAAGTCGAAATTTCCAGCATCTTTTGAGAACCAGGTTACACTGTTTGGTAACAAGGATTATAAGGCCTTTGCCCTCAGTGTCTTCGGCGTGTTCCCAACAGAACAATATCCCTTAGAGAATCCTTGTTTTTGGCCGACATCCATTTTTTTTCGAAGTCCGGGTCCTGAGATATCTGCGCAATCGCTGAAAGGGTCTGAAGGTGAAAATGACGCTCATCTTTGGTTCCGACTATAACAAAAACAGCGTGAACTTGCCGGTGCGAATCGGAAAAGACGATTCCTTCTTTACATCGGATGAGAAGAATATCCAGGAGCTGCTTTCCCGGTATAATAATATGTGGTATCGCCAGGCTTGGGCTGAGGACGGTGCTGCTTTGTCTTTCTCTGTTATGCAATAATTTTAAGAGAAATCCCGGTTGCTGATTTAACCTCGGAGCAATTTCCTCCGCAACTGTTTTGAAAAATTCGGATACATTTATTGCTTTTTCTATATCCAGAATAACGGAATTTTCGATGATATTGTCAAACCTGTCCTTAACAATTTCGTCTCTTTCCCTGATAATTTCTCTTAGCTCGGCTTCCAAAGAATGAGTAGTCAATTCCTTTGCCGTTATTCTTTCTATTACATGCAGCAGTGCATATTCTCTGTTTGTTCTGATTCGCCCATAAAACCAGTACACAAAGAGTCCGCCCATAAACAGAACCAGACTTATCAGATGGGCTTCCTTTCCCATTTCAAATATCATAAAGAGAAATGCCACAATACCGGCGATTTGCATCCAGGGATACAGGGGAGCGCGGAAATGTGGGCGATAATTCTGCAAACGGCTTTCTCTCAAAATTATCAGGGATACGCAAGCGAGGATATTCGTGAGGATAAGCACAACTGAAGCGGCTTCCACAAGTATCTTGAGTTTGAGAAACAAAGCCACTATTACAAAAATACCCGTCAGAAATAATGCGTTGTGAGGCGTTCTGAACCTTTCGTTGATTCCGGCAATGGGTGTCGGCAGCAAACCATCGGCACTTAAAGGCACCAACGACCTTGCGGCAGTCATTATGCCAGCATTGGCAGTAGAGAGGAAGGCAAGGATAGCTGCGACAGCCAAGGCAATTCTGCCCCACTGCCCCATAAAAACCGCAGCTCCATCGGAAATCGGAGTCATCGAGTTTTGTAATTCGGCAGGATCAAGCACGCCTGTGGTCACAAGAATCATAAGGGTATAAAAAATACTTACTACCAAAAGCGAAAGGACCATCCCCAACGGTATGTTGCGGGCGGGATTCTTTATTTCTTCTGCAATACTGGCGATTTTTAGAAGGCCTGCGTAAGAAACAAATACAAAACCGGTCGTGAAAAGTACGGCCGGCAGTCCTTTGGGGGCAAAAGGCTCGAGGTTCGTGATTTTGACTTTCGGCAAACCAAGCACTATGTACAAAAGCATAAGCGCAAACAAACCAAGCACGAGAACCAGTTGCGTCCTGCCCGCCCCTTTGATACCGACAAGATTAATAACCAGAAAAATAAGGCAAAAGGCAATCGCGATTATATGTATGTCGATGTCAATGATAAGTATTGTAAAGACAGACATGCCTACTAAAGCAAAGGCGCTTTTCATAGCCAGAGAGAACCAGCTCATCAAACCGGCGGCAGTCCCGACAGCGGGGCCCATACTTCGGATAATGGTAAAGCAGTCACCTCCCGCTTTAGGCATTGCCGTGGTCATCTCAGCAATGCTCAGCATGCCGGGTATCGACAGAAGCCCGGCAAGAAAATAGCAAACAATCACAGCAGGTCCGGCCTCTGCATAGGCCATACCGGGAAGAATAAACAAACCCGAGCTTATCATCGCTCCGGAGGCAATGCAGAATACATCAAACAAATTGAGCTCTCTTTTTAATCGCAAGATACCGGTCCCCTACGGATTTTTTTCAATATAAGTTAAGCCGCGTCAGTTGGTCCAAAATAGTAACCTGCCACATATAAATTAGCAATATCTACTTTGAGGGCTCTTTTGATGTTCAGATATATATAGATGTCGGATATTCTCGGCCCTCCAAAAGGGTATAGATAAAAAAGCACAGGTGGTTGGTTTGCCTGTGCTTTTTTTTAAGGAGTCAAAAAAACCGTCCGCTAAACGGTTTTTTAATATCTTTTGCGTAGAATTCGATATCGTTTATGTTGTTTTTTCCCTTTTTATTTTAACCTTACCTTATCTTTATTTAACTTTTGCCTCGAATTCGGCGTCAATTACGGCGTCTTTGCCCTTTCTTTTAATCTAACCTTCGGGCGACGTTTTTTTATTCATCTTTGGCCTCGAACTCGGCGTCGATTACGTCATCACCGCCTTTTCTTTTAACATCGCCCTCGGGTGGCGGGGGTGGAGCCTGCTGGGTCTGTGGCCCTGCGGCGGAGGCAGCCTGCTTCTTTGCCGCTTCTTCGTAAAGGACCTTGCCCAATTCCTGTCCGGCGGCTGCAAGGTTTTCGCTGGCCTTCCTTATCGCATCGGCATTGTCGCCTTTTACGGCCTCTTTCAAGTTATTGACGGCGCTTTCAATATTTCCCCGCGTTTCTGCGGAGACCTTATCGCCGTGCTCTTTTAGTGTTTTTTCGGTTGCATAAATCAACTGGTCGGCCTGGTTTTTCAAATCGATAACTACTCTTTTCTTTTTATCTTCCTCGGCGTGGGCCTCGGCGTCTTTGGTCATCTTATTGATTTCCTCTTCGCTGAGGCCTGAGCTGGATTTAATCTCGATTGACTGCTGCTTGCCGGTGCCGAGGTCCTTTGCCGATACGTTCAAAATACCATTGGCGTCGATATCAAAGGCGACCTCAATCTGGGGAATACCCCTCGGAGCGGGCGGAATCTCGGTAAGCTGGAACCTGCCGAGTGTACGGTTGTCGTTGGCAAATTCCCTTTCGCCCTGTAGAACGTGGATGTCAACGGTTGTCTGGCTATCGGCGGCGGTAGAAAAGATTTCCTTCTTGCTGGTCGGGATTGTCGTATTTCGGTCGATCAATTTTGTCATAACGCCACCGAGCGTTTCGACGCCGAGCGAAAGCGGAGTTACATCCAAAAGCAGAATATCTTTTACGCCGGCATCACCGGCCAGCACAGCACCCTGAATGGCGGCACCCAGTGCGACGACCTCATCAGGATTCAGGCTCTTGTTGGGCTCTTTTCCGAATATTTCTTTGACAATCTGCTGAACCTTCGGGATTCTGGTGGAGCCACCAACAAGGAGGGTCTCGGAAATATCGGCGGTCGTGAGCTTAGCATCTTCAATCGCCTTGAGGCAAGGGCTCTTGAGCTTTTCAAAAATCGGCTCGACAAGGGATTCGAACTTGCTTCGGGTGATTGTTAGCTGCAGGTGCTTGGGGCCTGAAGCATCGGCGGTAATAAAGGGCAGGTTTATCGTAGTCTCAAGCTGGGTGCTCAACTCGCATTTTGCCTTTTCGGCGGCTTCCTTGAGCCTCTGATGGGCCATTGGGTCTTCCCTGAGGTCGATTCCCTCAGTCTTTTTGAACTCATCAGCGAGGTAATTTATCAAAACGGCATCAAGGTCATCACCACCCAGATGGGTGTCGCCATTTGTGCTGAGGACTTCAAGGACACCGCCTTCCTCGCCGAAGCCGCCGATATCGAGAATGGAGATATCGAAAGTACCGCCGCCAAAGTCAAAGACAGCGACCTTCTGGTCCTTTTTCTTTTCGACGCCGTAGGCCAGGGCCGCCGCGGTCGGCTCGTTGATGATTCTGCGTACGTTGAGCCCGGCTATTTGACCGGCATCTTTTGTGGCCTGCCTCTGTGAGTCGTTAAAGTAGGCGGGAACGGTAATAACGGCGTCGGTAACCTTTTCGTCCAGATAATCCTCGGCGGTCTTCTTCAGGTCCTGCAGAATCATTGCCGAGATTTCGGGCGGGGTGTATTCCTTGCCGCGAGCGTGGACTTTTACAAGCTCTTCGGGGCTGCCGGTAATCTTGTAGGGCACGATCTTTTCCTCGCCTGAGACCTCATTATGTCGTCTGCCCATAAATCTTTTGATGGAAAATATTGTGTTTTCAGGATTTGTTACCTGCTGGTGTTTTGCAATCTGGCCAATGAGTCTCTCGCCTTTGTCAGTAAATCCAACCACCGAAGGTGTTATTCGGGAGCCGGAAGAATTTACCAGGACCTTCGGCGATGAGCCTTCCATTACAGCGACGACGGAATTTGTCGTTCCCAGGTCTATTCCGATTATTTTAGCCATTTTTTATTCCTTTCGCTTTATTGCGTATAGTCAGTATATAGAAAATTCCAACGATTTAAATGTGCAAAAGGTGTGCCAGTTGGAAGGCATAGATGGTCTGGAACGTTTAACTGCTTGTATTTCAAGAGGTTAAATTTTTCCCTGCCGACGTTTTTCACATTCCAATTGTGCTTATATTGTGCCATTTTGGCAGAGTCGAAGGATGTAAATGAGCTGTAAAGATAATAAGTGCGGTTCAAAGAATCTATGCCGCGATAAATTGGGTCTGATCCGGCTTCGCCAAAGGCTACGCCGCGATAAATTGGCTTTGAATTGGGTTTGAATTGGGTTTGTTTTGGCTTTGTATTGGCTTTGTATTGGGTTTGTTTTTCCCACTTGACCAAGTGTCCATTTGTTCATATTCCTTTATTAATAAATCACTTAAGTTCACTTGACTTTTTTTGAAATTGGCTTTGTTTGTTAAAAAAAGGTGAATTTGTAGTGCGTACTCTACAAGTGTAGAGGTGACAGAACAGTTGACAGGTGACAGTTGAGCAGTAGAACTAAGTTCGTAGCTCATGAGGGAAAATGCAAAAATCAAAGTGAAAAATGTAAAACCACAACTAAAAATGTAAAATGTGTATCTTTCCATGCAATTGCTTGGGGGCTCCGCAAGGTTACTGGTTATTGGTAACTGGTTATTGGTAACTGGTTATTAGCTAAAGACTAAAGACTCAAGACTGAAGACTTCAAATTACCCATTTTTACATTCATAATTCCCCGGTTAGATAACGCTTCACTATCTAACGGGGCAAGCTCAACAACTCTCAATTGTCGTTTATATTATACCAAACATAACCATATTGTTCAATATATTTCCAACATTTTTTTAGATAAATTTCATCAGCCTCCCTGATGTGAATGGTTTTAGACAGTTAAAAGTTGAAAGTGAAAAGTGTAAAACCACAACTCAAAATGCAAAACTGTGGAGGCCCTTCGGGGGGACTTTTTATAGCCATTATTACCCCTTTGCATATTTTCCATAATCACCAATTTCTTTGTTAAGGGTTTCTATAAAGCGGAGCTTTTGTAGGCAAATATCGGCTGGAATTAAGTATGTTGTCCACGGAATTAACCTCGGAATTAACCTCGGATATTAGCCCAGGAGCGAATACACGGAAGCTGGAGGTCAATAAATGTTCATTTGAGCCGAGATTCTGCCTCAAGAATCCACTGACACAGGAGATGCATTCCGTTGTCTCGCTCTTTCAGTTCGGCAAGGAAGCGGCAAAAGCCTTCCTTCTGCTCATATCGGGGGATGCTATGCAGACGGTCCGGGTCGCTGGGGAGGCCATAATCCTCCGGTCGAACTCCTGATGATTTGGCTCTCTGAATGAGCCATTCCTCCAGCCGCGGACAGATGATAATTAGTCTTTTGTTCTTATCATCCCGATGAGCGAGTAGGCGGAGCCCTTCCACGGCTTGAACATGTATGTAGTTATCTAATTCGCGTGGCTGAGCGCTTGCCGGATCTTCGTCTATGAGACCGGTTGCACAATCGAATTTGAGCATTCGCTTAACAACTTCGCCCTTGCACCGTTCGTGACGTAACTGCTTTTTGGATACTCCAACGGCACGAAGTACAACTTCGTCTGCATTACATTCCACAAGGACCTTCATCAATCTTCCTCAGTGAAACGATCCATGTTGAAGAAGGGATCAGCCTCCATCAACTCCGAAAGCTGATTTGCGGTCAGGGGCTTGACCTGAGTCTGGAAGTCCTTGAAGTAAGTGATTAAGACCTGGACATCCTCCTTGCGAGCCTTCTCGATGACGGCGGAGAGTAGATAAGGATTATGCGTGGCAATGAAGAACTGGTTGGTCTTGTCCAGGGCGATCCGCTCCCCGAGGTACTTGGTATAATACGGAAAGGCATTGGACTCCGGTTCCTCAAAGACAAGTACGGAATCCTTGTTGGAGGCGATGGCCACCGTGTAGAAGATGATCCGGCGGAGTGTATCAGAAGTTAAGGTATAGGGATAGCTAAAGACCAAGTTATCCACCTCTTTCTGAAGTTCAAACACCTTCTCGTGTGTTTTCATGACAAGTTTTAGGCCATACTTCCGAAAGAACTCTGTCATGGTTTCACGAAGGATTTTTGAAGAGATAACCACGGAAAAGATGTTTGCCCCACTCGGTGGTTTGAGACTACCAGGCTCTTCGACATCGTATTTTGACAAGTTTTTGAAGCGAAAGAACTTGATATCTCTGGTATGACCAAAGGTTGTCGAACCTTTGTAACGTCCTCGTTTATCCAATTTCCTGAAGGGTTTGTTGTCCTCCCATTTCCAGATCTCATAGAGGTTGGTATTGAAAGTGACACGGATACCCGTCGGGTCAATTTCCTTCATCGAAATCCTAATTTCCAAGGATTGATCAGCTACCAATCCATCGTAGAATAGGTATTGCATCAACTCGAAACGAACATAGTTACTAAGAGGTTCTTTTCCCGACTGACCACACCAAGACAGTAGAGCCAGTGCCTCGAGGATGTTTGACTTGCCTGTGTTGGGCTCACCTATGAACAGGTTGACCTTCTTACACTCGATATCCAACTGACGAACCGATTTGAAGTTTGATATGCTTAGCTTTGTAATCATAACAACATTTCCAATTGGAGCTTCATGCAACGTTGACTATTGAGTAATTTTTCCACTGATAATGACAATTATAGCAAAGGCGGTATGAGAACCAAGAGAAAAAGCAGGGAATAATGAGGTTACATCTATTTGACAACTTATTTCTATATTTATTGGATATGTTGACTTATGTAGGCGGTTTGCAACATCTCCGAGGCCTGCCGGATATTCGGGTACGGTGACTCGACACCTGGCGGAGGCGAGCTTTTGGGTTTTATCAAGAGGTGAAGATTATAAGGAACTTAGAGTAAAGTAGGTTTCACCGCCGGCGGCCTAAGCGTGGTGCTTGTCATGAGCCCTTGAGGCTCACGAAATGAATGCGACAGGCTTCCGGAAGAAACTCATGTCGTTTTAACGGCGAAGAGATGACTTGGGTGAAAACTATAAGGGTAGATTAGTGGACGACTCAAAAATATATTTGACATAAAACACGCTTTCAGAGATGACAATGGGTTATGTAAGTGCTTTCTCTCAAAAGCAAGAACTGTAACTTCGGTCAAACGACAGGGATTAAAATTGGGGCGGGAACGACAAATGGCGGAATGATTACATTCAGTGGGCAGATCCTTCACTTCGTTCAGTATGGCAAGGATTGAGATTCTTCCCCTTCGACTGCGTTCAGGACTCAAGGCTACTCGCGCTCAGGATGACGGGGGTAGTTCAGTTAATCATGGTGTAATGCGAGGACGGCGTCGATGCGGATCGTGAGGCGGGATTAGCTACTTTTCCTGGTTGAGGGCGGAGCGGATGATCTGGGCACGCAGCGCATCTCTGTGGGTAGCATCGAGTGCTTTGCCATAGTTTAACTGCAGATGTGCCGGCAGAGTCAGCATGAAGAGGCGGTTTATGGTCTCAATCGAAAGACCCTGACTCTTGGCTTTACGGCTTTGCTGCTGACTGAGCTTGCAAAGGGTTTTAATCGCAGGAGTGGAGGCCCCCATATACTCGTGCATATTCAGTCCCAGCCGCAAATGGCTCAGCAGGAACAGGGCCTCCTGGGAACTTATCAGATGGGCATTGCGCAACAGCGCCATGGCCCGCGAGATTTTATCATCAAGGACGTCACTTTGCTCGGAGAGAAGGCAATTGCGGGCAGCGTTTTCATAGTCGACGATTTCGGGAATGATGTCGTTTTCAAAGCGTTTGATGATATCCGATTCGGAGATGCCAAGCGTCATCTGATTTGATATTTGATAGAAATCGCCGGCGGCCTCGGTGCCTTCGCCAAAAAGACCGCGGACGGCAAGGTTCATATCCTTAGCGGCGTTGAAGAACTTCTCAATCTGGTTCGTTAACTTCAAGGCGGGCAGATGCAGCATAACCGAAACGCGGATTGCCGTACCCAGATTTGTGGGGCAGGCGGTGAGGTATCCATAACGAGGACTGAAGGCGAAGCTTACCTTTTGTTCAATCATATCGTCGATGCGATTTATCTGCTCGGCACAGGTAGAGAGCTGCAGGCCGCCCCTGAGGGTCTGGATTCGCAGATGGTCTTCCTCGTTAATCATAGCGGTGAAAAATTCGCGCTCTGCGATAACGACTCCTCTCGGGCCCTTGCCGAATGCGTGGTGGCGGCTGATAAGATGGCGTTCCACGAGAAAATGCCTGTTCAAAACGGGTGCCTTGTCGACGCTGACATAAAAGACTTTATCACCAAGGTCCAGGGACATCAGGACATCCTTGAGCCTGCCGAGTATTTCGGATTTTTCCTCCGTAGAGCACCGGTTCAGGAATTTGTAACCGGCGAGATTTCTTGCCAGGCGGATGCGGGATGATATAACGATATCAGCCAACGGACCGGAACCGCTGAACCATTCGTTTATGTCGTTACTTAGATCGGTCAGCTTCATATTCTTTAGTCTCGTACTTCTTTATTTTGTCCCGCAATTTTGCCGCCAGTTCGTAATCTTCGGTCTGGACGGCCTCTTCGAGCTTCTGTTTCAGCGCGATAAGCTGTATTTGCTTTTTTGTACCCGTGGATGTCTTTGAAGGTACCTTGCCGCAGTGTGTGGTTTTTCCGTTGTGGGCTTTTTTTATAAGCCTGCGGAGAGGTTTTTCAAAAACCTCATAATCATAGGGACAACCGAGAACGGCCTCTTTTCTGAATTGCTCCAGTGTAAAGCCGCAGTTGGGGCACGAGGCAGCGGGGCCCTTCTCGGAAGGTCCGAACAGCTCCTCGTCCGAAGGCTGGACGGCCAGCAGACTGCTGAGCAGCTCATTTAAGGGAATCTGACTTTTGACGGCTATACCCTGCTCCTGTGCGCACTGCTCACAGATATGCATCTCGGCGCGCATGCCATCATTAATCTCAGTGAGGTGAATAGTCGCATCATTTTTGTTACATACCTGGCACTGCATATCCTGGACTCCCGATTATCGATTTTCGATACTCAACACTTGTCGAGTATCCGGCATAGAACAAACCTTTCACATTTATATCATACCACAAAGTCAGCGACCTGACAAGTGACCGAATCCTCTATGAAAAATATCGTCAAATTCAGAAGGCCTCTGTAGAGCGATTTACACGGCGTTATGCATTTATTGGGCCTTCAAACCGGTTATTTTGCGATTGTCCGCTTACGGTGAAGCTGTAAATTTTGCCGAACAGCCAGGTTCCTCGGTAACCGTTACAGCTTCGAGTTTAACATCCTTCGGCAGCTTTAGCTGAAGTTTTTCAAATATATATTTAGCTATGTTTTCAGCCGTAGAGTTAACCGGCTGAAAATAATCAATGCTATCCAATTTCATATTATCAAACTCAGCCACGATATCATCGAGCATCGCCTTGAGGCGGTGAAAGTCCATAACAAGTCCCATATTGCTGAGCTTTTGTCCGGCGACTTCCGCGATAACAGAGAAGTTGTGAGAATGCACGGGCTCTTTCGAACCATCCGGCAAGGTCAACTGGTGTGATGCCCAAAAACATGTTTCAACACTAACGGTCAGCATATCCGATGACTCACATCTCCCTGCTCGTTAATCATGGGCCTTTTTATGTTTTATGTTCGCCTTTTTTAAGGCGTTGATGTAAACGATCACGGACATTTTCGGGAATCAGGTTTGAAAGGTCGCCGCCAAGCGTGGCAATTTCTCGAATCAGTGTCGAGCTGGTGAAGCCATACTGTTCGCTGGTCATAACAAAGACGGTCTCTATGCCGGCAACGGCGCGGTTTGTCATTGCAAGCTGAAACTCATACTGAACGTCGGTAAGGCTTCGCAGGCCCCGGAGGATCACATCTGCTTTTTTTCTTGCGGCATATTCAACGGTCAATCCGTCGAAACACTCAACCGATACGCCGGGCATATCGGTTATGAGTTCGGCTATCATCTCGACCCGCTCCTCAGGAGTAAAGAGCTGGTTCTTGACGGGGCTTCGGCCGACCGCGATTATCAGCTCATCAAAAAGCTTCATCCCCCGGCTGATAACATCCAAATGCCCGTTCGTAATCGGGTCAAAGGAACCCGGGAAAATCGCCCTAACAAACTTTCTATCCATCAACATTCCTTTGATAATTGATTACTCATGTGTGATTATTGATTACCCATAATATGTTAAGTTATCGATGATTAATAATCAATTAGTTTTTCAGCCATCGGTCCAGCCAGCCAATTACGGTCTCGTGCCAGAGGATGGAATTGTGGGGCTTTAGGACCCAGTGGTTTTCATCAGGGAAATAGAGCAGTTTGCTGGGAACGCCGAGACGCTGGAGGGCATTAAAGGTAGCCAGGCCCTGCGTATCCACTACCCTGAAATCCAACGCTCCGTGGATGACGAGCATCGGGATTTTCCAGTTCTTAACGTAGTTTACAGGATTATGCTTCTCATAATGCCGGGGATTTTCCCAGGGAGTGCCGAGATGGTCCCATTCGGGGAACCAGAGCTCTTCCGTGTCGAAGTAGGCCATTCGCTCATCGAGATTGCCATCGTGATTGACCATGCAACGAAAGCGGTCCGGCCAGTTACCAGCTATCCAGTTAATCATATAACCGCCGAAGGAAGCACCGAGTGCACCGACTCTATCGCCATCCATCCAGGGATAGCGTTTCAAAGCGGCGGTCAGGCCTTTTTGGAGGTCCTCGAGGGGCTTGCCGCCCCAGTCGCCGCGGATGGAATCAGTAAAGGGCTGTCCATATCCGGTGGAACCGTGAAAATCGACCATAACGGCGGCGTAGCCGGCTCCTGCATATGCCTGTGGATTCCAGCGGTAATGGAAAACATTTCCGAAAGAGCCCTGAGGCCCGCCGTGAATCAGAAAAGCTACAGGGTACTTTTTATCGGGATTAAAATCCACCGGTTTGACCACATAGCAATAAACCGTCTCGTTATTCCAACCCCTGAAAGAAAACTGCTCGTAATCACCCATCCGGGCGGCGGCGATTTTTACTGAGTTGATACTGGTGATTTGGCGCACGCTACTGCCATCGGGATTAACCGAATACAGTTCCACTGGACTGTTGAGCGAGTTGAGGCCGTACACAATCTTTTTGCCTGCTATGCCAAGTGAACTGATACTGCCGGCTTTGACGACAGTACGCACTTTAGCCGTTTTTGCGTCGATGGCAAACAGGGATTTTTGGCCAATATTAGCTGCCGTGGCATAAATAGTTTTGCCGTCTTCGGACCAGCAGAGCGAGGATGGGTTGCGGTCCCATTTTTCGGTCAAGATCCGTTTTTCACCCTCGGGCCAGGACATCAAGACAATCCGAAAGCGGTCGGACTCGTAACCGGGTCTTGCCATTGCCAAGTAAGCGAGCGTCTTGCCATCGGGCGAAAAAAGGGGGAGGCTATCCCATGCTTTGTTTTGTTCAGTGAGGCATTTGGGCGGTTTGGATTTGTCAACAGGTACCCAATAAAGGTCAAAGTCCGTCGACCACGGTTCCTGCCGGCCCACATTGCGGGCAGTAAAAATAAGGGCTTTGCCATCGGGTGTGAATGTTATTTCCTCGGGCCCGCCGAATGGTTTGGAAGGCGTGTCGGCGTCCATGCCGCGGTTTGCCGTAAGGTCGGGGCCCATAAGGTTCACCGCCTGACCTCCGGTTGCAGGCATCACAAACAGATGTGAGCGTCGGCCATCTTTCCACGTATCCCAGTGGCGGACAAAGATTCGTTCGTAAATCCGTCCGCTTGATTTTTGTGCCTCGATTTCGTCGAGTCTATCCTTTGTCTCGGAAGCTGTGGCGCAGTCCGGGAAGACTTCCATAGTGAAAGCGATGTGCTTCCCATCAGGCGAAAGGACAAGATTTGCAACATCCAGCGGCTCATCTGTAACTTGTTCAGCTTCACCGCCATCGATTTGAATCCTGAAAACCTGTGAAGAACCGGAGCGTGTAGATATAAACCAGACCGAGCTGCCGTAGGGTGTCCAGCGGGGATTAAAATCCTTTTCCGAATGAGAGGTCAAGCGTCGAAGTCCCGCTCCGTCTACACCGACCAGCCAGAGGTCGGTTCTACCGACGTTTGCTTCGAGGTCTGTTTTTCGCAACACGAAAACAATCCAGTTACCATCCGGCGAAACCTGGGGATCGGAGATACGATCCATGGCCAGCATATCGTGAACAGAAAACGGATGAGTCTGTCCGAGAGGCGCTGCGATGAGAGCAGACACACATAGATAAAGAAAAACGAACAGGAACACAGGTATTAAATGCAACCGGCTTGAAATTCTACAGGGGCTACACATATCAATTCTTTTAAAACATCTACCGGCAATATTATCGATCAGCAAGCAAATATATCTCGTGGGACGCACAACTTCCTCCTTTCAGCGCTACACTGTAGTCAGCAGGAACACCAAGCTACTTTAATTGTTATTTATTTCTTTGAACTCTTTGCTTTCGACGGTTTGGTTTTCTCTTTAGCGATTTTGACGGGGATATCAAGCCAGAAAGTGGAACCTTTATCAAGCTGGCTTTCCATGCCGATACTGCCCGCCAGCATAGCGGCCAATTCCCTGCTGATAGCAAGGCCGAGGCCGCTTCCGGTTGATTGGCGGGTGATTGAGCCGTCAGCCTGCCGGAATTTTTCAAATATTTTTTTCTTATCCGCCTCAGCGATACCACAACCATTATCGGCTACAGCGATGCGGACGGTGTTTTCATCCGGCAGAAGGCCGGCGCGAATCTCAATTTTTCCCCTCTGGTGTGTAAACTTAACGGCGTTGCTTAGAAAATTGTAAAGTATCTGCTGAACCTTGCCGGGGTCCGTTGAAAGCACAGGGATATTCTTGTCAGCGATCAGTTTCACTTTAATCTTCTTTTTCTTTGTCAATGATGAGAAAGAAGCAAGGAGACCTTTACAGAGCTGGGGTATAGAGGTTTGTTCTATTCGCAGCTCCATCTTTCCGGCTTCGGTTTTTGCCAGGTCAAGCAGGTCATTAATCATGTTTAAGAGCCTGTTTCCACTGTTAAGGATATTCTCTGCATACCTTTGTGCCTTTTCCTTTTTCAGCACGTCGGGCTTGTCTCGAAGGACCTGTGCAAAACCGAGAATCGCATTCAATGGCGTTCTGAATTCGTGTGAAATATTTGCCAGGAATTCGCCCTTTATTTTGTTGGCCTTGAACAGCTCGATATTTCTCTCGGAGAGTTCTGCAATTTTGGCATCGAGCTGTCTGTTGGCCTGTCGCAGCTTCTCCTGTGCGGCCTGGAGGCCATCGAGCATATCATTAAATGAATTGGCGAGCTTTTCATATTCGTCGCCGGTTTTTATGGCGCTTCTGATATCGAGATTTCCCTCAGCGACGTTACTTGCAAGGGCACGGAGCTGTCGAATCGGGCGAAGTATTACCCTCTGGGTAATCATATAAAAAGCAACGATAGCACCTGCTCCTGCGAACAGCCAGGCCGCGATTATCGAGACACGATTAATAAGTACAGTGTAACCGATATCAGCCGGCCGTTGAACAATCACCGCACCAATCTGTTCATTTAATGAAAACGCGGAGCCAGAACCCTGCTGTTTATGACAGCTTATACACTTATCGTTTGCCCTGAAAATTCTCACGTAGTTGCTCTGGAGGACACCGCCTTTGTATGCAAAAAAGAGATTGTCGTCCCGAGTTTCTTCGGATTTGAGAGTTTCAATCATCTCTCTGAGCTCCTCGGTCAATTGCTCAAATTCGGCTTCACCTTCTTTTGTGAAACGGATCAGGCGTATCTCGGGTTCGTTTACATCAATTTTGACACCTGTATTAGCCAGTGCAGGAAGGTCTTGTTCATCCGGCTGTTTCAAACGGAAGTGCTGGCGCAGCAGGATTTCAGCTTTGGCCCGACCTGCATTCAGAGAGGCCTGTTTTGTCAACTGGCCCATCCAGATATATGGCCACAGAAGCGCAAGGATCAAGACAAAGATAACGGCGGCGCCGAATGCAATCCTGCACTTTTCGGCCAACGAGAGAGGCCAGAGCCTAAGCAGCTTTAAGAGCTTCTTTGAAATACGCTTTAACTTAATCCGCATATAGTTAGTTACTCACGTGCATAAAACGGTTAAATCCATAAAGACGCCTGAAACCCGGCATATAGAACTGATACTGTTATCCGCAATATGAGAGGAAAATTCAAGTCAATTATTGACTGTGGTTTATATCTTTATGGACCTGACAATGGCATCGTCCATACTGTCTCTGACGACTAATTTTGTGATCAGCAGTGCCATTGCGAGGATTACGCCAGAAACGAAACCGCCGATGTGGGCAAAATATGCCGCTGCGGTGTATTTAGTGACAACGGCCAAAACGTTCAATACGACCCACAGGAGAATTATCCAAATACCAGCTATACTGAAACGGCGTATATAGGCTATAAACCAAACAAAGCATTTTATGGAATTAAAGGGATAAAACACAAAATATGCCCCAACCATACCGAAAATGGCACCACTGGCGCCAGCAACTTCACGGCCATCAAAAACAAGATGAACAACCGCAGCCACCACTCCCGTAGCTATGTATAGAGGAAGATAGAGGATATTGCCCACTTTCGAACATACAGCATTGCCGAATACCCAAATGAAAATCAAATTGCCTATGATATGCGGGTAGTTATTATGCAGCCACATATACCCAAACAGCCCCCTGACAGACCAATCAGTTAAAACAAAAGGTTCTGTCCGTCCCTCGAGATTGGTCTGCTGCAGGGCAAACACCGCCAGCATTACAATCATTACGAGGTAGTTTGCAAAAGGCCTTACGCTGCTTTTAACATCAACTTTATAGGGAAAAAACAAAAACAAGATACATACTCCTTAAGCATATCAAGGATTCCGACGCTAACACCTGATACAAATGAATCATATTTGGATAAAAAGTACTGTTCTGCAATGCGTTTTCTCTCAGCTTCGGAGGCGGTTATTACTCTTTGTCATCTTTTCTCTGCTCGATAGCGCGCAGATGCTTCTGGGTTCTGAGGTTCAGCTCCTCAAGCTGTTTTGGGTCCACCTTGCCGGGCGCATCTGTTAATAGACACTGGCCCCGCTGTGTCTTGGGGAAGGCGATGACATCTCTGATATTATCGGTGCCGGTGAGCAACATAATGAGCCTGTCGAGGCCGAATGCTATTCCACCGTGCGGGGGAGCGCCGTATTCGAGTGCCTTTAAGAAGAAGCCGAACTGCTTCTGTGCCTGCTCTTTGGATATGTTGAGCAAGTCGAAAACTTTCTGTTGGACTTTGGGATCGTGGATACGAATACTGCCTCCACCAATCTCAGAACCATTCACTACGATATCATAGGCCTGTGAGCGGACGTTGGCCGGGTCGGTTTCGAGCTTGTCCAGGTCCTCGTACACAGGAGCTGTGAAGGGGTGGTGGAGCGAATCGTAACGCTTTTGGTCCTCATTCCATTCAAACAACGGGAAATCGACCACCCATACAAACTCAAAGCTGTTTTGGTCATAGAGTTTCAGGTCTTTAGCGAGCCTGCACCGAAGCGGCGCCAGAGCCTTGTTGGCTACCCTTTCGTTATCAGCGACGAACAAAAGCATGTCGCTTTCTTTGGCCTTGAAACGTTTGACTATCTTTTGCTGCTGCTCGGGAGTGAAGAACCTGGACAGACCGCCGACAAAGGACAGTTTTCCGTTTTCTTTTTTGAGTTTTGCCCATGCGAGCCCTTTTGCCCCATAGTCGGCAACAAATGCGGTGAGGGTCTTTTCGATATCGCTTCTGGAATATTTTTTGCCTGGCGCACAAAGACCCTTTACAACCCCCCCTTTTTCAATGGCCGATGTAAATACTTTGAACGTGGTTTCTTTGGCGATATCGGAAATATCTTTAAGCTTCATATTGAAGCGCAAATCGGGCCGGTCGGTGCCGTAATCGGTCATTGCCTCCTTGTAGGAGATTCGCCGCATCGGCGCTCTGACATCTACGTCCAGTATCCCTTTCCAGATTTTTGCAATAAGGTTTTCGTGGACACCGATGACGTCGTTGCTATCAACGAAACTCATCTCGACATCAATCTGGGTAAATTCGGCCTGCCTGTCGGCCCGTGGGTCTTCATCGCGGAAACAGCGGACTATCTGGAAGTATTTATCGAGACCGCTTATCATAAGAACCTGCTTATAAAGCTGTGGCGACTGGGGCAGGGCGTAGAAGCAATCCTTGTGCAGCCTGCTGGGTACGAGAAAGTCCCTTGCTCCTTCGGGTGTGCTCTTCGCTAAAAAAGGCGTTTCAATCTCCAGGAAACCCAATCTGTCGAAATAGTCGCGTGTGATTTTTGCGACCCGATGACGAACCAGTAGTTTTTCCTGCATTTTGGGCCGACGCAGGTCAATATATCGATTTGCAAGGCGCAGCTCTTCGGCTGTTTTTTCGGCACTGTCGACTTCGAATGGCGGAGTCTTGGATTTATTTAGAATCTCCAACTGCTCGACGGCCAGTTCGATCTGGCCGGTCGGCAGCTTTGGATTTTCCATGCCTTCGCTTCGCGGCTGAATCAGCCCTTTAGCGGCTATTACCCATTCGCAGCGGACGGTCTTTGCCAGCTTATGGGCCTGCGGGTGTGTTACAGGATTAAAGACCAATTGGGTGAGGCCGAATTTGTCGCGCAGGTCGATAAATACAAGATTGCCGTGATCGCGATAGGAATGTGCCCATCCCGCCAGTATTACCTTTCTGCCGGCATCGCTGAGCCGAAGCTGACCACAAGTATGTGTTCTTTTGAGCATCACAAAAACTTTCTAAAAATCATTTCTGGTATTACATTGCCCGATTGACGATTTACGCGTTACTCGGACGATTAGAATAGTCTTTCACGGCGATTCCGTCAATAACGGGTTTCGGAATTCGATGGCCGGAAAATCGTCCAGCGGCCGGGCTTCCGTGCAGTGTTCCACTCATGGGTATCAATTAGAAACCTGCCGGCCGTTACGTTTGATTGCGGGCTTCATTTTTTCGAATCTTTTGCAGAACAGAAAGAACAATCCAGGCCCAAAGGCCAGTGCCATAATCACAATACCCGTTGCGATGCCGAAAAAGGTTAAATTCGGATTTTCAAATGGTTTACTTAGCTGCATAATAGAATCGAATATCGACATCATTCGGTCGAGATGCCTTCTTATATACGTTCGTCAGATCCAACATACACGGCTTCTATCAATATCGGCAACTTTTGGGCAATTTACCCAGAATAAAAGGGAGATGCAGTTGGGCTGTAAGGCATATCGGATAACGCTACATTTCGACGCTCAATCAGGAATGCTCAGCAGAAAAATGATGCAAGGGACGGCTGCCGAATCCATTCTGGATTTGCTTATAAGCCAAAGACCCGTCCCCCTGGCCGATATCCTTAAAGGTTGGCAACAAGACTCAAGGCGATGACCGCACGGCTGTAAGGAGTGAGGCAAAACTTGCATCAGAACCTATTGGCCTATGTAAAAATGCTACAACTCTCACTTAGACATGGTTATCACTACAGGCTTAAGAATTTCCTGTGTGTTATATTTTTCTTTAGATTTCATAGTAACTTTCCGACGAACGGATTTGTATCCCGGATACTCTGCACGAAGAATCCATTCGCCAGGCCCACCTTTCAATGATTTGCTCTTATCGCCATCAAAGTGCGGGGCAACAGTTTCGCCTGCCCTTTCCAACCAAATATCCGTCCCTGCCAAAGGCAGGCCATCCTCCGTAACAACCAACACAACCAGATAACCGTCGTTATCTTTTTCAATATCAGGAATTTCTATATTAAGGTTTTTGTGTTCGTTGGCGGCCAAGCTGACTTCTTTTAGTTTTGATTGTCTGCTTAAAGCAACCGAAGCTTTACCAATAATATAATCACCAAAAGGTAAATTACTAACCTCATAGCTTCCATCAGAGTCCGGCCGGATATCCATCGTTATCGTTTGGTCTGCGCTTCTTAACAACAACGACGATTGAGGTCTATTGAGATCATAGGGAATAATCTTTCCTGATAAGGATGCTGAAGAAACAGGAATCTGCAAGTCAATTCTCTGGGTCTTTTGCCCCTGCTCGACTTCAAAAACCTTGCGAATTGTTGGATAATTTTGCCGGTTTGCTATTATTTCATACGTGCCGGGACTGAGATTTGAAAAAGTGTATGGATCATTAATATCTTCACGAGGCAGTATTTGCCCAGCTTTCGTGCCCCAAAATTCCTTCCAACTATAGCGTTGTATGAACACATCCAATTGATCGATTTGCTCGGTTGGATTTTCAGCAACTATTTCAACGCTGACTTCCGAAAGACTCGCCTCCAAATCGCCAAGATTCAGATCAACTCCCGATTCAAAACCGAACCGGCCTATTTCCACCCATTGCCCCCAGCCGTAAATGCCCGGAATTGACCAATATATAAACCGGAGTCCTGAAGGTATTCCCCAAAAAGTGAATACACCCTGAGAATCGGTCAAGGCATAAGCAGTAAATGTCGTCTCATATCCTGCGATGTTGCCCTGCAGCAATATCCTGACATTAGACATTGGCTTGCCATCCTGCAAAAGACGACCTGTGGCATACCAAAGGCCACCAAAATCAAGACGGGCAGCCTTACCATTCCTGGGTAAAACCGCCGTGCAAACTACGCCGAGCTGCTTATCCGGTTCCTGTCTGAAACCGAAGCAAAGTTTTTCGGGCATATGCGTTATGCGATAGTAACCATTAGGGTCTGTCGTCACAGAGCCGAGCCTTGCCCTGTTTTCTTTCCAATAGGGATAATGGCTCTCATCCATAAAATAAAGTGTTGCATCGCCAATGGGCCGGCCTTTCGAATCGTACACGTACCCTTCGATTGCGCCGCCTTCCTTGAGCACAATTTGCACATCAGTTGTATAATCATCCTCTACCTCAATCAGTTTTAGCTCAGGCGCATAGTTTGGGTGGGTTATAACAAACCACTGACTGCTGGTATCTTTAGTGACACCTTCGATTACAAACAGGCCGTTGGCATCAGTAGCTGTTATATATTTTTCATCAGGCTTTTCATCCGGACTTCGTTTGTACCGGTAGTTTATTCTTGCGTCCTTAATCGGTTTTCGGTTTTCATCGATAACTATTCCTTCGATCGCACCGCCTATACCAAGCTCAATCACGGCCAGTTCGTTCGCATCAGGGCATATTTCCTTACTGCGCTTCACAGTAAATCCATCGGCTCGAACAAGCACACTCCTGCATTCGGTGCCCACCGATGCAACTTCAAATTCACCTTCGGGATGGCTAAACCGTATCCAATCTCTTCCAAATCCAACCTCAAATTCTGTCACAGGCTCACCAGTCTCTTTGGACACTACTTTGCCCCTGAGCTTAGTTTGGCGCCTTGTGGAAATATCAACAACAAGGCCATCGCCGGGGGCCCTTACATTTCTTACGGTTGTATCCTCAACATTGCCCCCACTAAATCTCAATGTATAAATGCCCGGCTCCAATCGCTCGATAACAAAATTATTTTCAAGTTCACCTTTAGAATTTCTGACAAGGCTCGTGAACCTTCGCAAGCCTTGTGGCGAACCAGCATCAATATTCACATAGCTCGGCTTATTCTCACCCACCCAGTTTATGGTTCCGCTTATCGAGACTAAAGATTGAGGCGATTTTTCAGGAATTTTGATCTCTAATAGCTCACCTTCTTCTAACGGAAGCTCCCTATCGCCAAAGGAAATTCCTCTCCACGAATCATCTGAAAGCGGAATAGAAGCATGTAGACTATATGTCCCCGGCACTATATGTTCCAGCGCAAAATATCCGTTGGCATCAACTGCATAATCTCGAGGCAAACTGTGGCTATGCCACCATTCTGGATGAGCAGATATTCTCAAGTCCTCGGCCGGGACGCCATCCAGATATTCAGCATATCCTGCGACAGAAATTCCTTTTTCCAGAACAATTTCCCTGAACTCAACAATATTGGGGTCATTGAGTATTACCTCAAGTCTGCCCGGTGCATAGTCTCTATATGTTTCGTAGTATCTTCTACCTTTTTTCTGAACTAAGTTTCCCCTAACTCGATGCCTTGCGACAATTAGATAGGGCGTATCCACCGGCTTGAATCCTCCAAGGACAATCAATCCATCAGCATCTGTTTTTTCGGGATGTATAGAGTCTCCAATTTCCTTTTTTTCCTCGTCAGCAAGTAAAGTATTTGTAAAATATGTCCCTGCAAGCGGCTGGCCTTCCTCATTTACCACGCATATCTCGATCATGCATGCTCTTTGCAGTTCGAAATGTTTAACGATCTGGTTTTCCTTTTCCAAATGAATATTGACTTTATCGCGGTAATGAATACCTACATACTCTTTTTGAAATATTCGAATATTATAGTCACCATCCCGCTGGACTTCTTTAAAGCAATAAAAGCCATTCGGGTCAGTTTCAGATTCGTTGATTCGTCCCCCGTTTACGTGTACGGCGTACACTCTGGCACCGGTAACCGGCTTTTGAGTTTCAGCATCCGTTATAAGGCCGCTTAGCATACTTATGGGTACAAATTTAAATTCAGTTTTTCCGGCAGGCACAGGAGGGATGGGAACAACTATGGATGTTTCAATTTTCGAATGTTCGGCGGTTTCATCAACGGCCGACAAAGTAGTTGTTTCATCACCGGACTGCTCAGTTGCTTTTTCTATGGTCCCGTTCTGGCTTTCTTCCTGTTGCCGGACTATTATTGGCGCTTGCGATAACTCAGGTCCCCGCTTTGGTTTAGTCATATACTTATAAGTAACGACTGCTCCAACGCCAATGGCTACAACTGCCGCCGCTGCGATTATTTTGGCTGTAATCGGGCTCATTACGGTTGTGAGACCTGCGGTGGTTGACGTTTCAGAAACGGCCGCGACGCCAGTAGCGGCAACTGCGGAACCTTTTACAGCCATCCCCGTAATAGATGCAATGACAGCTGTAGTAAACGCCTTCTTTGGCCCCGTACGGCTGATAGTGGTCTCGACCATTGCTGCGACTTGTTCTCTAAGCAGCTTTCGTCCTCGCGAAAGACGCTGTTTTACCACTGATTCGGATAACTGGAGCTGTTCTGCAACATCCTTGACAGATTGCTGCTGTCGATAAAAAAGCACGAGCGGCTCACGGTATTTTTCAGGAATTTGCTGTATTGCCTGCCGGACGACCGCCTGTCTTTCCTTGGTTATTGCCTTTTCTACAGGACCAGAATCTTCGGTCCCAACATCTTCAATCTGATCCATCGAAGCAGATTTACTAATGAGATCCCGCTTTTGACTTCTGAATGAACTTTTAATTATGTTTCTGGCGATACTACCAATCCAGCTTCGGAATTTGGTCAGGTCCCTAAGCTGCGCCAAGTCCTTCCATGCACTGATAAACGCTTCCTGAGCCAGCTCTTCACTCTTTTCAACATCGCCTGTGGCACTAAAGGTTATTGCACAGATGAAAGACTGATACTTTTTGACGATTGTTTCAAAGGCAACCGTATCACCTTTTGCGCTAGCTTTCAGAAATTCAATCTCGTCGGGTATTTTTTTTGACATAACCCAAATTCCTTCCAATAGATATATATTACTCACTCAATATAACAGGAACCAGAAATAAAAAAAGGTGACAGGGATTCTGAAAAAAATGTGAAAATCTTTGTTTTGGGCCAAAAAACCGAGATTTTTCTTGATCTTAGAGCGAAAAGGTGTAAAAAGCCCACCCATCAATCGTCCTGTGGAAGTCTGTCTTTGTGATGACCGCACGGCCGAAATGAGTGCGGTCAATCCTCTTGTGATTTTGGTGATATATGAGTGCCTCAGAGGAGCTATAAGATAGTGACTATGAAGTATTAACCGTTAATCAATGACCTTCTCTCTCAATCTGTGTATCGGGTTTCTTCCTGGCCAGTTCATAGGCTTTACCAAGAACCTGACTTACACCCCGCCCATGCATGGCTACATTTGAATTTTGGTCAATGACAAAAGCATAAGGGATTCCATCAACGCCGTACCGGCTGTACATCTCGCCCCAGGAGTCAACACCAGCTGGCGGACGGATATCAATGCAGATCGGGTAATTAAGATCATACTCTTTCATCACCTTCCGTATATCTTCGATCTCACTGCCGGGAGTGTGAATGCCGATTACAATGATGCCTGTTTCCTCACGATTATTACCCAAACTGCTCATTACCGGCAGATCATTTCGACATGGCCCACACCATTCAGCCCAAAAATCCAGAATTACAACATTACCTCGAAGTGCCTGCCATGTTAACGCCTTACTATTAAGCCAAACAGCATTCTCGGGGAATGACGGCGCGGGTTTACCAATAAGTGCATCTTTAGACTGCTTTTCCTTAGAATCTCTTTCGGCTCGTTGCCGTGCTTTTTTATGGATTTCCTTCCATTCCTCATCTGTTCGATCGGCTTTATACGGATAAGTGACCACACCCCCGAAACTGAAGTCGACTACTCTCATGCCTTCCTTAAATTTCACCTTGAAGAGCTCATCAACAAGCTTTCTGTTAACTTCTATCTTTTCGATGAATATATCGCGTTTGGCGCTTACGAAATACTTCATGTCATCGTCGCCGGAAGATTCGCCCAAGATAGCCGGCGTCTCGAAATCGTAGTACCCCTGCTCTGTTGGGTACCACCAACCTGGTTGCACTTGCTTATAATTGCCGGTCCAATGTTCCCTTGTAAGCTGACCATCATCATAGACCAAACTGCCGTAGAGCAGGCCATCCTGAACACCTACGAACCAGCGGCGGACACGGTTAAACCTTTTGGGATAGCATTCAAGGACATAGCAAGGTGTTCCACGATAGTTCTGTTTCCCGGTGAGAATAAATTCCTCCGGACGACCGTACCAATCATCTGCACTGAATTCATTTTGCTCCTTACCCTGCCACCAGAACCGGTGGTGATATGACCGGGGCCACATAAAGTCTAATAGAAAGGTATTGCCGTAATCACCGAGCTGGGGGCGGATCACATATCCTTCCTGCTCATGGGTATAGTGCTTTTCATAAAATACATATTGCCGACCATCCCAGACCTGCAGTTTTTCATTCTTCTCTTTGGAATGGCGAAATAAACGAAAGCGTTTATGGTCGAAGCAAACTTCGGTACCGCCTTGCTGCTCAGGGACAAGGCCCCAGAATCTCTCTCGTCTTAGATCTGCATCGTGGTAGCGTGCTTTGACTTTTTTCCTGCGATGTTCGATTCCCTCCGGTGTATTCGTCCACTTATCTTTTGCCGTGATTTGCAGGCTTTGGGCCTGATGAATCCATTCTTCACTTTGTCTCACCCCCTTGACCAGAGAAGCCGCACTGACACCATATATGGTTTCCAGCTTCTTGCCGGGCCTAGGGACAACCTTAACCATGGTAAATTTTTCAGGGAATTCCTTTATTCCATTCAAGGTTGACATCTGTGTGACTGCGGCGAGAGTGTAATGTTCTTTTGGCTGGTCATAACACAAAGAGATATTCTTTCCTTCGTCGCCCTCACCCACTAACAGACCATTGGACATCTTGAAAGTAAGTTTCCAGTCTTTGTTATCAGGTATCTGGAGAGTGAAGCTGCTGCCGGATCGTATGATTTCAAACTCTTCCCAGTATGGAGTGGCTTCGAAGGCATAAGTGCCTAAGAAATGGTCATAGCCAGTGTTTTCTGCCCGGACAGGGATTATGAGGACAGAAACGACACATACGATGAATAATATAAATGGATTTGACCTATAGATCATCGGGTAATCCTCCAGGAACCGAGATTTACTACTTACACGCATTAGTAACACCGCTACACCTTCCGATTGTCATATATTATCAAATCGACGCTAAAATTGCAACTTTTTTTGCAGGAAGCCATCCCCAAGCTTCGCTTGAGGCTGCCACTCGTCAAATATTTGAGATTGCCACGGCCATCTTCAATGGCCTGGCAATGACATAGAACAGCGCATTAACTAAGCACAATTGTTATTAGATTAGTGATAAGCGAGGCTTGAGACCACCCTCGTCCATTCAAGGAATTTAGCACTCAGCAGCACCTGATAAATGCAGTTAAGACTTAAGAACGCAGGTATCGATGAAGTGATGTTTTAATTACCGCTCTTTTATTTGAGCATATTTCGCAGGTAGACGTGCTCGTCGCCATTCCAAGGTTTTGAACATATATCGATATCACCGTCGCCGTCGACATCGGCGGCTTTGGATTCGTGGCAGCGCTTGCCGGTGAGAATCAAATGCTGTTTGAAGTTTTTGCCTTTTCCGTCAAGATTTTCCCATATAAACCATTGATGCGGTGGCTTACTGGTCAAGGGGCCTCCGCCAGAAAAGATATCAAGGTCACCATCATTATCAAAGTCAGCAACAGCAAGTGAGTGGTAGTCCTGTCCGGCCTTGTCCACGATTAGGTGCCTTATCCATGTCCGGCCTTTACCATCGGTATTCTCATGCCAGGCGACGCGGCCGCTTATACAATCACCCTCGGCCTGGACGACATCATTATCTCCATCTTTATCGATGTCAGCGATCCAGGCTTTTGTCATCAGAGGAAACCTGGCCTTCGGCTGTCCGAAGTCGATGTTTTCGTGCGGAGCCCATTTGGTTCCTTTTCCATCGAGATTCTCGAACCAGATATTTGTGCGAACCACATCGATGTCGCCATCACCATCTATGTCGGCTGCACCCTTTGGGTCGATTGCTCCGTGTACCGGCTCACCTATTTTGTGTTCGGCCCAGGCTTTAGTCGGGTCTGCCGGGATTTTGTACCAGAACAGGCCGCTTCTGTCGCTCATAGCCAGTATATCGAGCTTTCCGTCTCCGTCGACGTCTGCAGAGACGATGTCGTGGGATTTTTCTATAACCGCATTAGGATACTTTATAAATTCCTGCTCACGCGGTTTGCCCGTATTTTTGTACCAGGCGGCACCGGAGACCTGGTCTATCCAGCCATCGCCATCCACATCAAAGGCAGTTCCACCGACTTCCGTAGGTACCTTTTGGCCGAGCAGGTGCCTGACCCAGCTATCCGGGCCTTTATACTCGAACCACCAAATATCACCGCCATTGCAGCCGGCTATCCAGTCCAGATCACCATCTTTATCGACATCGGCCAGGGAAGTTTGTCCCATCTGTCTGCCGACTTTGTCGATAAGGTGATATTCAAACTTCGGGAAAGCTGCAAACAGCGATGAACAAGCTGTCAAAATCCCAATGACGGCAACAGTCAAACGCGTTGATTCCACATGTTTGTGAGAAGACATTTAAGTTCCTTTCCCCTAAAAACCCGCGCTTCTAAACGGCACTATCTACCCGTTTTTATTCTAATGTCAGATGCCAAGCCTTTCGGCTTAGCATTTCAAACAACAAGCGAGTTTGAGCTACTTAATATAGTAGCCGGAAACTTTCCACTTTCCATCTTTTTCCAACATAGGCGTAACCGTCTCGATGGCAGAGTCTTTGTTCTCGAAACTCGTTTTGTACTGAATTATGACATACCGGCCATGCGGTGCCCCGGGAACAGATGCGGAATAGCGCTTAGACTTTAGCTCTCTGGATATGATTTTACCCAGCGGCCCTCTGGCACCTTTAATACTGTTTTGCCAAATTTCCTTACTTACAAGTGTCTTAACATATTCGGCGGCCTCATCCCAGCTTTGGGAGTATTTCCCGCTGTCCACCAACCCCAACCAGGCTTCGGCAGCCTCCACCGCGGCTTTTTCGGCATCGACGCCAATCACCTGTTCCTTTTGCTCCTGCCGCTTCTTTTGCCGCTGTTGCTTTTGTTGCTGTATAATCTGCGGGATAAACTTCTCGAATGCCGACTTGATTTCCAGCAGATGCTGTTTTGGCAGGGCTATGTGGAATGTCAATCTGCCATCGTCGGCCCTGCCGGCAAATGCAATATTGCTTTTTGTCGGCACATCGAGCCTGGGGAAATCTACGCCGGCAGGTATGGACATAAAGGCCGATACCATATTTAGCATACGGACATAATTTAAGGTTCCAACAAGGTCGGCCTGTTCGCTATCGGGAATGATATTCAAGGCCTCCTTCATCTCCGAGCCAATCTCTTCGAGGGCTTCGGCCCTGATCTGGTCAATAAGCCGGCGAATCATTTTATCCGTATCGCCGCCAATCGCATACACGCAATAGTCATCTACCAAAGCCCAGCGATAACGCAGACCATCACCGAACATTGCCTTCATCATCCGGCTTTGTGGAGAATCCTCCTCACCCATCCTGAACGCTACTTTAGCCGAGTCGATCCTGATGCCTTTGTAAGTGCCGACTCCACGTTTGACCTTTATATCCATTTCCATTCCGAATGCCTTATACAGATTGGCAAGGGCACCATCGTGCATCATTTGGAGTTGTTCTTCAACGACCTGCTCAAACGCCTTCTTATCGCTGATTTTTATGACGTATTTGGCCGAAAAAGGGACAGAATCCTCACATCCACCCGCTAATGAAAAGGCCAGTGAATCACCCATGGCATCAATGCCTTTAGTGGTGAGCTTCTTCAATTTTTCCAGATCCTCCTCGGACACTCCATCGGTTGTTATCCTGCCAATCAGGTCAATAAATTTGGGATAAACCGTTTTGAGTGTCCAGTGGTTGATGTTGCAGCTTAAATTCATCATCGCGCCGTCGTCAAGATAGGGAAGGAGATTTCTGAAGTTTCCTCCCTGCGGCGCTTCAAGCATTTCGGCCATTTCCGTTCCGGGCAGGGCCTTCACTTCAAATGTCATATTACACACACCGGACGTGGGTGAAAGTCCAACCATAATGTGGTCGGTACCATTCATCAACATCTCGAAAATGCCTGCGTAAAAACCAATGATAGCGGCAGGATCGCCTATTGGTCCTCGGCCGCCTTCGTTCATCTTTTTCAGTACGGTCTTCATCTGTTCAAGCTTAGCGAAAAACTTAGGTCCGATGAGCTTGGATCCCTGCCGAACGTTCACATAAAGCCATACCGATGACGTTTTAGCCAGTTCGATCTCGTTCCTGTCGAGGGTTTTGAGCAAGCCCGCTTTGTCAGCACGCATTAATTTCCTGGCCCGTATCATTTTTTCCCGTGCCTTCTTGGGGGCAAGCAAGGCAAACCGACGGAGTCTCGTAACCAGGCCCCTTTCTCTGCCGTCAACTGTTATTGTCGAAATACCTTTATCATCAGGCTCGCTGCAGTTAGGATTTCCGGAGATGAACTTATCGTAGTTTCTTACCGGTATTAAAGCACCTATGAACATGTTCCTCATAAAACCCGATTTCGCCGACTCGCCCGGAACTTTTACACCAAAAATTGCAAACGAGCCTCTTGTGTTCACGCCTCTTAATTGTTCATCGCCGAGGAAGTTGGCAAGTCCGGAATGCACCATTTCTTTGACATCGACAATTTCAGGCGCAATGCCTTCCAAAAATAAATTGGTAGCATCCAAAGTGCCATCAAGGTTGTTTATGCGCACACAAAACAGACTCTCAGCGGGCACCGTCTGCAATAGTCTGTCGCCCCTGGACCTACGGGAACTTGACGCCCATACACTGCCGACGGTCAGCAGCAGGGCACATATTGCCGCAATAGCAGCATTTCTGAAACCTCTGGAATTAATCATGACGCCTCCTTCTCAAATTAATCTGATATTTCCCATATTCATGAGCTCAACTATGCCATTGAGCATCCATTGTAACAGAATACCAAATCCGGTTGCAAAATACAATTACAACCGTGGATTCTCCCGTTTGCAATAGTAAAAAACTCGGAAAAACAGGCTTTCATCGTCAAATTACGCCTAATTTCAATGTTTTATATGTCCTTATAAATATACACAGCGAAGGTTTAATTTATTCAAATGACTTTATAATTTTTCGCTTCGATGCGAATTTCTTTAAATGCGAAAAATGCAGCGCTTAACGCAGGAAAGACACAGCGTAAAAACCAAAGCGAAGTTCTCCGCTTCATATGATATTCATCGCAGGTTTTCAGCAGAGCGAAAGAGCCCTAAAATCAAATCACTAATCCGGCCTTAATCAGGGTACTTTACAGTACAGCCATACGGCATGGTATCCCTGGTGATTACGTCTTTTCCGGCGGTCAGCTCCGCAAGCGCCTTATCAACATAGTTAATGACGTTCGGTCCTTTTCTGCCTCTTTCATCATTATCAATTGCACCCTGATAGGCGATACTGCCCTTGGTATCTATAACATACATATGCGGTGTTGTCTTTGCACCATAGGCCCGGCCCACTTTGCCCGACCTGTCATCAAGTATCGGGTAGGTCAGTTTTCGCTTTTCTGCAAAGCCAATGTTGGCTTCCGGTGTTGAATGGCTCGTGCTATTTATCGCAAGCCAGACGACATTCCTGTCTTTGTACTTGTTTGCAAGTCCTATCATTGTAGGATTGCTGCCATAATGGCGCAGGACAAACGGACATTCGTAATTTAACCACTCCAGCACGACAATTTTGCCCCTGTAATCAGAAAGCCTTACAGTTTTGCCGTCGAAGCTTTTCAGGGTGAATTCCGGGGCCTTTCTTTCAATATTCTCGGCCTGTTCTAAAGTCTTAACTTGAGGCCGGGTCGTGGTCTCCTCTTCAGGCTCTTTGCTTCCACAGCCAGACAGTGACGAAAACGATATAGCGAGAACTATCAGCGACGCAAAAATTTTTTTATCCATCTTGTGCCCTTCCATTCAATTATTTCTACTTATCTGTTTGGTCAAAGCTCGACTATATTAATAGTTTTAACACACCTGCTAATATGACAACCTGCAGAAATGGATTTCTATACTTAATTATGTCCTGTTTTGGTAAAAAATAAAAACAAAAACCGAAAAACAGCAAATATTATGGAAACATTAACATATATACAAAAATAAAAGCGGTATTGCTTGAAAATGTGGTGTTTGGGTCGCTTATTTAGAGATTTTTGGAGGTATTCACAGCCAGAAAAAGTTTGTTTTCACCGGTTTTTTTATTGCAATTTGTGGTTATTTTGTTAGACTGTTTTTGAGTCCACCCATTCAGGGGGGTGGCTTTAGAGACTATTGATTTATACTGCGATTGAGAGATTTTATGTTAAACCACGGGCTGAGGTTTTAAGCTCCTCTTTTTCATCACCTCCTGACCTCAGCCCATTTTATTTTTTAATTTATACGGCGTTGGTTCTGCAAAATCCGATGTAATACCCTGGATAACGGAGGGGACTGAGCTTTTTCAAACAAATGCATACTAAACGGTGTGTATGTATAATGGGCTGAGGATCTGTAACTCCTCCCTCCTCCCTCTAGGCCTCAGCCCATTTTTTTAATCGGTTGAAAGCCTGGTGAACTTTAAGTGGTATGAGCGGGATATTCCATCTCTCATTGTTCTCGCCGACTGCAGCAAATTCTCGGTAATAATGGAATGTACCACCCATCGTCGAATAAGATTGCCTTAATCATTCCGGAGGAGAAGCTTCGTCTTCTGCTTTTATGGGAATCCATTTCAGCTTTGCAATCCTGATACCTTTCAGGCTCGGCAAAAGAGCTGCGATGTAGTATTGCTCCTTGTACACGACTATCTCAGGTGCCGCTACTGGCAAAGTGCCGATGTAAAACCGGTCGTCATCAACACCGAAATTGAGAGGATCGGGAGAGGCATATATGGAACTCGTATTATTTTTTCCATATCTCTGCGTGCGAAAGAGGTAATATAATTCCGTATCCGGCCTGTAGACTACGTGAGGACACTCGGCGGAATACTTCGTGCCTCCTGCCCGTCCACCAGCAGCCACCTTAACGGGCTCACTCCAATGGCGCAAATCCTGCGACGTTCGGCAAAAGTCGGCACCAAGGTTTTGTTCCATAAGATGGCCTGTATAGTAACAATAGTATTTCCCGTCCACGACCAAAACCATTGCATCACGGTTGTTATTGTAAGGGCCTGAGAACAGGTCAGGCTGTTGGTTTTCATTTAATACGCGTGTGAAATTCTTGCCGTCATCGCTTTTTGCAAGACAGATACGAACCCAGTCGCCATAGAACATATAATAGACATTACCAACCTTGATAACGTGCGGGGCCTGCAATCCCCCTTTTTGCTCGCCAAGTTTAACTTCGGCCTGCATAGCAATGCCCATGGGCTTCCAGTTTTTGTCCGTTAGATTTTTTGCTTGCCAGCGGTAAAACAGTCTGGTATTTCCGCCGCATTTGGTTTTCCTGATGCAAGACCAAATCTGCCAAGTACCGTCTTTGGCCTGCCAGATAGCGAAATCGACCGGCTGCTGTCCTATGTTTGTGAACTTTCCAAGGTCCGGATTGCCGGCAACCTGCCACCAATGCCCATCAATTTCAGGCCTTAGCGGGGGCTTGGCCAAAGAACCACTCCCATCCACCTGGATCCCGGACAATCCGCTGTGGATTATCAATAATAAGAAAAATGTCTTCGGGAGGGATTGCAGAATGGGATTTCCACTCGGATTCTTTATCAACATAATTTCATCCTAAAAAAATTTTTTATTAAATTTAAAATTATACTTGTCAAATAATAAGCATTATAGTAAAATCTCTTCTAAAGATAAACAAAGGCCTATTATGGTTTTAACACCGGCACTTTTAGGTGATGAGTGCCGCGGAGTAAATTCAACACAGGCGTTATTTGGCCGGATGCGAACAAATTTTTGCAAAAAAAGTATAGACTTTTGGAGCACATTGATATATATTTTTGACAGCATTTTACAGGGCTGGGATTATCTCGCTTTCTCCTCTCCCTCCGCTCCCAGCCCTGCTTTTTTATGCGCCGAAAATCGCCAATTAACCTAAAAGCATAGCGAAAAACGGGGAATTCTCTGTAGGCTCCAGGCAGAACTTTGTTGCTTAAACTTCTTGTGGCGGCTTTGCCGGGGCGTTTGTAATTGATGAAGAAGTATTGCGAAACTTCGGTCAGATTGTATTTGTTTAAAAACCGAGGAAGGATCTCACCCGGGAAAATTCTCTAATACTCATTATTTAAAAATCTAATCAGCTCTTCCGGCACGTAGTCATTAGCAAAGGCGACAATATCGCGTACTTCGCTGCCGGTTAAATCACCCTTGATTTTCCGGTTGTTAATGTCGGCGTTTACAATTATGCCGAATCCCATATCCTGAACAGGAACATTGCCGCCACCTCTTGCGATTCGCCTTAACTGCGTGGGTCTGACTTCGATATTGACGTTTTTGTCTTCGGTCGGGACTTCGAGCAGGATACGTAAATTTTTCGTCTTCTGTCTCCAAACGTCATTTTTAAAGATACTGGTTACAATCTGAACCGAATCTACCTGACCAGTGTCAAAAACAAATTCATGAACGACGCCTATCCGCGGAACGGCCCGGTCTATAAATTTGGCTCTCAATTCATCCAGGGCCTTGCGAAATATTTTATCCTTCTGTGGGATATCCAAATCCTGCACGCCGTCGATGTATAAGCGTTGCGGAAAAGTAAAAAGAGGACCACGCACGGTCAATACAAATGTCGGCATCTCGGCGCGTTTGTTGTTTGAGAGGACGAAGGTTTTTTGTATACGCAGCTGCTTTGGGCCCGCAATGAGGGTTTCAAAGACCTGTGGGAATTGCTCTATAAGGGCGTTGCAGTAGTCCTGGAGCTTTGCTTTATCCTGCTCAAGCACGATTGGCGGCCGGATGTCCACACCGTACTTGACTACGTGCTGAGATATGTGCTCTTTGTCAAACTGGTAATTCATCGTTTTGAGCCACCTGAAAAAAATGTAACTTCATGCAGTTTATAACATCGACCACGAGAAGTCAAAAGAAACCACCTGACTCTAAAACAGGAAACAAGAATTTTTCTGAGCAGATTACAATATGTTCGCGGATTTAAATGGAGAAAGTTAAAGAAGGCGTTTGTCTTGAATAGAATCTACCTGACCGATGCTTGTATATTTTTCGCGAAACTTCTTGGTATATTCCTGCTCCAGGCTGATCCTTTTTTGCCCTATCTCTTGCAAAGCTTCCTCTAACGAGATACTTTGGTTACTTTTACCAAGGAATCCGAGAACAGTGAAAGCAGGACCATCGGAACTACAAAATTTCCAATCTTCGGAAATCCTGCTGTACAGAAAAGCGAGACTTTCCAACTCGCCTGGATGAATATCATATTTGTTCCGTATATTGGACTTATCATAAAAGTCCTTAACCTCAAGTGGTCCAACATCAACGATTTTAATCAAATCCTTCTCCACCCAAGGCCCTAAACCAAAATCAATATATTCCTTCTCTCCCTCCTTGATAAAGAAAACAACTTCATTTTCAGCTACTGTACGTACTATTGTAACATCATAATTCTTTATAAATTCCTCCCACAAGTCTAATTCAAAGAGTTTAATAATCGGCCCGGCATCAAGCAACAGAAATTGAAATTTTTTCATCCTTGAAATCCTCATCTTCTATCAGGTACTCACGGGCCTGTCTGTAATTCATATCCATATATTTTGCAAACTGCATAAGAGACAATTTGCCTTCATTAAGTGCTCTTATCGCCAGACTGCAATATCGCTCAGGCAGTTTATCAGGTTCATCTGACTGCCGTAAAGGTCGACATATTTTTAGGCCTTTGGCTTGTTCGATGTACTTCTCAATATCTTCTCCGGACTTATTATATAGATAGAGCATACGCCAGAGCAACGCATCCAACGAGACTCCAAATTCCCTCGCAATTTCATCCAACGCCACAAAACTGATTTTCCCATCCGCCCCCTTAGTTGAGTCTATCTTGTTTTTCACAGGATCCGTAGGTAATAAAAGCCGGCTTGCAAAAGCATTGGCAAGCTTTTCCTCAGTTTGACCCGGTTCTGCTTTTTCCGGAGCTTCCGTTCTAAAAATATTCCATGTCAGAATATGAAACAATTCGTGAGCAAGATCGAAGTTACGACGCCACAATTTATTATGTCTATTTAAAAGAATGGCGGGACCAAACTGTTCTGACCTAGTTGAAATAGCACTCCCTGAAAAATCCAAATGAAATATTTTTATATAAAACTTCTCCTCCAAAGTCTGTTTGAGTGACATGCTTGGCATGTCACCAAGTTGGAATCCATTTCGAGCGTTTTCCGCCAGTAAGTTTGCCTGGTTGTAATCAAATTCCTCGGGCATAGTGACTTCCGGCTGTGGCAACCTAACGCTCCTCTTTTGCCCCATAAGTAATTCAAGTTTATGATA